>MDSV01163759.1_pt1 | contig 10252 bp, 14 predicted proteins | sample 810851 | NCBI WGS metagenome assembly MDSV01 (sample SAMN05326640, study PRJNA326480) | marine metagenome | isolation source: seawater | place: Atlantic Ocean: North East | collected 2012
AAGAGCGACGTCCCCGGTGGGGTGCCTGGTCTTCAAAACCAGTGAGGTGCTGACAAAGCGCCTGGTGGGTTCGACTCCTACCTCTTCCGCCATATTTTTTTCTTAATTGTTTGTTTTATAATAAAAAAATTATAAATTGCATGACAGAATACTTTTTTTGTACCATATATTGTACCGGTTAATCGTAGGCGCAATCCCAATGCGGACAGGCCGTAAGTGATAAGGCCTGCCAGTGCCTCTACCCGGGCAGGTGACCATACCCCCTCCCATATATGTATACATGTGGGTTCAGAAGTTGAGGTGGTTTCGGGTGTAAACCAGATAAGGCCGTGATCACTGTCGTCTAACTGCTGCCAGTTTTGTATATCTAATCGTCAGCAACTAATTTTTGCTTGTAAAGTCGAGTCGCGACTAACAAGTCACTGTTGTACTCATGCAGTGTAGCGATCTTGCCGTCTTTAAACTTAAAGATGAAAACGTATTTATTGTCATATAGCCCATTTATGCCATCTGCTTCCCCCTCCATCATTAGAGCTACTCCATTCTCATCCCCTATCGCGTCTATGACCTCTAACTTTCTGAATCCGTCTGGTACTAAGTTTGCGACTATTTGTTTGAGCCAAACGTTAAAGTAACTCTCGCGGTCATATGAGATGTTTGATATCTGGGTTCTCCCCATGAATATGAACTCAAAATCGTCATGAACCAAAGACTTGGCTTTATCCGGTTCTGGAAGAACCGCAGCCATGAACGTTGCTGCATTTTCGATATTTTGTGCTGACATTGACTTTTCATGATGACCTGCAACTGCTACTTGGGTCGCGAAAAGTGCCATTACTGCTATTAGAAAAGCTCTCATAACGTGTTCCTTGCTCTTTTTTAGTTTAATAAAACGGACATTGTGTGGTGGCTTTCAGCCACAAATAAAAAATGCTCAACTATCACTACAGCTTGATGACACTAAAAAAATAGCATTCACAGCGCCCTTCGCTATCTTGGGTCTAATTTTATCTAATTAATGAAGAGAACCGTGCAATGACCTTGTCGGCTTCGTCGTAGAGGTCAATTTTCAAAGTAACTTAGCAGTCTCGCTTTAGTGATGAGATCATGATAGCGCCGACTCTGTAATAAAGGCTTCACCCGCACCGTGCACGCTACTTCGCTGGCCCTGAGCGGTTTTACAGTTTTGATATTCAACTCATTCGATTGAGAAGGTGTTGCGCGAAAGACAAGGAAATAACGATGAGCAAGAAATTTTTATTGGAAGATCCAGCGCTCAACTGGAAGACCTTTCTCAGAGTTATTGGAGTTTGCTTGGCGGCGTATCTGTTTATGAATCTAGGTACCCAAGCGATTAAGGACTATTCCGATCCTGCCGCCATTGCCATAATTTTTGTCTCAATACTAGTAATTTGTGGAGTGTTACGAATTCACAACCAGGCCCCCGTGGCACCAATTATGTATGCACTGGGCACCCCTCTTGGTCTTCTTTGCGTGAGCCTGGGTGTTTGGGCAATATTTTGGAGTTGGGATGGGGACGCTGGAATTGAGCTCTTGGGATTCAATACAACCCTCATATTACTACCCGCGCTTATGGGCGGCGCAGTCTCTGGTTTGGGTTATCTATGGATGGGATCGTCCACCCAACAGATGCCCAAAAGTTCATGGCGAGTAGGCATTTTTTTTGCGCTTTTTTTGCTTTTAACCGTTACATATATCTTCGTCGAATTAGGGGTAAGCTTACTGGGCTGGGAGACCGAAATTGCTCTGATACTCGGACTCATCGCGATTGTCTCGTTTGTTTCCTCTTCTGCAGACGCGTGGGTTAAGAGAGTCGCTCATTCCACTATGTTTGTCGTCTTAATAGTTGCGTTCCTTGGGATAATTGATTTGGCCGTTATCGGCGCCAATACAGGCTATGCAAATGTAAGTGCTTACGCTGGCGGAATGTCGAAGATATACATATCGATCAGCACTGGTTTAGTGGTTTATCTATTGTGCATAATTTGGTCGATCGCCGCCGGCGCCTTTGACGACATCGACTTTGGAAAGCTGAATTGGCACTTAATAGAGGCTTTTAGTCTTATAGTCCTGATTACGATCTCGCCACCCAGCATCTACCATTTCATGAGTTAATCAGCAAAATCGGGGAGCTCGTTGGGGCGATCGTCGAAGACCCCGTCGAAGGGACATCAATCTCTTCACAAGAGAACTTCGAGCACGGTTCTACCCTGTGATAAATTCCAAGTCGCGGTGGTAAGGAGCGAGCCTTCCAGCCTCTGTGTGAGACCTTAAAGATCTAGTTCAATCCTCTTGATTTCGCTAGCCAACCAACCATAACGTACAGCACGAATTTCAACGGCACCTAAATTACAAATATCGATCGGTTCCGCGTAAAGTTTCCAATGCTCTTTTAACCGTCGCCAAGCTACGGAGCTTCCCGGTGTAGTTGGTGATAAAAAAAGGAGGCAATCACTGATATCTGATGAAGGAACCTCCGTAACTAGTCGCTCTCCGGAGGTATTAAAGGACCTCACAAGATCCGTTTCTGTGCTTGCGGCGCTATCGCCAAGCTCCACAAGTTTTTCATCAAGTACCTTTCTCAGGCGAGCTAGTTCTGCTGAGTAGGTGACCTCGCCCGCTAAGTTTTCTACTTCATGAGGATCAGTTATGACATTAAAAAGTCTCTCTGAACCAACTGCTTGAAACCAACTAGCCTGCTTATCACCCAGAACGGAACCCCCGTGGGGGGATCACACCTATCACATAGCAGTAGTTACCTGCCAGACACATCAGAAGCTAATTTGAAAAAGTGGTTCTTAATAAACAGGGCCTCTTGGTGCTCACTTACATTGCACTTAGGTGTATTCTCGGGCTGAAGACGAAGTACGTGTTGGGGGGAATTGCATAAATGTTGGAAAGGGACACCAGAGACACGACTTACTGGTTGTATGGGTTAATTGCAGTAAGTCTCATGAATATTGTCTTCGACTACTCAATCGCAGATAGATCAATAAAATATACGGACTATGCCTCTCTAAGTTCTTTTCAAGATACTTTCGGCCTTGTCTATAGGATTTTTTACTTTGGCAGTTTTGCGATTGTCGCTAGGTGGATATACCTCGCGGCAAAAGTAAATCGAGATGCAGGAATTGAGGGATTAAACTACAGTCCGCTCTCATGTTTGTGGTGGTTCGCAGTGCCCGTGATGAATCTGTGGAAGCCTTATTTTGCGATGAAAGAACATTACTTAGCCCGACTGCAGTGCAGTAGCTTTCCCTCAATGAATGCCAAGACGACCTTTTACCTTTGGTGGGCTAGCTTTTTAGCTTTTGGTGTACTAGCAAATTCAAGTTATTCACGAACCTTCACTTCAGGAGAAGTGGTGACAACGATAACCAACTCGGCCTTGTTCAGCATCGCTTCTGGTATCGCCTTAATTCTAAGTTCCTTAGCTCTTATAAAAATCATGAGGCAGTTTTCTGAGGGAGAAGAATAAATGTTTGAGTGGGAGTTGGTTAAGTGCTTTACCCATCATTTCATACCAAACCCATCAGAAGCCAATTTGAAAAAAGCAGGTCCTTTGAAACAGGGCCGTGATTACTGTCGTTTAGCTGCTGTTGGTTTTGGGTAGGTACATCAGAGGTTGATTTGGATGTGGCTCTTATCCATTCACGACCTAGTCTCCTGACAAGAAATTGAAACGCTAGTGCCGTATAAACATAAAATATGTGAAGCGTTAGAACAGGAGTGTCCCATGCGTTTAAAAGGAAAGTCTGTCGTCATTACGGGAGCTACAGGTGCCATAGGAAGCGCCACGGCAAAAAGGTTTCTATCAGAGGGAGCGAATGTCGTTTTGGTAGGTCGCTCTGAAGATAAACTCCGAACCCTTTCGGACTCCTTAAATCAAACGAAGACAAGTACTACTTATGTTGCGGAAGCCTTAGATGAAGTTGCGGTGAAACAGTCATTGGACTGCTGTATCAATACATTTGGCAGTCTCGATGCAGTTTTTGCAAACGCGGGTACGGAAGGCGCCGTCAAACCAATAGACGCCTACTCCGTAGAAGAGTTCAATCACACTCTGACCGTAAACGTTACTGGCGTATGGCTGTATTTAAAATACTCGTTGCCACTTATGAAAGAGCAAGAGAGAGGCTCGTTCATTGCTGTCGCCTCAGGTGCTGGAGTCGTGGGATTTCCCGGTCTTGGGCCTTACTCTGCAAGCAAACACGCGGTTATCGGCTTAGTTAAAACTGCTTGTCTGGAGAACGCAGCCGCAGGTGTCAGGATTAATGCTCTGGCGCCGGGTCCAGTTGATAATCGAATGATGCAGTCTTTAGCTGAGCAATCTAATCCAGATGATCCTGCTGGGTTTACAGAAGCCGTCATGAGCGCGAACCCAATGGGACGATACGGATCAAATGAAGAGATAGCCAATCTCGCTTTATTTTTAGCGTCTGATGAATCGTCTTATTGCAACGGTGGTGTTTACCTCGCTGACGGCGGATTAACATCAGGATAAATCTGTTGCAAAGAGTGGTTACGGATTGCAAAAGACCTTTGCGCTGAAGAAGTTCAAGCTGCGTCCGTGGATTTGAGAGATCTTTAGAAACAGGGCCGTGATGGCTGTTGTTGATCTGCTGTTGGTTTTGGGTGAGGCACTATCGAGTTTGTGGATTTCAACAGCTGTAGGCAAAACCTAATGCGGCCCAACTTCGTGGAAGAGTTTGAGCCGCGTGGTTCAGATCAAAGCCCTAGACTTTTTTACTTTAATCAATCTTAGGAAGAGCTTAGCTTTCTTCCGCCTCATATAAGCTAGCCGCATCGCATTGCGTGGCGTTGTTGAACTGAGCTTCAAACTTATCGAAATCCCCCGCTTCCATTTTTGAGCGTATTTGACCCCAATGAATCGGGTTCTCAAATACATCTATATACCGAAATGTGGTCATATCATCTGATGCAATCGCCTCTAACACGTAGCTCTGCGCTCGGTAATCTGTCAACTCATTTACATAATCCACCCAAGCGGAATTTATAGCTTTAACTTCATCTATCGTATGACCGTCTAACAGCTTGCATGACCAGAGCAGCATCGTTGACGCATGTGCGGTAGACGTGAGCAAAAGTAATGTGGCACATAGGATGGTTTTCATGGTTCCTCCGAAATAATGAGTGAGTGTAGATGCCCTAAATAGGACCACTCTGAATATAGGGCCATGCGCCGTTGTTTGCCTAATTTTTTTACAGGAATACGCCATTAGGATCAGGCATCTGCCAGACACATCAGAAGCTAAGTTGAGAAAAGTAGGTCTTTAGAAGACAGGGCGATGATTACTGCTGTGAGTAATAGTAGGTTCATCAAATCATGGTTTGATCAGAGGTAAATCGGTAGCTGTGAAGTTCTGGGGAATAAAAAATGATGAGACTGCTTATTGTTATTGCCGCGCTGATTGCAAGCCTGCATGTGAAGGCGGATACCTCTTCCGCCAACGTCTTAGCGTCGACCTAACGCCCAACGACGGCTAAACAATCAACTCCACCTCTGCCGATTTCGTCGTTACTCCAAAATCCACCCAAATATCGAATAAGTCTGTCTTTCCGGTTGAGACTGATCTAGGTTACAGGCTCGCCTAAATCGAGGGTAAATTCAGTGCAATATGATGATGTCGTCCTGGGACGCCGGAGCATTCGGGGTTACAAGCCAGATCCAGTACCCGAGTCCCTAATTAAAGAAGTCTTAGGTCTGGCGATGCGCTCGCCCTCCTCCATGAATACTCAGCCCTGGAACTTCACTGTCGTAACGGGCGAACCACTAGACCGTATCCGCAAGGGCAATACCGAGCGCAATTTGGCGGGCGTTCCGCACTCGCGGGAATTTCGGATTGGCTCTCCTTTTGCGGGGCAACACAGAGATCGACAAGTAGGCGTGGCGAAACAATTGTTTGCAGCAATGGATATTGCCCGCGAAGACACCGAAAAACGTCAGGATTGGGTCTTGCGAGGGTTTCGACAGTTTGACGCGCCTGTCTGCGTCATCATTACCTATGATGCGGTGTTAGCGGACAGCGACGACACGGCCTTTGACTGTGGTGCGGTAACGACGGCACTGGTCAACGCCGCCTGGTCTAAAGGTCTCGGCGCAGTCATCAACAGCCAGGGCATCATGCAATCTCCCGTGGTGCGAGAGCATGCCAATATTGCTGACGATCAGGTCATCATGAAAGCGGTTGCGCTGGGCTGGCCGGATGATTCATTCCCTGCCAACGCAGTCGTGTCCGAGCGCAAAAGTGTAGAGGACGCGGCTACGTTTCTGGGATTTCCGGGATAACCCTGTATAAAAAGACTAAATATAAAGAGTCCTTTACTTTGCCGATAGCCTGCAATAAAATGTAAAGCAAGCTATACATTCTGTAATGGGAGCAATACATAAATGACCGATGAGCGCGCACAAACTTCGCTTCAAGCAGGCCTCAAAAAATCCACGTTTACGCTTTTCCTCGCAACGGGGGCCTGGGTAGGCAGTACTGCCATCATGTCGTTTGGGCCGAGTACTTTGTGGAGCTATGACGCCTCAACAACCTATTTAGCCATTGCGGCAAACTTGATAATCGGCCTTGCCATGCTCTACAGCTTTTTTAAACATCTAAGTGCCATGGATGAAATGCAGCGTCAAACCCACCTCGAGGCGATAGCATTAACCCTCGGAATCACCATGGTCCTAACCGTTATTTACGGCGCACTCCCCCAAGCTAGAGTGCTAGAAAACGTCCAGCCCACCAACGTGTTGTTCGTTATCGGGGTTTCTTACATTCTGTCCGTGATAACACTGTGGTTGCGGCGAACACTTGCATGAAGAATAGGTTAAAAGTTCTAAGAGCGGGTCGCGATTGGACTCAAGCCGATCTTGCCGATCAGTTGCAAGTGACTCGACAGACCATCAACGCCATTGAGAAAGGTAAATATGACCCGAGCCTGCCACTCGCATTTAAGCTTGCGGCGCTTTTCGGGATGCCGATAGAGGTCATATTTTCCCCCGATGGCGAATAAAGAAGCCTTTTCCCTAAAACGCATGAGTGGACCCGGTGTATGGCCAGAGGCGCCTTAAGTCCACAACCCCTTATTGTCCACCCACCGAATCTGTACCGCGTAACAATACGCCGCCAAGAAAAATAGTGGCGCACCAGCGGCCAACGGATAAAACAAGGCCGCAACACTTCCAACAAAGCCACACACCAAAGAAAAGATCTCAAACCGTATCGCTACGCGTCGATCACGTATTCCCCAAAATCCGAACTTCACCCATGTGGGAGCTAAGGCCCACTCCTCCGATTTCTTATCAATCACCGTAATGTCTCCCTTCAATGTATCGACATCGATTTCAAAGACGGCAGCAAGGGATTTCAGTGTTTCAAGGCTCGCGCTTTGACCTGACTCAACACGTTGAATCGTGCGGAGACTCAACCCTGACATCTGCGCGAGTTGCTCCTGCGAGTAATGGTGCTTGGTTCTCAGACTCTTTATCACTGACCTATCCTCATTGCGTCCTGGCGATTGAGATTTAATCAAAAAGATTGTAGACGGTGGCTGTCAGAGCAGTGACAGCGACCTGACAGCAACCCGACATTTCCCGTTTCACGGGTACGTCTAAACGATAATAACCGGTATCGATTCATGTTCCCCCTGTCTTCAAGACTTTCATCCGTTGTGGCACATTGCAGTCATGAAAGCAGAACGCGACGAACTTGGGTTTGATGCGCCAGCGCCGTTGGGGCACCCCGTTCGCGCAAGCCTCCCTGAAAACGCGCCCACGGGCCCCGCCATCGGAGACCGGCTTCCCGATTTCTCTCTGCCCGATGCTTTCGGGCAAATGGTTAACTTCCACGAAGATCGTGGTGTGAGTAAAGCCGCACTCGTTTTCTACCGCTCAGCTGTCTGGTGACCCCCCTGCTGGACGCAGCTAGGTGAGTTGCGAGACGCGTTTGCTAAGTTTGAGGCTGCCGGCATCAAACTGTACGCCCTGTCGTATGACGACCAGGAGACACTGACTGAATTTGCAGAGAAGCAGGGAGTCCAATACACCCTGCTGTCAGATACTGATTCCCGGGTCATCAAACAATACGGGCTCCTGAACGAGCAGCTGTCAAAAAAGGACGCCTTCCTCTACGGCATCCCCTACCCGGGTGTTTATGTCTGCGATGAGAACGGCACCGTCGTCTCCAAATTCTTTCACGACTCGTACAAAAAGCGTGAAAGCCCCGAAATGTTGATCGATGCGGCCCTCGGACGCATCACCATCGATGAGTCCGCACCGCGGGCTGAAAGTAATGATGATGGCATTCGCATAACGGCTGCACTGCATGGCGGCAATGGCAGTTTACGGCAGGGCATTGTCAGGCAACTGGTAACCACGTTCGAGCTTCCAGACGGCCTTCACATCTACGGAGAGCCCGTACCACAGGGTTTGACCGCCACGGAAATTAGAGTGGAAGGGCCTGATGGATTGGTAACACTTCCGATAGAGGCGCCACCAACAACACCTTTGCATTTAAAGGTATTTGGTATCGATTTGAACGTGTGGAGCGGCACGGTTAACTTGGCCATTCCACTTTACCCGGTAGGCGAATTGGTGAGCGAGTGTCGTCCGATTGACGAGCGGGAAGTCGAACTCTCTGTTCATGTGACGTTCCAAGCGTGCACCAATGAAACCTGTTTGTTGCCACAAACCCGCTCGCTGACACTGCGTGTTGCGCTTGAAGAAGTCGACGTACCCAAACTCCCGATACACAGCGGTCACGGGCAACGCGAGGGTAGCTACGACAGCACACCGGCGATGAAGCGTCTTATCTGGCGCAAAACTCGCAAAAATCCGCTTCGACTGCTCCAATTTATCTGGAATCGGAAGCGGATGGAGCGTCGGTCTAAGCGCGAGAGTTAATCGCCGGCGATATCGAAGTGCGCTTCCATCGCTGCCAAAACCACCGATGGATCAGAGCGTCGCTGATAATCTGGCGATAAGTCCATCCAAACGACTTTTCCGGTTTTATCGATTAGCAATGTCGCCGGCACGGGCAAGGCCTCAGCTTCTTCACTACCGGGTGCCGAGTGAAAACCCTGATTACGAAGCCCAAACTTATCGGTAACGGTCAGTTGCTGGTCAGACAGCATGGTCGCCTGCAGGCCGTGTAGATGACGACGGTCTACAATGACCTCGGGCAAGTCGACACTGACGGTGAGGACTTTGACGCCGCGCTTATCAAACTCTGCGCGAAGTTCTTCCAGTCGACGTAACTCGCCGACACAGTAGGGTCACCAGTGTGCCCTGAAGAATTTGATAAGCACCAAATGTCCGTTGAGAGACTTCGAATTGAATGCTTGTCCTTGGCCGTCAATCGACGTGAATTGCGGCATCGTATCACCCACTTCGATCACGGAATCGCGCTCGACGATTTGTGTGCTGATTGACACCGTGAAGGGCAAAAAAGCGCCAACGACGATGGCGAAGACAGCGGGAATAGCACCCAACCAGCTCGTTCGCTTGATCAAGGCATAAACACCCAATGCGGCCGCACCTAAGAACACAACGACGAAGCCAGTGCGATCCGTGGGGAGCGCAACTTCCGCGGTCAGGTAAAACCAATAACGGGCAGTTGCCGCTGCAATAACAGCAGCAAGCAGAGCAATCTTCGTACCTGTTTTCATCCGCTTCACAATGATTCCCCTTTAGCTCTCAGCGTCCACTAGACACTTCTTCGAGTCAAGGGCGTGCGGATTCGAAACCAGCTTTTTTTGAGCCGGAAGGCTAGTGAGTCGAAAGGTGACTCGTGGCATGCTGTGAATCGCAAAACATCCAACCCATTAAAAGCCACAGGTAAGTTTAGAACGGGCGAGCAACATAAAAGGAGCGCCATCACGATGAATCGATGCTATGCAGTATTATGCTGCTCACTCGCACTCTTCACACTGGCTCTTCCAGTGGCAAGTGCCGAGCCCCACAAGCTGGCAGTGATCTCGTATATGCAGGAAACCTGCACGTTCTGCCCGGGCGGTGATACCCAAATTGAAGACCGAGCCTGGCGCGTTCCCTACGTAAAAGGCGATGACCTCATTGACCGCGAACGAGGCTTCATCGGTGGCTTTGTGCATGCCGCTAGCGAATACCCCGATGTTCGGGTGATCGGCATCAACTCGCCGGATGAGGTTTACGGTGGCTCCTCGCGAAGCTGGGAAAGCAGAAAAAGCTTCGAGCATT
>MDSV01170704.1_pt1 | contig 10252 bp, 6 predicted proteins | sample 810851 | NCBI WGS metagenome assembly MDSV01 (sample SAMN05326640, study PRJNA326480) | marine metagenome | isolation source: seawater | place: Atlantic Ocean: North East | collected 2012
AATATCACTCCTTCAGCATTTTTAGTTTCTAATTGTGGACTAATATATATTTCCGGATGGGGAGGACTAATTTCATCCGGAGGAGTAACCAACGGTTCAACTAATAATATGCCACTTGTTAATCCTTCATTTATTCCTAGCGATACTGCTAACTTTTATTTAGCTGTTTTTAGTCAAGACATGCAATCCATGATATATGGATCATGTTTTGGAGGTGGTGATAGTAGAGAACATGTAGATGGTGGAACTAGTAGATTTGATAAAAATGGTAAAATATATCAAGCAGTTTGTGCTGGATGTCAAGGAAATAATGACTTTCCAACTACTCCAAATGTTTATTCTTCTGTAAATGGTAATAATGGTTGTAATTTAGGGGCTTTTAAATTTGATTTAGAATCGATAAGTGCTAATATAAGTTTACCAAATTATTATGCTTGTTTACCAAATTCATTTAATTTTTCTAATCTTTCGCAAGGTGGAAATCAATACTTTTGGGATTTTGGCGATGGGAACACCTCTACCTTACCCAATCCAAATTACACATATTCGGATACTGGAACTTATCAGGTAATACTAATTGTAGAAGATAGTACTGGTTGTATAAATCCAGATACATCAAGTGTTATTGTAGATGTTTTCGAAATTAATAATGCAACAGTAACTGGAGATAGTATTTTATGCCCTGGCACCATTGTTACTCTAAATGCATACGGGGGGTCTGAATATTTATGGTCTCCTTCCAACTCCTTATCTAGCGGAACTGGACTTCAGGTAACAGCTAATCCAAGTATTTCCACTACTTATATGTTGGTTGCAGTAGATAGTTGCAGTTCGGATACAGCTTATTTTGATGTTAATATTCCAAATGATACATTTAATATTTGCAATGATACAATTATTTGTAAAGAAGACAGCGTAACATTGACTGCGAGCGGAGGAATCATTTACCGTTGGTCAGGGATTAATATTGTAAATGTTGACAGTGCTAATCCAACAATTAGTCCACAACAAAATACCACATATTACCTAGATATAACCACTCCAAATGGATGTATTTATAGAGATTCTGTAAATGTGGAAGTTGAAATTGCAGCACCAAATATTATTCTTCAAGACACATTAAACCTTTGTTACAACGACTCTGTTCTTATTTCAATGCCAAACTTAGTCAATGCTACTTGGTCTCCAATTTTAAATCCTAATGATACAATTGGTAATAATATTTGGATTAGTAGTGACTCTAACATTATTTATTATGTGTCGTCAGAAAATGCTTGCGGGCAATCACTGGATTCCATAGTTGCTTTAGTCTTTGGTTATTCAGGAATAGCTTTTGGCGATACTGTAATTTGTGCTGGAGATTCTACAGAAATTTATGCTGAAGAAGGAATATATTACTACTGGTACCCTAATATTGGTTTAAGTAATAATGATAGCAGTTGGACTTATGCTTATCCAATTCAAAGTATCAATTACCATGTAATTATAGAAAATAATTATGGTTGTAGAGACACTTTTTCTGTGGCTATTGATGTTTCTCAAGACCCATTGGTAAATGCAGGAAATAATTTCTGGATGACGTATGGTGAACCTGTAAATTTAAATGGAAGCACTAGCGTAAGTGATTTTTATTGGGAATCTAATTCATGGCTTTCTTGTTATACATGTTTAAATCCTTCAATAAACCCTTCTGAAACAACTCAATATATACTTCATGCCATTGATTTAGCAGGATGTGAAAATTCCGATACTGTAGAAGTAAATATTAAGGGGGCTATTTTTACACCTAACTCTTTTACTCCAAATGACGATGGTTTAAATGATCAATTTGAAATTAAAGGAGAAAATATTAAAAATTTTGAATTATGGATATATGACAGGTGGGGAGAAAATATATTTCACTCTTCAGAAATTAGTGATTTTTGGGATGGTAAATATTTAGGAAATAAATGCAAAATAGATACATATTTATGGATTATCGAATATTTAGATTTTAATCAAAACTTTCAAACCATAAAAGGCCATGTCAATCTTTTAGAATAAAACACCGTAATTTAATCTATAAATCTTGGGTCTATCTCCATAATTTCTCCAGAAATTGGACATGTTCTTAGTTTTTCATCACTGTAAAATCTTTTAAAAACTGGTAAAAAGTCTTTTTCTATATTAGTTAAATGAAAATATTCTTCATATAAAAGAGCATTTTCTTGGTCCGAAAACCACATTAATCCATCTTTATGATGAGGTTCCCTTTTTCTTTCTATTACTAGACCAATAGAGTTTTTAGATCTGCTGGGAGAGTGAGGAACTTTAGCAGGAAGTAAAAACATTTCACCTTCCTTTAAAGGAATATCAACACATTTTCCGTCTTGTTGTGTTTTTATAATAATTTCTCCTTCAAGTTGAAAAAAAAGTTCTTCTGTTTCGTTATAGTGATAGTCCTTTCTAGCATTGGGCCCTCCTACAATCATTACAATGTAATCCCCTGCATCAACATAAAGGTTTTTATTTCCAACAGGGGTTTTTAATAAGTCTCTATTATTTTTAATCCAATCGAATAAATTAAAAGGGGGAATAATCGTCATATTTTAACTTTAAGTCATCAATTTACAAAAATTGAAGTTTTTTCTTTTATATCGTGATAAAATAATTCAAATTCTTTGTCATAAGATTTCATTGAACTTTTCGCTATCTCAAAACTTAATTCTAAGTTATTAGAGTAATTAATTCTTTTGCCTATTCCATTCAAAGCTTTTTTAATTCCCTCCTCATATTGGTAATTTCTTAGCCAATCATCTCTTCTCATGTATTGGTACATATATTTTACGGGATCTGGCATTTTTTCAAAATTATCATCTAAAATTTTGTATAAATGATCTATTTTATATTCTAAGTGGATAGATCGTGTTTTTTTCTCAAATCTCCATAACAAATGATCATATAAGATATCATTTATTACTCCTCCCATTTTTGGAAAATTTTTATAGAATCTTCTTTTTCCGTTAAGGTAATGTACATTGGTGTCAGTAAGTTCATCTATTTTTCTATGAAGTATTACTCCTTTTTGGATTTTTTTTGAGTATTTTAAGTATGTTTTTCCTTTTAAAGAATCAGCAATAAAATTTCCAAAGGTCATTTCTGAGTTGTTGCCAGATAAAATTAAATGCCCTAGATAATTCATAAAAGAGAAATTACAACATCTGCTAGTGCTAACTCACTGCTTTCAAAAGCTTCTACAATGTTATTTACTCCTTTTTTTCTAAGACTACTTGTCGTACTTGGTCCGATACTCACGGCTTTTAAGCTTTTTAGTGAGTTGGATTTAAAAAATGCTTCTACATTACTTGGACTGGTAAATACATAGTAGTCGTGTAGTTCTATTTTTTTTTCTTTAAGTTCTGTATTATATGTTTGAAATATAACCTTATTATCTTTTGAAAGCATTTTTTGAACAGTTCCGATACTTCTATTAGATAATGGAAAAAAAACTACTTCATTTATATTAATGACAGATTTGAAACTCTTTGCAACATTTTCTGGAGAACCTTCACCTTCAAAATCAATTTTTAAACCCTGTTTTTTAAGATACTTAGACGTAGAGTTTCCGAAAGCTGCTATTTTCTTTTTACTTAATTCAGTTTTTAAATTTTTTATAGAATCATAGCAAAAAGCTGAATTAAAAAAAACCCATTCGCATTGAGGCATTTTTATGATTTCTAAGATAGATTTCTTTATTAAAGATTGGGGAGTTATAATACAGTTGGCATTTTTAAGAATTTTTTTAAAAATACTTTCTTTAGTTAATTCTCTTGAAATCCAGATTTTTTTTCCTTCGGAATTTTTTTTCACTTTATCTACTACTTCATCTGCATTATTGGAACTAGTATAAAATCTTAGAGGAGTTTGGTTTACATGATCAGAATAGGACACCCAAGTATTTCTTTTGCCATTTTGGTCTTTATAAGAATAAGCACCCATTGGCGAGTGGCATCCTCCTCCAATTCCCTTTAAAATAGCTCTCTCAAACATTACATTTTCGTTGCTAGATTTATGATTTATTTTATTTAACAACTTTTTTAACTCCCTATCGCCTTTTCGTATTTGAAGTCCTAATGCCCCTTGGGAGGGAGCAGGTATAAAAATAGTAGGTGAAAGATTTACAACATGATATTGTGAAATTTCTGGATTTAATCTATTAATTCCTGCCTTAGCTAATACTATTGCATCATAGAAACCATCATTAAGCTTATTAATTCTTGTGGGAACATTACCTCTTAAATCATTTATTTTCAAATCTTCTCTAAATAACAATAATTGATTTTTTCTCCTTGCAGAGGAGGTTCCCACAATAGCATTTGTTTTCAGATCTAAATCGTTAGATGGGTCTACAGAGTTTTTATTTACTAGAAGAATATCGGATACATCTTCTCTTATTGGCACTGCTCCGAGAAATAATCCATTAGGTGATTCTGTTTCAAGATCTTTTAGAGAATGAACCGCTAAATCAATATCAGTATTTAATAAAGCCCATTCAATTTCTTTTGTGAAAAATCCTTTTCCTTCGATCTTATCAAAACTTAAGTTTTGAATTTGATCTCCTTTTGTAGTAATAATTTTAATTTCAGAATTTTTTCCTAAATCTCTAAGTAAATCTTTAATGTAATTGGCTTGCCATAGAGCGAGTTGACTTCCTCTTGAGCCTATAATTATACTTTTTGATTTCAAAGATTATTTAGTTGTTTCTTTAAGTAAAATGTCTTTTGCCATTTTCATTGGTAAACTGATGTACTTTTTTTCCATATAATCTACTAAACTATTTAGAATATTAATTGCTTGAGGATCTAAAGTCTCTAATTCTTTTACGAAAACTTCTTTAAACGCTTTGTTTCTTATTCCCTTAATACTTTCTGGGACAGCACTTAAAGCTCTTTCTAGAGTCCGTTCTTTTTCAGAAAAAAAATACTTAATAATTTGTTTCTCTATAATCTTTAAACATGAATTAATTTCTTTACTTCTTGCTTTTAGGTTCTCCTCTGCTCTTTCTTTAAGCTGATCTACATTGATAATTTTCACATTAAAATAACTAGAAATACTTTGATCGCAGTCATTGGGAATTGCTAAATCTACAATTATCTTTTTAAAATTGTTAGGATTGATTTTTTTATACTTTTCCTTTGATAAAATCACTTTGTTTGCCCCGGTACAGGAGATAACATAGTCAAACTCTAGTGGCTTATCACCTAATTCATTTAAGGGAAAAATTTGAGCATCTAAATTTAAATTAGATACTAAACTGGCTGCTTTTTTAGTAGATCTATTAAAAATTAAATATTTATGCTGCTCATTTTTATTAATAAACTTCAGCATAGAGGTTATTGTTTTTCCTGCTCCAATAACCAGAAATATTTTAGGCTGCTTTGATATATGTTTTTTTAGCTCTAAAAAAGCAAGGGAAACTATAGATACTGGTCTTGTTGCAATTTCACTTTCAGTATAAACTTTTTTAGCGGTAGATATCGTATTTTGAACAAGAACTCTTATAAAATCTCCGCACAAATTATTTTTGACACATTCTTCATATGCTCTCCTTACCTGAGTTATAATTTCTCTTTCTCCTACTACTAAAGAGTCTATTGAAGAAGCCAAAGAAAATAGATGATGGACCGCTGTTTTTTCAGTAAAAATTTCAATATTAGAGATAATTAATGCTATTTGATTCGAGGGGACGAACATAGATACTAAAGATTCCAAAAAGAACTGATCAATTTTTTGATTAGTATTCATGATAAATTCAACCCTATTGCAGGTCGAAAGATACATAAGCTCTTTAATTTTTAAATTTGATTTTATTTCAACAAGTCGATCAATTCTAAGAGAATCCTCAAGGTGAAAAAGTCCAATTTCATCAAATGAAAAATGACGATGGGTAAGCGCTATTATTTGAAGTTTGTTCAATAAAAAATTTAACTACACAAAAATGGTCAATAAACATGAATTTATTTGTCATTGTATTGTCATTGCTTTCTAAATGTTATATATGTTTATTAAACATTCGTTGTAATTTTTCTATTCCTATCTTCATGCAACAAATATTCGTATTTTTACTAAATAATTCTTTAAACTTTTATCAAAATGAAATATCTTCCTATAGATAGACAGTTGTTTATAAATAACAGATCTAGATTTGTCAAATATTTAAAGCCAAAAAGTTTAGCTGTATTCAATTCCAATGATATTTTTAATACAGGAGCAGATAGTACACTGCCATTTAAACAACATAAAGATATTTTCCATCTCTCTGGTGTGGATCAAGAAGAAAGTGTTTTAGTAATTTTTCCAGACTGTAATAATAAATCACATAGAGAAATTCTTTTTCTTAAAGAAACTAATAATCATATAGCTGTATGGGAAGGAGAAAAACTTACAAAAAAAAAGGCTACCAAATTATCTGGAATTAAAACTGTCTATTGGCTAAATCAATTTGAGACTATATTTAGACAGCTCGTTATTGAAAGTGAGATAGTTTATTTAAACTCCAATGAACATCTTAGAAATAATAGCGAAATGGAAACTAGAGAAGATAGATTTATCAAAAAATTCAAATCCGATTTTCCTAATCATCTTATTTCAAGATCAGCTCCAATAATGCATCAAATAAGATCTGTAAAAGACCCAATTGAAATTCAATTAATGCAAAAAGCTTGTGATATTACAGAAAAAGGGTTTAAAAGAATTTTAGGATTTATCAAAAAAGGAATAATGGAATATGAAATTGAAGCAGAATTGATACACGAATTTTTACGAAACAGGTCTAATGGATTTGCCTACACCCCCATCATAGCTTCTGGAAGTTCAGCTTGTGTTCTTCATTATATTGAAAATAATAAGTCCTGTAATGACAAGGAAGTAATTTTAATGGACTTTGGAGCTGAATATGCAAATTACAGCTCAGATCTTACTAGATGTGTTCCAGTAAATGGGAAATTCACCAAAAGACAAAAAAAAGTTTACGATGCTGTTTTAAAAGTTAAAAAAGAGTCCACTAAACTTCTAAAACCTGGATTACTTTTAACCCAATATCATCAAATGGTTGGAGAAATTATGGAAAAAGAATTAGTGGATTTGGGATTAATTTCTAAAAATGATATTTTAAATCAAGATCCAAAATGGCCTGCCTACAAAAAATATTTTATGCATGGCACCTCTCATTATATTGGTTTGGATACGCACGACTTAGGTTCTTGGACAGAGCCTATCAAAGAGAATATGGTTTTTACTGTTGAGCCTGGAATATATATTCCTGAAGAGGGATTGGGAATAAGGTTAGAGGATGATGTTGTAATTCAGAAAAATGGAGAGCCTTTTAACCTTATGAAGAATATTCCAATTGAATCGGAAGAAATTGAAGAACTAATGAATTAGTATGAAAAATCAAGAATTAGAAGAAAAATTAGCAGCATCTAAAATTGGAGGCGGTCAAAAAAGAATTGATGCACAACATCAAAAGGGAAAACTAACTGCTAGAGAAAGAATAGAATTATTATTAGATACAAACAGTTTTGAAGAAATTGGCGGATTTGTTACTCATAGATCAACAAATTTTGGATTAGATAAAACCAAATTCTTAGGAGATGGTGTTGTAACAGGTTTTGGGACTGTAACAGGTCGATTAATTTATGTTTATTCACAAGATTTTACAGTTTTGGGTGGATCATTAGCCGAAGCCCATGCTGAAAAAATTTGTAAAATTATTGACTTAGCTATGAAAAATGGTGTTCCTTTAATTGGGCTAAATGATTCTGGAGGGGCAAGAATTCAAGAAGGGGTTGTTTCACTTGGCGGCTATGCTGATATTTTTTACAGGAATACCAAAGCTTCTGGATTAATTCCACAATTGTCGGCTGTTATGGGGCCTTGCGCAGGTGGAGCTGTTTATTCTCCAGCTTTGACAGATTTTATTTTTATGACGAAAAATACTTCTTACATGTTTGTAACAGGTCCTAATGTTGTAAAAACCGTTACTAATGAAGAAGTTAGTTCTGAAGAATTAGGTGGAGCAGATACACATATGACTAAGTCCGGAGTAGCTCATTTTACAGCAGAAAATGAGGTTGATACTATAAATAAACTAAAAAAATTACTTTCATATATACCACAAAATTGTAATGAGGTTCCCAAAAACAGTTCTTATGAGTTTAAAAACGAGAAAAGGCCTGAATTAGAAAATATTATTCCGGAAAATGCCAACCAGCCCTATGACATAAAAATTATAATTAACGAAATAGTTGATAAAAATAGTTTTTTTGAAGTTCAAAATGAATATGCTGAAAATATAGTGATTGGATTTTCACGTTTAGCTGGTAGGTCAGTAGGATTAATAGCCAATCAACCTGCTGTATTAGCAGGAGTTTTAGATGTAGATGCCTCTAAAAAAGGAGCAAGATTTGTAAGGTTTTGTGATGCTTTTAATATTCCGTTACTTGTTATAGAAGATGTTCCCGGTTTTCTCCCAGGAACTGATCAAGAATGGAATGGCATAATATCGAATGGAGCTAAGTTGCTTTATGCTTTTTGTGAAGCAACTGTGCCAAGAATTACTGTTATAACCAGAAAAGCTTATGGAGGAGCCTACGATGTAATGAATTCTAAACATATTGGTGCTGATATGAACTACGCGTGGCCTTCAGCTGAAATTGCTGTTATGGGTGCTAAAGGAGCAGCAGAAATTATTTTTAAAAAAGAAATTAAAAGTTCAAGTAACCCTGGGGAAAAACACCTTGAAAAAGAAAAAGAATATGCTGAATTATTTGCCAATCCTTATAATGCTGCTTCAAGAGGTTTTATCGATGAGGTAATAGAACCATCAACAACTAGAGAAAAATTAATTAAAGCATTCAAGATTTCAGAAAATAAAAAGAGAGATACTGTAAATAAAAAACACGGTAATATTCCATTGTAGTTAAATTTATTATGCTTTGAAAAACAATCAATATATTAAAATCATTATTTTTTTTAGCAGTTTTGCCTTATTTGGTTTTCTAGTTGTTCAAATTTACTGGGCTAGAAAAACTTTTACTGAAAAAAAAGATAATTACGAAAACCTTATTAAAATATGTGTCCAAGAAATTGGTGATGAATTGAGAGAAAAAATTTTAAATGAATCCAAATATTTTAATCCAAATATTGGAAACAAATCAGTTTCAATAAATAAAAGTTCTGATAATAAATCTCAAATGCTTGATAGTTTATTATTGGAAATCAATACTTTTTCTGAAAAATCTATAACTGAAAAAAGAAAAGAAATTTTCGGTATAATCAACAATCATTTTGCTTTAAATCTAAATATAAATGTTGACAATTCATATAATGAAAACGAAGTGATTAATACAATAAATAGCTCACTTGAAAGGAATGGGATTGATAATGATTTTCATTTTACTATAACTGATGAATCCGGTTTATTAATTCTTTCAAATTTTGAAAACAACGATAATAAAATATTGAAAAGATCAACAAGTTTTTCTGTTGCATTTTTAAACGATGACTTGTTTTCTGAAAAAAGAATTTTCACGCTTTATATTCTTCAACTAGAAAAGTCAATTAGGAAAACATTTACTCCAATTTTAATTATATCAATTTTACTAATCTTGATTATACTAGGAACTTTTATATACAGCGTGAAAATTATTCAAAACCAGAAAAAAACTACACAAATAAAAACTGATTTTATCAATAATATGACTCATGAACTTAAAACACCAATTGCAACAATCGGTTTAGCTTGTGAAGCATTATCAGATTCTACAATTAAGTTAGAAAATAAAAGTAAAGTTAAGTTCTTAGGAACTATTAAATCGGAAAACGAACGGCTTGGTACATTAGTAGAAAAAGTGCTTCAGAGTTCTGTTTCACAAAAAGGTAATCCTGAATTAAAATTAGAAATTTTCAATATTGAAGAAGTTATTGAAAAAGCTATAAAAACTATTAATCTTTCTTACAATAAAAAAAATGGAAAAATAATTACTGACTTTATGGCTCAAAATAAATTAATTGAAGCGGATAAAATTCATATTACCAATGTTATTCATAATCTATTAGATAATTCACAAAAATATAGTATAAATCAACCTGTTGTATCTATATCAACAAGAGATGTAATTGGAGGAATAATTATTAGAATTAAAGACAATGGCATAGGAATTGCAAGAGAAAATCATAAAAGAATTTTTGACAAGCTCTATCGTGTCCCCAC
>MDSV01161734.1_pt1 | contig 10251 bp, 12 predicted proteins | sample 810851 | NCBI WGS metagenome assembly MDSV01 (sample SAMN05326640, study PRJNA326480) | marine metagenome | isolation source: seawater | place: Atlantic Ocean: North East | collected 2012
AACCATTCGCTATAGCTACAGTAGTAATTACTTCATGAATAAGAAAGATATATTAAAGATATTTAAAGATAACATAATAACCATATTTATAGCCCTAGTTATTGCGGTAATTATAAGGTCGTTAATATTTCAACCTTTTTATATACCTTCATCATCTATGGAACCAACTTTATTGATTGGAGATCGAATATTTGTATCAAAATTTACTTATGGTTATAGTAGACACTCATTTCCCTTTAGTCCTAATATAATCCATAATAGAGTCTTTTATGATAAACCTAAGCAAGGTGATCTAGTTGTTTTTAAGACACCAGCTGATAATAGGACTGATTATATAAAACGATTAATTGGGCTACCTGGAGATGAAATTCAATTTAAAGCAGGTGAAGTTTATCTAAATAATATGAAAATTAAAAGAACTAAGATAGACACATATAAAAAAGTTAGGTGTGGAAAAATTTCTTTCAAAGTTAACGCATTTAAAGAAACTCTACCTAATGGACTTACTTATGTTGCTGTTTATAATAAAACAGGTACCTTACAAAATTCAAAAAAATTTAAAGTCCCACCTAATCATTTTTTTTTAATGGGTGATAACAGGGATTGTTCCAAAGATAGTAGATATCTTCAAAGTGTTGGATATGTCCACGCGATCAATTTAGTTGGAAAAGCGCAAATGATTTTTTTCTCTAACGATACAGTAAAAGGAAGTTTACTTAAATTTTGGAATTTAGGTAGTTCTTTTAGACTGAATAGAACTTTTAAGATATTAAAATGAAAAACTTTAAAACTGAAATAGAAAAAGTTTTAGATTATAATTTTAAGAACTTTGAAATTCTTAAAAGATCATTAACACATAAAAGTTATGACAACATAATGAATAATGAAAAACTAGAATTTCTAGGAGATCGTGTGTTAGGACTAGTTATATCAAAAAAATTGATAGATTCTTATCCAGATGAAAATGAAGGATCAATTGATAAGAAACTTGCTAATTTAGTTAACAAAAAAACTTGCATCTCAATTGCTAAAAAAATAAATATTAAAAAATTTATGTATTTAGGTTTATCTTATAAATCATTACAAAATGCGCCAGACAAAATATTAGGAGACTGTTTAGAGGCAATCATAGGAGCAATATATATAGATAGTGGATTTAAACCTGCGGAAAAGTTTATATTATTTTTTTGGAAAAAGTATCTTGATGAATCAAATTTACCAGTAATTGATGCAAAAACTCAACTACAGGAATACTCATTAAAAAAATTTAAAGAGCTACCTAAATATACTTTTTTTAAAAAAACAGGACCACATCATCAGCCATTATTTAAAACTGACGTTCAAATTAAAAATTCAAAAAGAATAGTTGGTGTTGGAAGCTCTAAAAAAGCAGCACAACAACAAGCTGCGAATAGGTTATTAAAATCATTAAAGATTCTATGAATTGGGAAGATGAGTGTTATTTATTATCAAAAAGAAAATTTAGAGAAAATGCCAACATTATTAATGTATTTTCTCCAACTCGAGGCAAAGTCGGAGGTATAGTGTATGGCGGAAACTCTAGAAAAATCAGAAATTACTTACAAATTTCAAATAAATTATTTGTTTTTAATAATACAAAGAATGAGAATAAAATAGGATATTTTAAAACTGAATTAATAAAACCTGTTTCTCCAAATTATTTTAATGATAAGGAAAGAACTTCTGCTCTTATATCATTATGCTCTTTGTTAAACTTGTTGCTACCGGAAGGTCAACCAAATAAAAAAATTTATAATGCTTTTGAAAAATTAATTGAAAATTTAAATTTGGATAATTGGATCTTTTTATATATTTTCTTTGAAGTTAATCTTATTAAAGATTTAGGATATGACACAAATATAAGCTCATTTAAAATCCCTGAAAATTTTAATCAAAAGTTTATTAAATTGAGTATTGATGACTATTATTATGATGTACCAATATTTTTGATTAAAAAGAATACACCAAAAGATGCAGATAATGAATTAATTAGAAAATCTTTAGTTTTTACAAGAAGTATTTTATTAAAAAAATTTTTTATACCAAATAATATCATTTTTCCTCAATCTAGGATTATTTTAGAACGCCATTATAATTAATTCTTTTTTATTTTTTCTGCTATATCTAAAGCAAAGTACGTTATGATAGCAGATGCACCAGCTCTCTTAAAAGATATTAAGCTTTCTATAATTGCTTCCTCTTTTATTATCTTATTTCTAACTCCATTTTTTAAAAGACTATATTCACCAGATACTTGATAGACGAAGACTGGTATCTTAAAATTGTTCTTGATATTATTTATAATGTCTAGATAAGGCAGCCCGGGTTTGATCATGACTATATCAGCGCCCTCTTTGATATCCAGACCAATTTCTCTATAAGCCTCATTTGAATTCCTAGAGTCCATTTGATAGGTTTTCTTATCAAATTTTAAATTATCTTTAGATCCGACCGCATCCCTGAAAGGACCATAAAAATGTGAGGCGTATTTAGCTGAGTAAGATAATATACAAACATCTTTAAAATTATTCTTATCTAACGATTTTCTAATAATTCCGACGCGACCATCCATCATGTCAGAAGGAGCAATAACATCGCAACCCATTTTTGCTTGTAGTAAAGATTGTTTCACCAGGATCTTTATTGTTTCATCATTGTCTATCTTATCTTTTATCAAGACACCGTCATGTCCATGTGATGTATATGGATCCAGAGCAACATCACACATAACTCCAATATTAGGAAATTTATTTTTAATTAGTCTAATAGATTTACAAATAAGGTTATTTTCATTTAAAGCCTCTGAACCATATTTATCTTTTTTTTTATCAGAAATATGTGGGAAGAGGGCAATCATTGGAATCTTATTTTTTTTAACTTTTTTCATCACAGTTTCTAACTTATCCACCGAGTATCTAAACACTCCCTCCATTGATTTAATTTTTTCAATTATATTTTTTCCCTCCGTAACAAATATAGGCAATATTAAATCATCTGAACTGAGTTGATTTTCTGAAATAAGATTTCTCATCCATTTTGAGTTGCGAACTCTTCGCAACCTCGTATTTGGATATTTTCCCATTATTCTCATTTTTTTAAACTATTAGATTTTATTTGATGCGACAAATGATATATTATAAATATTTCTAAAGTAATTATAAAAGACAAATATGGCACACCTAAATTTTTCAGATTTTTATCAAGTACCAGAACTAAAATTTGATATACAAAAATTAAGATCAGATTTAGATGGAATTCTTAACCAAAAAGGTTTTAAATCTCCCGAAGGTGTAACTAATTTTGGAGCGATACCCATAAACCAAATTCCTAATGATGAAAATTCAATTAAAGGAAACAACATAAGGGGAATATATTGGACAATTCCTGATGAAAAAGGAAAAGAGGTAGCTAGAGACATTCCTATTAATGAATCTAAATATACACAAATTCTTCCGGAATTTAAGAATACATATTTTAACGATGTTTATGACACTTTAAAGAAGAGATTTAAATTAGGTCGAGTAAGGCTTCTACTTAAAGAACCTAGATCAACTTTAAGTTGGCACAAAGATCCAGAACCTAGATTGCACATTCCTATTATAACTAATTTAGGTTGTTCAATGGTTATCGAAAATATAGCAAAACATTTACCAGCCGATGGACATGTAACAATTACAAATAATACAAAGTACCACAACTTTTTTAATGGTGGAGAACAATCAAGAATTCATTTAGTAGCTTGTGTTTTAGAAAATCCATTTAATAAAAATTGAAATCATTATTCAAAAAAATCTGTATAGCATCTGATCACGCAGGATTTAAACTCAAGAATCAAATATTAGATTTTTTAATTAAAAGAAATATTTCAGTAATTGATCTAGGCCCTTTCGTCGATGAATCTGTAGATTATCCTGATTTTGCAAAAAAAGTTTCAAGGCGAGTTAAATTTAAAAAAAGTGATATTGGCATATTGGTATGTGGTTCTGGCACAGGAATGGCTATTAGCGCCAATAAGATTAAAGGTATTAGAGCAGCTGTTTGCTATAATTCTAGATCAACAAGATTGTCTAGACAACATAATAATGCTAATATTATATCACTTGGATCTAGATTGATCGTAAAAAAAAATGCTTTGAAGTTAATTTCTATTTTTTTAGAAACTAAATTTGAAGGTGGAAGACATTCAAGAAGGGTAAAAAAAATTTGAAGATAAATTATGTCTACAGCAATTAAAATAGATAAATTTTTAAATAATTTTTTTAGAATAGGATTAAAAGATTCTGACAAAGAACTCTATGCATCTGTAAAAGAAGAATTCCTTAGACAACAAAATCACATTGAATTAATTGCATCCGAAAATATTGTTTCAAAAGCTGTTTTAGAAGCTCAAGGTTCTGTTCTTACAAATAAATACGCAGAAGGATATCCAGGAAAAAGATATTATGGTGGGTGTGAGCATGTTGATCTCTCAGAAACATTAGCTATTGAACGAGCAAAAAAACTTTTTAATTCTAAATTCGCAAACGTTCAACCTCATTCTGGAGCTCAAGCAAACGGTGCTGTCTATTTAGCTTTAATAAAACCAGGAGATACTATTTTAGGTATGAGTTTAAATTCTGGAGGACACCTTACTCATGGAGCAAAACCTGCGCAATCTGGTAAATGGTTTAACGCAGTACATTATGATGTCGATAAACAAACAGGTTTGATTGATTATGAAAGTGTTGAAAAATTAGCAATTGAAAATAAACCTAAATTAATTATTGCAGGTGGAAGCGCTTATTCAAGGATAATTGATTTCAAGAGATTTAGATCAATTTGTGATAAAGTTAATGCTTACTTTCTCGTCGATATGGCTCATTTTTCTGGTTTGGTTGCTGGCGGTGTTTATCCTAACCCTTTAGAATATGCCGATGTAGTTACATCAACAACGCATAAAGTATTACGTGGTCCTAGAGGAGGTATAATTCTTACTAATAAAGATGACTTAATAAAAAAATTTAATAGCGCTATTTTTCCAGGATTGCAAGGCGGCCCACTAATGCATGTAATTGCCGCTAAAGCTGTTTGTTTTAAAGAGGCTTTGGACAATGATTTCAAGGATTATTCAAAAAAGGTAATTAGTAATGCAAAAATATTATCTAATCGTTTAATAGAAAATGGTTTTAAAATATTTTCTGGCGGTACAGATACGCATTTAATGTTAGTAGATTTAAGAGATTTTAAAGTTACCGGCAAAGATGCAGAGACTTCTTTAGTAAGATCAAACATCACCTGTAATAAAAATGGCATTCCCTTTGATAGTGAAAGCCCAATGATAACGTCCGGTATAAGGCTCGGAACTCCTGCTTGTACTACTAGAGGATTTGGGGAAAAAGAATTTATATTAATTGCTGATTTAATCTCTAAAGTAGTAAAAGGATTGAGTAAAAATAGTACCAATAACTCAAAAATAGAAAAAGAAGTGCAAAAAGAGGTTATTGATCTTTGTTCATCTTTCCCTATATATAGTAATTAAATTTATATTTATAACAATGCTTTGTCCATTCTGTAGAGAAAAAGATACTTCGGTTGTTGACTCTAGACCTTGTGAAGAAGGTACCGCTGTAAGAAGACGTAGACTATGTACTTGTAACGGAGGAATGAGATTTACAACATTTGAAAGAATACAATTTCAAGAATTAACTGTCATTAAAGGGAGCGGTCAAAGAGAACCATTTGATAGAGATAAAATTTCAAAATCAGTAAGAATAGCTACACGTAAAAGACCCATAGACTCGGAAATGATAGAAAAGTTCATTTCAAAAATAGTAATGAAAGTTGAAGGGCTAGGGGAAAGCGAAGTACCAACATCAACTATTGGAAAATTTATTATGGAAGGTTTATCTTATCTAGATAAAGTTGCTTATGTTCGATTTGCTTCAGTTTATAAAAACTTTAAAGAAGCTAAAGATTTTGAGCAATTTGTAGGCAGTTTAGATGAAAATAAATCATAATAACTATCTTCAATTAGCCTACAACCAAGCGAGGATTAATTTAGGCAAAACAAGCAACAATCCTTGTGTAGGCTGCATAGTAGTAAAAAATAATTCAGTCATATCTTCTGGAATAACTTCACTTCAAGGAAGACCTCATGCAGAGTTTAATGCTTTAAAAAAAGATAGTAACTTTGAAAATTCAAATTTATATGTGACTATGGAGCCTTGTACACATCACGGTTTAACTCCTCCGTGTACAAGTCTAATTATAAAAAAAGGAATTAAAAAAGTTTACTATTCTTTTATTGACATAGACAAAAGAACGTCAAATAAAGCTAAGAAAATATTAAAAAAATCCAATATTCAGGTTTATAAAAAAAATATTAAAGAAATAAATGATTTTTACAAAAGCTATCTTTTAGTTCATACAAAAGATATCCCTTACATTGATGCTAAAATAGCGATATCTAATGACTACTTTACAATTAATAAAAAAAAAAAATGGATTACTAATCATTTATCAAGAGCTAGAGCTCATTTATTGAGATCTGAATATGACTTAATATTATCAACTTCAAAATCTATTAATGCAGATAATTCTTTATTAAATTGTCGAATTAAAGGTTTAGACAACAATAAGCCAGACTTATTTATTGTTGATTTAAAACTTAAATTAAAGATGAATTTAAAAGTTTTTAAACACTCTAATAAAAGAAAAATTTATTTACTAACTTCTAAAAAAAATAAAAAGAAATTACAACTTTTTAAACAAAAAAAATTAAAGATAATTTTTATTGAATCTTTAACAAAAAAAAAAGATTTTATAAAACTATTTAAGATAATTAAAAAATGCGGATATAATAGAATTTTTATTGAAAGTGGCTTGATGTTCTTAAATACATTACTAAAGTATAAATTTATTTATAATTTGTATGTATTTAAATCACAAAAAAAATTATCAAATACGGGTTATAATAATATTTCAAATAAAATTATTAAAAAAATTAAGTTGAAGAATTTAATTAATGTTAATTTAAACGATGATAAACTCTATAAGGTAAGAATAAAATAATGTTTAATGGAATTATATATAATCAAGGGTTAATTACAAATATTAAAAAAAGTCCCAGATATGTTAATGGGAGTTTAGTTTTAGAGGTTAAATCTAATATTAGTTTTAAGAAAAATGACATAGGTGAGTCAGTGTGTTGTGACGGTGTTTGTCTTACTTTAATCAGAATAATTAAAAATTCTTTTTTATTCTACCTCTCTAAAGAAACTCTTAAAAGATCAAATTTTAAGTTTATAAAGATTGGAAAATACATCAATTTAGAAAAATCTTTAAGACATGGAAGCAAAATATCTGGACACTATGTTCAAGGACATGTGGATTCTACTGCTAAAATAAAAAAAATTGACATAATTGAAAAGTCCTGGATAATAAAATTAGAATTAAAAGATAAAAGATTACATAAATCTCTTATAGAAAAAGCATCCATATCTATCAATGGAGTTTCATTGACCATTTCTAAAGTATCTAAAAGATATTTTGAAATAGCGGTTATACCTCATACTTTGAAGTTGACTAATCTAAATGATCTTAAAATAAACGATGTAGTAAATGTAGAATTAGATATTTTTAGTAAATATATTCAGAATATTCAAAAATGATAAATAAAAAAATTTTTTCACCCATAAAGGATATCATCTTAGAAGCAAAAAAAGGTAAAATGTTCATTTTAGTTGATGATAAAGATCGAGAGAATGAAGGAGATTTGATTATTCCTGGTTCTAAGTGTAATTCTAAAAGTATTAACTTTATGGCTCAACATGGGAGAGGATTGATATGTTTAGCTTTAACTAAAACTCAGATAGACAAATTAAAACTCCCTTTAATGTCACGAACAAACAAATCCAGAATGCAGACTGCTTTTACAATTTCTATTGAAGCTAAGAAAGGTATATCAACAGGTATATCTGCATACGACAGGGCAAAAACAATTAAAGTTGCTATTAATCCTCAAACCAAAAAAAAAGATATAGTGTCTCCTGGACATGTTTTTCCATTAGTAGCTAGACCTGGCGGTGTGCTTGAAAGAGCGGGACACACAGAAGCATCTGTAGACATATCTAAACTATCAAAATTAAATCCAAGCGCTGTAATTTGTGAAGTGATGAATCAAGACGGTAGAATGGCAAGACTCAAAGATCTTCAAAAATTTTCTTCGAAACACAAAATAAAGATTGCCTCTATTGAAGATTTAATCGCCTATAGATTAAAAAATGAAAAACTTATTCTAAAATTGTCTTCTAAAAATATGAATATTACAAAAGAAAATTTAGTAGAGATTATTTCTTATGAGAATAAATTAAACAAATCTAAAAATTTGGTTATAAGAAAAGGTAAATCACAATCCAAAAAAGCGATAAGAGTAAGAGTGATTTCCACTAAAATAAAAGATTTGAACTCGACTCTTAAAGATAATAAAATAAAAAAATCTTTAAGTTATTTGTCTAAATTTTCTAATTTTATACTGATCATTATTAATAAAAAAAAAATAGAAAAAATTGAAAAGGAAAATATTACATTGAGATATTATGGTATAGGTGCTCAAATTATAAAAGACTTAAAAGTTAAAAATATGATATTGGTAACCAGGACCAGAAAAAAAATCATTGGTTTAGAAGGTTTTGGTTTGAAAATTAAAAAACAAGAAATAATTAAATGAAAAAGAAAAAGATATTAATAGTCGTATCCAAATATAACAAAATTATTGGAAATGGATTAGAGAAAACTGCAATTGCTCAGCTTTCTCGCCACAAAAATTTTGAAGGTTATGTAATAGAAGCACCAGGTGCTTTCGAAATTCCTTCAATTATAGCAAAATATATAAAAAGATATGATGGCGTAATTGCTCTTGGATGCATAATTAGAGGTGAAACAAATAATTTTGAATTAATTTCCAAATCCATTACTGATGCTTTGATGCAGCTTTCAATCAAATATAAAAAACCAATAGGAAATGGTATAATTACTTGTTTTAATAATAAACAAGCTAACTTACGCAGAAAAAAGGGAGCAGAAGCTGCTTCAGCAGTAATAAATATGATTAATATATCTGCACCTTTAAAATTAAATTAGATGCCTCAAAAAATAGAAAAAAATTCTTTACCTAGAGTAAAAATTATTCAAAAAATCTACAGCTCATTAATGAATCCAGATGAGTTAGTTGTGTATCCTAAAAACCAGTTTAAAAAATACATTAAGGATGTAGTCTCAGGCACGCTTGAAAGAAGCGAATTAATTGAGGATACTATTAACAACCATTTAGAAAAAGACATTAACTTGAAAAAAACAGATAAATTACTAAAAATAATTTTATTTTCGGCTGTATTTGAACTTTTATTTAAACATAATATACCAAAAAACGTTGTAATAAGTGAATATGTGAATGCTTCAGAGTATTTCTTGGAAAAGGGGCAAATTAGTTACCTTAATGCTATCTTAGATAAGCTATCAAAGATAATTAGAAAAGAGTAACTAATTGTTTATATATTTACAAAAATGTTAAGTTTATCTTGCCTTTTTTAAATATTTTTGGCAAATATCCTCTAAAAAATGATTAATTATTTAGAATTACTTTACCTAATTACATTTACAGGAATTTTGGCTGTTGCTTATAGTTATTTACTTTCCGGTCAAATTCTATCTGCAAGTCCTGGGAACTCTAAGATGCAAGAAATTGCAGAAGCAATACAAATTGGTGCTAAAGCCTATCTTAACAGACAATACAAAACTATTGCAGTAGTAGGCATTATCGTTCTTGCAATAGTAACTTATTTTTTTAATTATCTTGTGGGCTTAGGTTATTTTATAGGAGCTTTTTTGTCTGGAGTTGCAGGTTATGTAGGGATGTTAATCTCAGTTAAAGCCAATGTTAGAACTGCTGAAGCTTCTAGAAAAAGTTTGCAAGCAGGTTTGACAATTGCATTTAAGTCAGGAGCAATAACAGGTTTGCTAGTTGCTGGACTAGCACTTTTATCTATAACAGTTTATTATATAATTTTAATCAATCTTAATGTTGATAACAGAGAAATTGTAAATGCATTAGTTGCTCTTGGATTTGGCGCTTCTTTAATTTCTATATTTGCTAGATTAGGTGGTGGAATTTTTACAAAAGGAGCTGATGTAGGAGCCGACTTAGTTGGAAAAGTTGAGGCTGGTATACCAGAAGATGATCCTAGAAATCCA
>MDSV01217492.1_pt1 | contig 10250 bp, 1 predicted proteins | sample 810851 | NCBI WGS metagenome assembly MDSV01 (sample SAMN05326640, study PRJNA326480) | marine metagenome | isolation source: seawater | place: Atlantic Ocean: North East | collected 2012
CCAGGGTTCCTGTTATACTGCTTGCACCTAGATCTACAGCCATCTCAGTAGATTCAATAACGATTCCACCATTAGTTTTTAGATCTACACTTAAAACGTCTCCACTTTTATCAAGACCATTACCGGCAGTAATCTGACCAGCTCCAGAGAACTGAGAGAAAGTCATGTTGGTAAGGGAAACTGTCTCGTTAGTGGTACACACCCAACCAGAATCAGCGTAATTAGTTCCCTCCTCCACGAAGAAGAACATATTTGCAGACAAGTCATCTGCGTGATCTGCGTCACTTGCCCTTGACATTGAATGGGTCGAGCCACTAGGAGTGTTAATTACATAGATCCCATTTTGAGATGCTGTAGTTTGGTTTTGAAGTAAGAGCCTATCCCCTGCGGCTAGTGTTACACCGTCTATTACGTAAGCCCCAGAGTTGCCAGTTAAGCTAGGTTCGTTAGCTGTTTGAACCACTTTAACTGAATCACGAACATCTAAGCCAATGACCGCATTATCAACATCGACTTTTCGGGCGGCATCGTTTGCGGAAACAGGAGCAGCAAGATTACCTATACGTTTTGAGTTTACATCTATGTTACCCCCGACAGTTAGAGCTTCTAGGTTAGGAACTTTTGCGGCTACCAAAGCAGTTCCGCTCCAGACACCTGAAGATATTGTGCCAACTGTTGCAATATTAGTAGAACCTGTGAATGCATTTACATTGGCAGGAGTTACAGCTCTAGTAGTTGATGAACCAGCATTTGTTTCCGTATCAGTTGCCAGCTCAATAACCCCAGCTTGTGTAGCTGAAGCTGCCGTGAATGAATTGGATGTAGCAGTTAGATCCTTGTTCGTTAAAACTTGAGACGTAGCTAGGTCAACAAAAGCCCCTACTCCAGCAATAGCCTTTTTATCGCGACTTGCGTCAGTTGTGCCAGCAGCACCGCTATATCCTATATAAAGAGTGTCGTCTTTCTCGTTGAATGCCAGCTCTGCTTGAGCTAATGATCCCGGTGCGCCAGTTGCTCCAACTGTTCTAGATTTAATTTTTAATACATTACTCATTTAAAATGATCCTCCGCCTATAAATTTATTATCCATCTCTTGTTTGTTCCCTGTACCCATGACTTCCCCATCTATCCCCAATGCTTCTTCTAAGTTCTCAAGCCTGTTTTTATAGTAATCATTAAAGGTATTTGTATCTTCGTTTTGTTCATACAATTTCTTTATATTACTCGCATTAAATTGTGCGTTAGTTTTTTCAATCTGATCGTTAGCTGCTCCTCTGACCCGATCAAGTACAGACGAGGCTTCATTCCACCAATTTGGAATCTCAACAGCTGTAGACGGAGCCTCAGGTAATTCTCCTTCAATCCTTTTCCCAGGCTCAACTGAACGCTTTTGCTTCATGTTACCTAACAGAATTAGAACGGAAATAGACTACCTGTGTCAACAGATAACGACTTGTAATCAGAGTCTAGATTCATTGGTGATAATTTTTCTGGCATCTCAAACGAACTGCTTGAAGATTCCTTATTCTTTTTACCCATATACGGGCTAATCCCAAGCGTTGCTGCATATTTATTAAACAGAGTAATAGCCTCATTGATAGCCTGTCTACCTGAGCCTGAAGCTCCTAATATTTTATTAAATTCCGCCGCAAGTGGTGGTGTCCGGTACACATATCTTAACGGATGGTACATAGTAAGAGATGCTTTCACGCTCTTAACTGGATCCTCTTTACCCATAGCTTCTGCTGCCTGAAGTGCTGAGGCGTAAGCATTTCTAAAACCTGCCCCGTCATTTGCATACGCAGACAAAACCATGTCGGTCAACCAAGGTTTCATAGGGGTAGGTAACGCACCTCCACCAGCGAACTTTCTGACATCTAGCCCTAATTGCCTACCAGTGGAGCGGAGTATATTGTTTACATTAATTCTTGCAGTGTACCTGGACTCCATGTTGTCCATTCCAAGAAGGTTATTGGATAATTGAAAGTTTTGTAGCGCACCACCAAACCCTACTGCCATTAAAGCAGGTCGATATACGGTAGCATAAGTGGCTTCTCCCTGATGAATCCAAGTTCCTACTGCCCGACCCAAAGATAATGCCGAGTTAATAGCGAAGACCCTGTTATCTATTCCAAACTCTCTGGATGTGTCTAGATTCAATAAAGTATTAGCAACCTCGCCACCCATTCCGAAAGTACCAACCCGATCTAGTCGGTCTAACATGACAAAGAACGGATTAGCTTCACCAAATCTCATTAAGTTACCACGTTTACCTAACGCTTCTTCATCGTACTTGTCCCTCAACATAGCCCATGCCAGGGAAATCGGAATGATCGCCATACCCATTGCCATAGCAAAATCCCTGTATGCTTTAAGAGCTTTCCTTGTATTGGGATCCTTAATGTTAAAGTTTTCTTTGTCCCCTAGCTTCGGAAGTTGCTTGGCTAAGTCGGCTGTTTTAATAAATCCCCACCTCAATAGCGGTCTTGCCATCATAGCAACCTTGTTAGACATCATCCATGAAGGCTGAGTCACTGCTGTATTCTCAAGCATGATTTCTGTAGCTGAGAGAGAAGCAATCCTTCGGTAGTGTTCGTCGTTCAACGGGTTCTGTTTACCATTCAGCACCCATTCTCTTCCGAGTCTTGTGGGGTTTAAACCATGCTGCTGAAGCGTATTAACAATATAATCAAAAGCCCTTTCGTTCTGAATCAAACCAAATAACCTGTCCTGTAATCCTAAGTCCTTTGCATTTAACTGGTAGTTCGGATCATTCATTGCTTCTGGATTCTGGTCAAAGAACTCTCCTGCTCTAGCAATAAAATCTGTGAACACATCGAACAAGCTGTCTGTAGCACCTGCTGATTGCCAGTTAACTAACATCGAAAACGGGGCAGCTTTAAGTGTGGTATATAGTTGATCTTCTTTCTTTGCTCTACCTAGTCCAGACTGGAGTACCGTTCTAACAGCACGGGATATTTTCTCCATAGCCTTACCTGTCATTCCTTCCGATCTAAATTCGTCCTGCATATTGCTGACATATCTATCTCGAAAGCTCATAAGTGAGTCATCATCAACGATCCCTAATCTCGTCCTGCGCTTTACCCTTTCGGCATTCACGTTCCAGCTTACGGGTAGCAACTGTATCAAAGTACCTATAGCCTCTAAGCTAGTGTACTTAACATTTTTAAACAGAGCCGACAGACCGAAAGAACTAAGACCAAATTTACGGAACGGGCCTTCCAATGCGGTACTCATATCAGTAATCGCTGTAGACATACCCTGTACTGTTGCACCAGTCAGCGCACTCACAAGTTCCATGCTGGCATTGTAATCAACCTGTTCAGACTTGTTTTTAAGTATTGATTCAAACCTAGACTTTTCTGTTCTGACTACGGCAAGATCTCTAGATGCATTCTTAAGCAACCTAATACCTCCTTCAGCATCAGCTAACTCAGAAATTACTCTTTTCTTTTTAGACTTACTTACCGACGGATCCCTGTTCACTTTGGTTGTAATCTTTTTATATGCAGTTGCTCTCTTACTAAGGAGTGAAATTAAATTATCAAAGTCTCTTCTAACCCCAACAAGATCACGACCGTATGCAGCCTCAAAGGCTAAGGATTCTGCGTAGTAACCCATTTCACGGACTGTGTATGTAGAGAAGTCCATCCACTCAGAGGGAAAGTTTTGTGCAACACGAGCATCCATCATGGTGTGAACAGGAACGGGATTACCTATCTGAGTGTTCTCTTTCTTCTTGTCATATAAGGATTTAAGTTGACCGAAATATTTAGGGAACACTTTAAGTATCTCAATAACAGCAGGAGTAATCTGTTCTTCCTTAGTTATTCCTAATTGAGCTAGGTTATATGCAAATTGAACAACTTTAATTTCCCCTTCCATACCACCAGTTGCATCCCAAGCCTCTCGAATTTCAGACGGGTCGTATGTTTCCCCTCCTAAATCTTCAATCATTCTGAATGCCCCTGTTGGTCGCATAAGAATAGGCTCAACAAATTCTTCCATTGTCATGTCGTCGAATTTACCAGCAAACAATTCAACTAATGCTTCTGGCCCATCTTCAGCTGTTTGAACTATCGCATTAGAAAGCTCAACCATTTTAGTATTACCCCATGCTTCTTTCATAGAGTTATACATATCTTCAGTAGAATCTTTTGTTCTCCGCATGGTTGTGAACATTGAAGAACCGATTGTTTCACGGAAAAACTTCTTAACTTCTCCCCCAATCTTAACTTCATCAACAACCTTAACGCCCATCTTCTGCCGCCACTGATTGACAATTCCGTTTCTTGATGCAGTAAGTCTTATAAGTTTCTCAAGCTGTGGCCATGCTGCTTCGCTCTCGTCATTGGTTCGTTCAGCCATGTAAATCCTAGCCCTTCTTAGAACTTCATTCTCAGCTGCTTTTATATTACCTGGGTAAGACTCAAGTATCTCTACGTTTTCATTAGTAAATGCTAAGATAGGATTGTAGAATCTATTTTTAAAGTCATCGAGGTTGTAAGCTCCTGATGCCTCTACTGCTGCTTTCTCTGCCTTTGCCCACTCGACTCCCTTTTGTTGTCCTAGATTACCACCATACGTTTGCATGAAGCTCACGTACTTCCTGTCCCTTCTAGCAATCTGTTTAGCTAATGGCCCACCAATCCCCTCCATCTTAGATGCGCGATCACCTAGTATTTCTGTGAATACATTCTGCCTTAGTTGCTGTTGAGTGAAATCTGCCTGAATCTCCATCAATCCATCACGCTGTCTTTTTATTAATGCGTGTCTCTCACCAGTTTCCCCATTAACTTGAAGCCACTCGGTTTGCATTTGGATGATCTTTGTTATTCTTCCGAAGTCCTCATCAGGTGACAGGCTTAATTTCTGCCAGTTCTCTTTAGCCCATACCTGATCTATAGTTGCAGTTGAAGATGGTGGGATAACAAATGTAACATTGTCCATTGGCTCCCATTGCCAGTTAGCCCTTCTTTCAGGGATTGCTTCAGCTTCAAATACAGATGAAATTTCTTCTTCTCTTTGAATAAGTAAAGGATCGACAACTGTAAAGGCATCCACCCTTTTTTGAACCTTGTCCTGCTGATTAAATATAGATCTGATCTGGCTCTTAAGTTTAAGGATCCGTTGCTGCAACCTTTCTCCTTGTTTGGTTTTAGTAATAGATTCTCTAAGCAATCTTCTAGCTTCACTAATACCTGCCGCATTGTCGCTCATCATTAATCTTATTGCCTGATCTACCCTTGACCTGTTGTTCTCGCCGCGAAGCTGTAACAATGTCATTGCCTCTGGGTATTTCTTAGAGAAGCCAAGGATCGAAGCGATCACAGCATTATCTCGAACCTTGCTACCTAACGTAGTCTCCCCAAGCTGATCTCTAATCTGTACTGCAAGTTCCTCGTAAGGCGTATCCAAAAAGTCCAGATCCATACGACCGATAGCTTCAAGCACATCCTCGATGTCAAGGGTTCGCTTACGTGCTTTTTCTAAGTCGGACTTGTAGTTCTTATACTTATACTTTGGATCCAGCTTTTTAAGTATACGCCCAATTATATGTGGTCTACTTGCTTTAGTTTCTCCTGCGTACTCCTTTAATGCTTGATCTATTACGCCAATAATATTCTTGGTGTAGTTTGTAATGTCTGTGTAATTCTCCTGAAACTCTTTAAGCTTATCCGCAATCTTTTGTGATCTGATTAAGTCTTTATTAAATTTTTTACTAACTGTTTGATCTGCTAGATCTTGAAACTTTGAACGCAATTTCCTTAAGGATATAAAAATTTGTTTAGCTGCCCGTGGTCTGGCCGATGTAGCCTCTAAAGATTCCAGGGTCACATCAGCATCAGCACCGTTACTAACAAGTTCCTCGATTTTTTCTGAAGGAAGTTTTCTTACACCCAGAGTGAACTTAACAAACTCCTCAAAGCTTACTTCATCTAAGTTAAGTCCAGCTTCATTCCACATAGCGTACATTTCTTCATAAGTTTGCTGCATGAAATCGAGAGTCACCTTCAATCTGTTTAGATCTGGTTTAGGATTAATAGGCATTTCCTCAACCGTTCCATCTTCAGAGAACTTCACCCTGCGCCGAGCGTTCCATAAAATATCTTTAACTGTCTCAGGTTCAATCTCCTTAAGCTCAACGATTCCAGTATTAAAATCGTACACCTTGTTAACATCAGATCTGTCATTCCGTTTAAGCTTTCCGATCTGCTCTGCTGTTAACGGTGCGCCACCCATCATAGTAATAGCGTTAGGTGAATAGTTATTAGTAAGGAAGCTCTCCATTCTTAACCTGAAGTACTGCTTTGCTAAGTTAGGATTGACGTGTTCGGATCCAAGTAAGGCTTGTTGAACTGATATGTAAGCCCTCATGTAAAGCTCTCGCAACCAAGTAAGAACCTTTTGCACCATTGACCTAGCCTGTGATGGATCGAAACCAGCTTCGGTAAGTTCTTTAGCAACAGCTTCTACTAATCTTTCCTCTTGGGTTGTTTCATCAATTGGATTATCTGGTGCAATATTCTGGGACAACCTCTCTGTGTCCACCTGTAACTCAGAGTCCGTTAGGTTTCTTATAGCGTTGTGATAAACGTCCTGGACATTAAGAGGCATATCCCCAAAGACAACATGACCTGCTTCATGGAAAAGTAACTTAACATTTTCTGCGGTTGGATTTGCTAGATCCGGTATCACTAACTGAATAGCTCGGTCATCGTACATTCCAAGCTGACTGTTTAATCCTGTTTCCAAGACTTGTGTTTGAACACCAGCTGTGGCCAATGACTGTAAAGCAGATGTGAACTGCTGTTTAACCTGACTGTTAGTTGGTGATAAAGGATCAACTGCCTCTCGTGGGCTAAACTTAACAGCCTGTCCAATGTTAGCTTTATGAAAGCCGATGTACTCAGCTAATGCAGACTCCAATATGGAACCTTCAATTGCATTAAACAATTCAACAAACACCTGAACGATTCTATCCCACAAACTACGTCTGCCTTGTGAAACAGGATCTACTGATTCCATCACGTTAAGTAGTTCTGTAAATAATTCAGTGTTTAAGTGTGCTGCAAACTCATTATCATTAGATAAAGCGTATTCGATAATATTCATTGCACCGTTTACATCTCCCTCATCAGCATAACGATTAATTATAACCCCAATATTATGTGCTTCTTTCGCACTTAAAACAAAAGGGCCACCCTGTGATAATGTCCTCTTAGCGTATGCAATAGGGCCAGATTCTAACTTTAAAATTGGCGGAGGGGTTATCTTGTTCCGTGTAAGCCAACTCCGAAACTCCATAATCTTATCACGGTCGTTTGCTTGTTGCTCAAGTTCTTGAGGGGTAGTAGCTCTACCAGTTTTTATGTCTCCATGTTTTAATGTAAGATACAAAGCTGCATCGTGAAAACTTATCAATGATCCTGTATCATTTTCATACTCCTCAATGGTATTAAACAACCAATCAAACGCATCGAATTTGTTTCTTGCCTCTAACCATAATGATACCATCTTCTGACTAAAACGACCCTCTGGTCTAATGGGCTGAGTAACGTCAAATGTTTTTTCCATTGAACGAAAAGAAGCTGGTGCGTTCATCTGGGCTAAGACTGCGTTAGCGTGAATAGCTTCATGTATAAACACATCGAACTGATTAAATCCTGTGTTCCATTCGTTAAGTACAATTGAGTGTAAGCTTGCTGAGTAGTATGCTCCTACTTGTCCATCATCAGATGGTCTAAATCCTTCAACTAGATTACCGTCACTTGTGATTACTAATGGTGGGTTCTCGATTTCTAATAGTTGCTTAGCTAGAGCGACTCGCCTTTCTAAATGTTCCCGACTTAAAGGCTGACCATTCTCTAAAGCAAAATCTTTTGTTAGCTTAGTAGGATTATCTAGATCGCTGTGTTTTATTATATGATTAAGTATATCTTTAAACGCAACCGTCTGACGTTGCTTCCAGTTTTCAAAGGCACCTAAGAAAGGTATAACTTCTAAACCTTCATCTTGATCGGCTGCGGCTTGCCTGTTTGTTTCAGCGTATAGTCTATCACCAGTTTTTTGATCTACTCCAATTTCAATACTTAGGTGTTTACTTTCATCTGGATCAGCTTGATTGGTTTTAACATCGTTAAGTCGAGCTTCCTTACCTGTTGACTGGCTCCATTCATTAGGAATTTTAGCAGACTTATTCCATGCGTGAACCCTGTTAACGAAGCGATTGATTTCAGTTAGATCAGTAAGTGATGTGAATGTTCCTGTACTCGCTTTCGCTTGATGAATCTCAGGGTCTAGATGTCCTTTAAGAAACCCTAGGTACTGAAATTGATCAGGAATAATTCCGTCTGCATCGAATATACTAAGGTTGTTATCTTTAGTGATGTAAGCGTTACCTGAATGCAGGTCACTAATTAAAATACCTAGTTTAGCATTGTAGTAGTGTCCACCTCCACCCTTACGTTCTGCCGTTAGTAATCCATATTTGTTTGGGTTTTTTGTTACAGGATAGAAACCGAGATTCATCATCTCTTCGTCAATACGATCAATAATTAATGCGTCGTATTCAGCTTCACTTCCTATAGGTATTTGATAAGGAACAGTTGCTTGCCTAGTGATAGGCTGAAACGTGACCGGAAGACCTTTTGCTATTGGGAGGTTTGAAAATCCGACTAGCTCATAAGCTGTTTCTGGAAATAAAAAATTAGTAATGGCAAGCCGCTCGAAGTAAGAAGACCACGTAGCATGCATCTCCATATCGTTGGCTTTGCGAACAGTGTCACCCTCAAAAACGACCTTATGTTCTTGCCCTCCTATTTCATTTTGCTCTAGGTACTTGTCGAAGAACTCGTCCCCATCGACGAGCATACCGGAAGTTTCTGCCCACTCTTTTAGGGCGGCCTCTTCCTCGGCCTTTATCTTTCTATTCTGAGTTAACTGTTCGTCTGCTGTTCTCGGGATCGGTTCGCTATCTTTGATCCTTTGACGAACTCTTCCAACGACATTGGCTGCTTCTCCGAAAACTCCTTCTTCAAGCGCAGTGATCGCTCCTCGTGGTAGGCGTTGATATAATTTTTCGAGGGGGCTTCTTCTACGCTTTCGCTTTGCGGCGACTTCGACGGTTGGGCCGGATCCGGTTTGATCGCTGCTAGTCTCGCTTCTAAGTCTGGCTTGATCTTGCCTTCCAGTATTCCCATCAACCTGCCCGGAAACCTCTTTTCGTACCCCTGAAAATCCGGAGAGGGTACTGATAAATTCTTGTCTTGGGTTTTCTTTTTCATTTACTAAATCTATAACTTCTTGAAATTGAAGCTGCCATTGCTCACCGAGATATTCCTCGATGTCTTCACGACTGTCAAGTCGGACACCTGACTCCTGAAGTCTCTCAATAGCCCTCATGTCCCCTAATGCTGCCTGATCCTGCATTTGTATTAGTAGCTTCTCAGCAAGCAGGTCTCTCTCAGCTTCAGGTATTCTTTCTCCAGATTTAAGGGCATCGAACACCCTTCCAAATATTAATTCGCTTTTCTCTTTATCTTTTAGAAAGAGGAAGGATTCTCTGGCATCTTGCATCGCCGCTTCTTGCGATGGGTCGTAGGTATTAGATAGGTCTCCTGCTGTAATGCTGGCAGCAGTTTTGGCTTGGGCCGACCTAGACTCTTCCATTCTATTTGCTGCGTTACCCATAACAACAAGGTAATCATCAAGCGTCTTAAAATAGAACATGGGCTTTGACCTAGGAGAAGTTAGACGCATAGAAGCAAACGGTATTAACCCTGACTCCCGCATCTCATCCATTGTTAGGTATCCTTTTACCCTTGGCCCACGGTCTGCAAAGAAAACAACCTGGCCTGACGCTGCTCCTTTTCTAGCCTTACCTGTTCCCAGGACAAAAACTTCCTTGGTTTCCCTGTTATAAAAAGCTGTTAACCTTCTAACATCGTTAGCTGCCCTTACCTTACCAGCCGCATCCTTGGTTACAGATTGAGCATCAAGCTCTGGAGGATCCACTAATTCATTTATGTCCTGTCCTTCTATTGCTAAGTCCACGTACGCTTGTTCAACGTCTTCGACTTCAGTTGGATCTATCTCGTAGTAGGCTGGAGCAGGTTGGCCACCTTTAAATCTTTTATCCAGAGAACTAAAGCTAACCTTAACATTACCGTAATCAGAATCTTCTCTCTGTTCTACGTTAACAGGGATTGTTTCTTCATATGCTAGAC
>MDSV01111972.1_pt1 | contig 10249 bp, 13 predicted proteins | sample 810851 | NCBI WGS metagenome assembly MDSV01 (sample SAMN05326640, study PRJNA326480) | marine metagenome | isolation source: seawater | place: Atlantic Ocean: North East | collected 2012
ATATTATGGAAGCTTTAATGCACCTTGATCAAGTAGCATACGTCAGATTTGCATCCGTTTATAAAAATTTTAGAGAAGTAAAAGATTTTGAAGATTTCTTAGGTAATTTAGAAGATAAATAAATATAAATGATGTCAAATCATCTAAAGTTTATTAATTTAGCACATAACATTGCCCTTAAAAATTTAGGTAAAACATTCCCAAATCCAACAGTAGGGTGTGTTATCTCCAAAAATAATAAAATAATTTCAAAAGGGGTAACAAGTATTACTGGTAGACCTCATGCAGAAGAAGTAGCACTTAAGAAGGCGGGGATTAAAGCGAAAGGCGCAACCATGTATGTCACTCTTGAACCTTGTTTTCATACATCTCAAAATGGTTCATGTACTGATCAAATTTTAAGGTCTGGAATAAAAGAAATTTATATTTCTTGCATAGATCAAGATCCGCGAACAAAAAATAAAAGTATTAGTAAATTAAAAAGAAATAAAATTAAAGTTATTACAGGAATAGAAAAGAGTAAAACTTTAACCTCAAATAATTTTTTTTTTAAAAGCTTAAATAAGAAAATGCCATTTACTAAAGTTAAAATGGCTATTTCTAATGATGATAAAATTGCATGGAGCAACTATAAAAGCAAATGGATATCTAATTCAAAAAGTAGATCTTACGCGCATTCTTTACGTATGAAAAGTCAAGCAATCTTAACTACATCAAAAACTATTTTAAAGGATGATCCAAGATTTACAGTAAGAAAAAGAAATAAAATTATTAAAAATATGAACGTTGTTATAATTGATAAAAATTTAAATATATCAATTAATTCAAAATTATTGAAAAATTTACATGATAAAAGAGTTATTATTTTTACATCAAAAAAAAATCATAAATCAAAGAGATTAAAACAGCTTGGTTGCGAAATAATAGAAATGAAAATTATGAATAATAAATTAAATTTAAAAAAAATATTTACATATTTATATGAAATTAAAATATCTGATTTATTAGTTGAAGCTGGGGGGATTTTGTTTGCTGATTTAATAAAAAATAATTTAGTAGATGAATTACATTTATTTGAATCACCAATTATTATTGGAAAAAATGGAATTCCAGTTATTGAAGGAAATAATTTGAAAAATATTAAGAAAAAATTAATAGATACAGTTAAATTTGACGATAACTTATATACAAAGTATGAAGTAAATTAGATGTTTACAGGAATAATTCAAAATTTAGGAAATGTAAAAAACTATTTTAATGGAGAGTTAGAAATTTCAACAAAGCTAGATTTAAGTGATTGTAAAGTTGGTTCTTCAATTAGTTGTAATGGAGTTTGTTTAACCGCAACAGAAATAAATTTTAAAGATGGTGAATTTATATTTAAAGTTAATGTGGGAGAAGAAACTCAACTAAGAACTAATTTAACATATAATGCATTAGATAAATTTTATTTCATAAATATTGAGAAGTCACTAAAAATTGGTGATGAGATTTCAGGACATTTTGTTTATGGTCATATTGATCGAATTACAAAAGTAAAAGATATAAAAAAATTAGATAATAGTTGGGAATTCTATTTTGAAAATTTTAATGATAAAGATAAAAAATTTATTGTAGAAAAAGGTTCAATTGCAATTAATGGTATATCATTGACTATTGCAAAAGAAGATAATGAGAATTTTTCTATTTCTGTTATTCCTCATACTTATAAAAATACAAATCTTAAATACTTGAAAAAAGGTGATTTGGTGAATATTGAGTTTGATTATTTAGCAAGGTTTTCTTTTAGTGAAGGAATTTAATGGTCAAGAATAATAGTAAAATCAAAATATCACCAATTGAAGAGATTATTGAGGAAGCAAGAAATGGTAAAATGTATATACTTGTTGATGATCCAGATAGGGAGAATGAAGGTGATTTGATTGTCCCGGCACAAATGGCAACTCCTGATGCAATTAATTTCATGGCTAAGCATGGAAGGGGTCTCATTTGCTTATCAATGACAAAAGAGAGAATTGAAGATCTAGATTTGCCTCTTATGAATCCAAATAATCAAAAAAATGACCTTACAGCTTTTACAATATCTATTGAAGCTAAAGATGGCATAACAACTGGTATTTCTGCAGCTGATCGCTCACATACAATTTCAGTAGCTATTAATAATGATAGGAATAAAAATGATCTAGTTTCCCCTGGTCATGTTTTTCCTCTGATGGCTTGGGATGGAGGTGTAATTGTTAGAGCAGGTCATACAGAAGCGGCTGTTGACATTTCAAAAATAGCCGGCTTAAATCCATCTGGTGTAATATGTGAAATTATGAGTGAAGATGGTAGCATGGCAAGATTGCCTGAAATATTAGACTTTGCAAAATATCATGATTTGAAAGTGGGTACAGTTTCAGATCTAATAAAATATAGGCTGAAATATAACAAAATTATTACAGAAGTTTCAGAGAGACCTTTTGCAAGCGATAAAGGTGATAATTTTATTCTAAAAATATTTGAAAACACGATATCTAAAGAAAAGCACTATGCTTTAGTTAAAAATATTAAATCTGCTGAAGATCCATATCCTGTCAGAATGCACAAACTTGATATTGAAAAAGATATTTTTGCTGAAAAGAATATTTTTGGAGATCAGATAAGTCATTCATTTGATGTAATTGAAAAAAATGGATCTGGCGCAATTGTTTTAATTAATAATAATATTGCACCAAATATCTTTAAAGCTTTTGATCAACGTCAAAAACAAGATCACAAACTTGAACTTCGTGAATATGGTGTAGGCGCTCAAATTTTAAAAGCTATTGGAATTAAAAAAATAATTTTACTTTCAAATTCAAATAAAAAAATTATAGCTTTAGATGGATTTGATATTGAAATAATTAAACAACAAAAAATATGAAAAAGAAAATTTTAATTGTAATTTCTAATTATTATGATGAAATCGGAAATAATCTACTCAAGGGATCTACTGATGAGTTAAATTTGTATAATATTGATTATGATATTTTATATGCCCCTGGTTGTTTTGAAATTCCCTTTTTAATCTCAAAAAATATAGAAAAATATGCAGGATTTATTGCATTAGGTTGTGTTATACGAGGTGAAACTTATCATTTTGATTTAATAGCAAATGAATGTGCAAGAAAAATAATGAATTTATCCAATAATTTTCTTAAGCCAATTGGTTTCGGAGTATTAACTTGTGAAAATATCGAACAAGCAAAAATAAGAAGTAATGTGGGGGAGAAAAATAAAGGAAAAGAGGCAGCTAACGCTTGTATTAAACTTTTATAAAATACATGCAAAATCAAATAAAAACTAAAACTCGTTTTGCTTTTATTCAATTTATATTTTCTACTTTTTTTTCTAATGAAAAAATATTAGATGATATTGAGAAATTTAAAAATCATTTCTATGAATTATCAGTACCTTCAATAGAAAAAAATAAAGAGTCTGTTATTAATTTTAACATTAATTATTTTAACAAACTTACTTCTAGTTATTGTGAATTTATAAAAGAAAACAATATTGATCATATAATAAATTCATTAATCAATTTTGAAAGAAATTATAAAAATTGGAGTACAATTAACAAGTCAATAATTTTAGCTATATTTTCAGAAATTGAAATTACAAAAAAAGAAAAAATAAAAATATTGATTAATGATTATTTCAATATTTCAAAATCATTTATTACAAAAAAAGAACTTGGAATGATAAATGCAATAACTGATACATACATAAATGAAAAAAAAAATATCTGAAAAAATTATTATTAAGAAATTCTTTAATAAATTAAATAATAATAAATTAGGGACATTTAACTTTGAAAATGATGCAGCTTATTTTAATATTTCAAAAAATTATAAAACTATCATTACTACCGATACGATCACAGAGGATGTTGATTTTTTTCAACATGATCCTCCTGAGTCAATCGCTCAAAAATTAGTTTGTGTTAATTTATCTGATTTGTCTGCAATGGGGGCTTTACCTAAGGCCTACACCTTAAATTTGTCTATTACTCCAGAAATTAATTTGAATTGGTTAAGAAGATTTACTAGTCAATTAAGTAGACTACAAAAGAAATATAATATTTACTTAATTGGTGGAGATATTTCTAAATCTAAAGAAATAAGTTTGTCTGCTACTTTTATTGGTCAAGCAAAATTGAAATTTATAATATCTCAAAATAAATGTTGTTTAAATGATGATATTTGGATTACTGGCAATCTAGGAAATTCTTATTTGGGTTATAAAATCTTAACAAATCAAAAATTAAAAATATCAAAAAAAAAATATAAAGATTTTTTTAAAAAATGTTATTTTTATCCTGAGCCTTGTATGTTCGGTAATGTTATTTCAGGGTATATTAATTCTGCTATCGATATTTCAGATGGATTTTATGGAGATTTAAATAAAATTCTAAATGGCAAGTATGGTGCTAAGATTTATAAAAAAAATATTCCAATTTTAGATAACTTAAAGAAAATAATTTTAGATAATAGTTCTAAGATTAATATTGAAAATATTCTATCTTGGGGGGATGATTACGAATTAATTTTTACTTCAAATAAAAGTTTTAAAAATAGAATTACTAATTTAGCAAAAAAAAATAATATTAAGTTATCACATATTGGGTCAGTTATTAGAACAAAGGGGATTTTTGATGATTCTATGAGTTTAATAAAAAATCCAAGTAGTTATGATCATTTTTTCTAAAATCTTGATTTTTGCCATATATTCTGACATATGACCAAAAAATTTCAAGGAGAATACTCGCAATGACAACAATGCAAATCTTTATTTTATTATGTGGTTTAGCTGCTGTTTTATACGGCTGGATTACATCTAGACAAATTTTATCACTCAGTACAGGTAACGAAAAAATGGTCAGCATAGCTAACGCTATACAAGAAGGAGCTAGAGCCTACTTAAACAGACAATATATGACTATTGGAATAGTTGGTGTTGTTATTTTTGTACTTATTTGGATTATCTTTGGATTATCTTCAGGAATTGGTTTTTTAATTGGTGCAGTTTTTTCCGGTGCTGCTGGGTATGTTGGAATGAACATCTCAGTGAGATCTAATGTAAGAACTACTCAAGCTGCTAGTTCAAGTCTTGCAGAGGGATTATCAGTCTCTTTCAAGGCTGGAGCAGTAACAGGAATGTTAGTTGCTGGATTTGCTTTACTTTCAATAGCAATATATTATTTTGTTTTAGATAACTCTGGATTATTTCCTGGTAGAGAAATAGTTGCCCCACTTGTGTCTCTTGGTTTTGGCGCCTCTCTAATTTCTATATTTGCAAGACTTGGAGGAGGAATCTTTACTAAGGGAGCAGATGTAGGTGCTGATCTGGTTGGAAAAGTTGAGGCTGGTATACCTGAAGATGATCCAAGGAATCCTGCTGTAATTGCAGATAACGTAGGTGATAATGTTGGTGATTGCGCAGGTATGGCAGCAGATTTATTTGAAACATATGTTGTAACAGTAGTTGCAACAATGGTTTTATCTTCTATTTTTTTCGCAGATATGAAATCTATGATGATGTATCCACTTGCTATTGCTGGAGTTTGTACTTTAGCCAGTATTGTAGGTACTTATTTTGTAAAACTTGGTAAGAGTGAAAATATAATGGCTGCTCTATATAAGGGCTTTGCTGTTTCTGCAGTGTTATCAGCTGTCTTATTATATTTTATTACAGATCATGTAGTTAGTTTAGATACAGTTTTTACGGTTGATAATAAATCTTTTACTGGGATGTCTCTGTTTTATTGCGGTCTTTTGGGTTTAGTAATTACAGGATTAATTATTTGGGTGACTGAATATTATACAGGAACTAATTACAGACCTGTTCAAAGTATTGCACAATCTTCTACCACAGGTCATGGAACCAATGTTATTCAAGGTCTAGCAATAAGTTTAGAAGCAACAGCATTGCCTGCTATAATTATTGTTGCAGGAATCATAATTACACATTCCCTTGCAGGTCTATTCGGTATTGCTATTGCCGTAACAACAATGCTTGCTTTAGCTGGAATGGTTGTTGCTCTTGACGCATATGGTCCAGTTACAGACAATGCAGGTGGTATTGCTGAAATGTCAGAATTAGACGATAAAGTAAGAAAAACTACTGATGCTCTAGACTCTGTTGGTAATACAACTAAAGCTGTAACTAAAGGTTATGCAATTGGGTCAGCAGGTTTAGGTGCATTGGTTCTTTTTGCAGCATATACAGAGGATCTAGAACATTTTTCAAAAGATCCTTCAAGTTCATTATATGGAATTGATGTTTCTTTTGACTTATCTAATCCTTATGTAGTTGTAGGCTTACTGCTTGGTGGTTTGCTTCCATTCTTATTTGGAGCAATGAGTATGACAGCTGTTGGAAGAGCTGCAGGATCAGTTGTAGTTGAGGTAAGAAGGCAATTTAAAGAAATTCCAGGTATTATGGAAGGTACAGGAAAACCAGAATATGGAAAATGTGTTGATATTCTTACTAAGTCAGCCATTCGAGAAATGATAATTCCTTCTATGCTGCCTGTTTTATCGCCAATTGTTGTGTATTTTGTAATACTTTTAATTGCTGGTCAATCTGCTGCATTATCTTGTCTAGGTGCGCTGTTATTGGGTGTTATCATAACAGGTTTATTTGTAGCAATTAGTATGACTGCTGGAGGTGGAGCTTGGGACAATGCAAAAAAATTTATTGAAGATGGTAACCATGGAGGCAAAGGTAGTGAAGCTCATAAGGCTGCAGTTACCGGTGATACTGTTGGTGATCCATATAAAGATACTGCTGGTCCTGCAGTTAATCCGATGATTAAAATTACTAATATTGTTGCTTTGTTACTTTTAGCATCAATAGCAATTTAATTTTTTAAGGGGAGTTTGGTATTTGATTTGGCCCAACTCCCCCAAAAATTTTCTCTAATAATCCTCTTTCAATAATGTTATTTTTTGTTATTTTTTTTTGATATAAAACTTCTTTATTTAATAAATCTATCGAGTCTGAATTTATTATATTTTCATTTTCATCAAATTCAAATACGAAAAGATAGCTATACTCAATTTTTTGATTATAAAAATTTTGGTTTTTTTTCATCTCCGTATAATAAAAATATTTATTTTGAATACTATCAATAAAACTAGGTTGACCAAATTTATTAATTAGTTGGGTTTTATTTTTTATATTTATGCTAGAAAGCTCATTTTCAGATATTATTTTACCTGAAAAAGTTGTTTTTTCAGTACATCCCAATATATACGTAATTAAAAAAACTAATAAAATTTTACTAAACTTCATTTAATGATTTTACAACATTTTAAAAAAAAAGAAAATGAATATAAGAGAATTGCAGATAAAACTTATTTAGAAATTCTTAATAAATCCAAACAATTAATGAATAAAAACTATTTTAAAGAAATTAGTTTTGACTCTTCTTTTGAGATAATAACCTTAATATTAGTTTTTTATCTTAAAATACTAAAAGATCTAGATGGTAGTAAGTATAAAAACATAAATGATGAGCTAATTAAAAATTTTATTAACGATTTAGATAAATCCTTCAGAGATATTGGAATTGGTGATATGAGTATCGGTAAATATGTAAAAAAATATGTAAAAAAATTTTATTTTAGAGTTAAAAAAATTGATTTGATTCTTGTCAATTTTGATCATGCAAAGTTAATAAATTACTTAAATTCTATAAAATACTTTGATAAAAAAACATTGCCTAATTTGGCTGCAGATCTTATGAATATTCATGATGAAATTAGAAATAATACTAAAAATTAATACTATAAATTATCTAAAAAATTGATTTTATTCTTGCAAAAAACTTAAAATTCCATATTTGGAGAATTACTATGGCAGTACCTAAAAGAAAAACCTCACCTTCCAAGAGAAATATGAGAAGGTCACATGATTTCATAAAATCTCAAAACATAATAGAGGATAAAAACTCCGGAGAACCTAGATTATCTCATAGAATTGATTTATCTACCGGTATGTACAATGGAAGACAAATACTAAAACAAAAAACACCCAATAATAGTTAAAAATTCATGTCCAATAGGCAGATCACTATTGCAATAGACGCAATGGGAGGTGAAACTAGTCCTTATAAAAATTTGAAGGGTGCAGAAATTTTTACAAGAAACAAGCCAAATGTAAAATTAAAATTTTTTGGTGACGAGAAAATAATCAAAAAAACATTGGAAAGGGATGAGATAAACCTAAATAATTTTGAAATTATAAATTGTGATGAAAATGTCACAGACGATGATAATGCAAATACAATATTGAGATCTAGAAAAAATAGTAGCATTTATAAAGGGTTGGAATATGTAAAAAACAATAAAGATAGTGGTTTTGTATCAGCTGGAAATACAGCAGCTTTAATGATTTTATCAAGACTAATTCTTGGAATGATTAATGGAGTAGATAGGCCAGCAATTTGTTCAAATATACCCAATAAAAAATCATTCTCTCTAATGATGGACTTAGGAGCAAATGTTTACGTTAATGCAGATAATTTGATGCAATTTGCACTCATGGGGTGTGCCTATTTTTCGATAATAGACCCAACAAGAAAACCTAAAATTGGACTAATAAATATAGGCACAGAAAATAACAAAGGTCTTGAATTCTTACAAGAAGCTCATGACTTAATTTCTACAAGTATTCTAAAAAATGACTTTTTAGGATTTATTGAACCAAACAAAATAACTCATGGTAATTGTGATATAATTTTATCAGATGGTTACACAGGAAATATTATTCTTAAAACTGCTGAAGGTCTATCCGATTTTATTACAACAAACTTAAAAGAATTATTTAAAAAATCTTTTAAAAACAAAATAGCTTATAAAATATTGTCAAATGATCTTAATATTTTTAAAAATCAAATTGATCCTGATGAATATAATGGAGCAACATTATTGGGTGTTAATGGTATTTCTGTAAAAAGTCATGGTAGTGCAAATCCCTATGCCTTTTCATGTGCAATAAATAAATGCTATGAATTTATATTAAATAACTTAAATAAAAAAATAATTGAAAATTTTAAAAAATAACAAAATGTACTCAAATATTAATTTTACAAGAGAGGATATAGCAACATCTATAAACGCTGAATTTGGCCTTACAAAAAAAGATTGTTTGGAATTTGTAAATGATATTTTAGAAATTATTGTAGAAGGTTTAAAAAATGATGGTTTTGTAAAAATTCATAATTTTGGAACTTTCAAAGTAAAGAAAAAAAATAGTAGAATAGGTCGTAATCCAAAAACTAAGAAAGAAGTTATAATTAATGCAAGAAACGTTATTTCTTTTAAGCCCAGTAAACATATTTTACGTATTATTAATAAATAAATGATCCAAGAAAAAAAATACTATAGCATAAGTGAAGTTTCAGAAATGTTACAAATAAAGGAACATGTTATTAGGCATTGGGACTCCATAGATCCTAAGACAAATAAAATGAGAATTGAAAATTTATCTATAAGAACAAAGGGTGGGACAAGATTTTTTAGCAAAACCCATGTGAAGAAATTAGAAAATTTAAAAAAAATCTTAATTGTAAATGGAAAAAGAAACTACTCTCTGGATCTTGCTTCTAGAATAATTGATAAAAATAGGAAAGCATCAAAGAAAAATAATATACAATTTGATCAAATTAATGAGTTGGATTCGCCTACAATTAATTATAATTTTGAAAAACTTTATAGAATTACTAACAATTTAAAAAAACTGATAGATTTAAAATAATCTATATTTTTCATATAATTAACTATTTTATTTAATATTATGCTTTTTTGAAATTATTAATTTTTACTATTTAAAAATGGTTTTTTTTGCTTATAAAAGCTCTCATAAAAACAAGGAGTATTGTTTATGGATCATGGTTTCTTAAGTGGTTCCGATTTTGTCGGAATAACATTTTGGATTGTTTCAATTGCAATGTGGGCTTCAACTATTTTCTTCTTTTATGAAGGAATGAGGGTTTCTCCAAAGTGGAGAACTTCAATGGTAGTAGCTGGATTAATAACTTTCATTGCAGCAGTTCATTACAATTATATGAGAGAATTCTGGGTAGTAGTAGGGGAATCACCTGTTGTCTATCGATACATTGATTGGGTATTAACTGTCCCACTTCAGATGGTTGAATTTTACTTAATTCTAATTGCAGCTGGCGCTGCTGTTTCTGGCAGCTCTTTCTGGAGACTCTTAGTAG
>MDSV01210871.1_pt1 | contig 10249 bp, 5 predicted proteins | sample 810851 | NCBI WGS metagenome assembly MDSV01 (sample SAMN05326640, study PRJNA326480) | marine metagenome | isolation source: seawater | place: Atlantic Ocean: North East | collected 2012
CCAGATTCTGGGTCGTTGTCTTGGTCAGCGTAGGTATAACTCAAAGTGAGTGTGGAAGAAGTCGTTGCTCCGGTTGGACCGAGGATAACATTGGAAACATCTGGTGGCGTATTTGCTACTCCACCAGCCTCTGGGATTTGGTAAGAAAGAGTCGTCCATCGATCGCCAGAATTTCCGTTCGCGCCATTCGCAGTCATGCCGGCTACTGAAAGCGTTACAATTCCCGAGCCTGTTGATGGGGCGGTCCAATCAACGCTCCACGAACGCTGACTACTACCAGTAATCGAGTGGGTCGCACTGTTTTGAGCACTGTTCACATTAACTGCAAATCCGATTCCAGCAGAGAGAGAACCCTTGTCAACTTCAAGGCTAAATCCGCCGTTTGTTCCACTGATTCCGTTACTAACAGAGATACTCAGAGTAGAAGTTGCTCCAGCAGTATATTGTGTAGGCTGACCAGTCAAGGTCACTGTTGCTGCAGTCGAGCCGGATTGAGTATGGCAGTTGCAGCCCGAACTCTGGTTGTATACACCCGACGAGTTTCCTTGAGTCAATGGTGAACTGCCAAGCAGTACCAAAAGAACCAAAATCACGACCAGTGGCTTTCGATTCATACTTGCACCACTACGCGGGTAGTTATCAAAGCCTTGGTCGAACGAGAACAAATGGTTAATTTCAAGAGACTGTTTCACACTACACGGAACACGACTATTCGATTCGTATTGGTTCCCTTGTTCTTATTTCCAACACCCCAAGTATTCGCAGTTTTCGTAAATTCTTGAGCATTAATGAGAATAATGGCCGGTTCCAGGCCAGCCTTTACGCCACAGCGAAGGGCATTTTCTTCAAGCAACACTGTGCCGCCTCGAACTTCACCGACTTCGAAAGCCACAAACCCACCAGGAGTTACGATACGGTGAATATCTTTGAGAACAGTCGTCATCATCTCCTCCCATAACACGGTGTTTTTGAGTTGGCTGATTTCGATTTGAGATGAATCAACACCAATGAACCAGCAACGTAACCAATTATCAGCTTGATAATTGATGACGTCTAAAAACGGAGGAGAGGTAACGACAAGTTGAGCAGAATTTTCTGCGATGTCAGAGGCGTTTTGTGCATCTTGATTCACCAATTGGAAAGTGAGATCTTTCCTCGCATTTGAGTAATGCTCATTCCAATCTTTGAGGAGACTCTTCGACTTCTTGATAATTCGAGAAGTGATGTCTTTGTACTCTGGCACTTGATTGCGATTCTCGTTAATTTTCAATTGGCTCTTCACACTTACTGCCTGATTTGGGGGAAGGGTGTAGACTGAAAAAAATCCTGGAGAATGTCCTGAAAGACGGTTGATAGCGACCATTCGAATCCATGAATCAAGCACATCGAGAGTGCCCTTTTTCTCTCGATCAAGGCAATATTCCTTCAAAGCGATAATTTCTTTCAGTGTGTCTGCATGGTAGAAAGCGAGTAAATCAGGGTTCTTTTCTTCGCATTTGGATAAATCAATTTCTCTTAATCGCTGCTCAATATCTTCAATACGAGGGGGAGATAATCGGGGAGCTAACAAGACTTTACTCAGAGGATTGATATCGTTACCAAGCGGTTTTCGTTCAAGAAGAAAGGCTTCCATTTGCGTAGTTCCACGCCCCATAAACGGGTCGTATACAGCATCACCTGGCAGAGATAAACGTTCGATGAAAAATCGCGGTAGTTGTGGCTTGTAGCATGCGCGATATGATATTTCATGCAGGGAATGTGCTTGACGTTGCTGACTTGTCCAATATTCATTGGTTGCCTTCATTGTCGTGCCCTTTTTTCCATCAACTTCCCATTCAAACGGTTCAAGATGAGTCTGCGAACCAAACTCATTGAAATCAACCACCGATTGAATGAAATTTTCATACGACGGTTTTTGCATGACAATCGCTCTCATTTGAAGTCGAAAAGAGAAGGTTGCCCTTCTTTCCTTTCAGGTGGTGGAGGCGATTCTTGGGGCGAAGGAAAAACCGATTGCCCTATGGCCTGTTCGAGTTGTTGTTCTGACCAAACTTGAACTCCAAGCGATTCTGCCTTGGCAAGTTTTGATCCTGCTTTTTCACCAGCAAGAAGAACGCTGAGTTGTGAGGAAACGCTACCGACGACTTTTCCACCGGCTGCTTTGATTGAATGTTGGACCTCTTTACGCGGGCGTTGAAGTGTTCCTGTTAAGCAGAAGGTCATACCATCCAATGGACCGCCTGAGGCTGCTTTGGGTTCTTCAAGGATGTTGATGTGTGTGGCAAGGTCAAGCAGCATGTCTTTTCTTTTTGAGAGTCCATCACGAACTTGAACGGCCACTTTACTGCCAATTCCTTCCACTTCACACAACGACCGTATGGCTTGGTTTTCTGAATATTGTTTACCTTTTTCATCTGCCGGGGGTCCGAAGTTATCCTCGCCTTGAGCCGCAAATGCATCCTGAACCCACTGCAAGAGCGAGGAGAAGTCACCGCAGTGTTGGGCAACGGAAGTTGCAAGTTCAGGTCCAATCCCAGGAATGCCGAGCGCGTGCAAAAATTTGCCAAGAGAGAGCGTTTTGACTTTGTTAAGTTCGTTCAGTACATTGAGAGCAGATTTTTCGCCCATTCGTTCCATGTTTTCCAATTGCGACTGTTGCAGACGGAATAAATCAGGAATTGAGGTGATGAGTTCTTGGTCAAGGAGTTGTTCAACTAATTTCTCACCAATGCCGTCCATTTCCAAGGCCCTGCACCAATAAAGAATTGAACGACTTGTTCGTGCATCACACATCAAATCATGACAGCGTAAGAAAGCCCCATCAACCTCCAATTGGCCTTCGCAAGCAGGACATTGTAGAGGAATAGAGATGGATGAAGAAACGGGCAGTTTCTCTTCAAACAAGACTCCGTCTGCGTGGATTCTTCCATCGAGATCGCTTTGCTTAGCCGGGCCAAGTCCCGATTCTATCTTTGGAATGACGTCGCCACGTCGTACGATGAGAACTTTGTCGCCAATTTGAACACCAAGGCGTTCAACTTCCCCAACATTGTGGAGTGTTGTGTGCTCAACTGTTACGCCTCCGACCATTTGAGGAGCAATCCGTGCAACTGGTGTGACAACACCAGTGCGCCCAGTTTGCCAATTGACCTCAAGTAAGACGGAGGTTGCTTCTTCAGGCGGGAACTTCCATGCTAACGCCCATCGAGGATGGTGTGCTGTGGAGCCCAATCGCTCTCGTTGCGCAAGATTGTCGAGTTTGAAGACAATACCATCGATTTCAAATTCATAATTCGAACGCTTCAAGCTCCACTCTTTTGTGTAGCCAATCATTTCACTTGCAAGTGACTCCGAATCAAAAACTTGCCAAGGTGCAGGTTCAATCCCAATGGAATTTTTCAGCATGTCCAGTAATTCGCTATCGTAACGAAGTTGAGGAGGGTCATTCACGAACTTTACATCGTATGCACAAAACACCAAATCTGAGGCTTCTGCCTTTCCATCACCGTGTTTTTGTCGTAGTGCTCCCGAGCAAAGATTACGTGGATTCGGGGATATCTCTCTATACTTTTCTTCAAAGACTTGGAGAGGCATAACAACTTCACCGCGAACGTGACAATCGACAGGGATTTTGAGGCGTTGTGGAATGTTAGCAACCAATTTAGCATTCAGCGTAACGTCTTCGCCTCGCTCACCGCTTCCTCTGGTTGCGGCTCTGTGCAAATTCCCAGCGACGTATTCCAGAGAAAGGGCTGAGCCGTCAAGTTTCGGTTGAGCCAAGTATTGCGTTCCGCCTGATGTTGATTGCGTCACGAAGTGGATGATGTCTTCATCCGTTGTTCCTTTATCCAAAGAGCGCATAGGGAACATATGCTCAACTTTGGAAGTCCCAGGAAGAGGTTCTGGTCCGACTTGATGTAAAATTTCATTCTCGGGGTCGAGTGTTTTCAATTCGTCCCAAAGCGCGTCAAATTGAGCATCTGATATCTCTGGAGCAGCATGATTATAATACAATTCTCGATGATATCGAACCGCTTCGGCCAGTTGCTGAATACGCGCACCGCCGGCCATGTTTATGCACCCCAGCCACAGGCTATGAACATCACGAAAATTGTAACCCTAAGAGTTCAACATCGGGCAGTGGGCATCGCGTCATTATCGCATGAGAAAGAATACGGATGTGGAGTTCTCCTACGACGTGAACTGTTGACTGAAACATGTGTCCAGCGTGTACGTTATTATCATCATCAGACCAACAACAGTGTATGTGTGTGAATGCCTTTCCATCTTGGGTTCGAGCAATATTGCCGGATAAACTCACCAGTTCGGAAGGCGATTTCAGATGACGGCGCTGATAGACCCCTTGCTCATCCATGTATCCGTATATGTTCTCACGGGTTCTTCCAATTCCACTGGTAATTGCCGCTGCATTAAATCCAACTTCATCAGCGAGTGCTTGCAAAGTCGAGTGAATTTCCTCATTTGAGTCAATACGCACAAACAAATCTTCACCACTTCGGGTCCATTCCATGATGTGTGCTAAACGAGGCACTTATTGAGAATAACCCTATTCTTCCTCGGAATGTTTGTTACCCATTTGAGGCCAATGTGTTTCAGCATCAAAAGCAGCCTCAATTCGAGAACGGGCCAAGGTCAAATCATTTTGCCCACCTCCAAGTGGTAATGGTCCAAAGATGCCCCAACCTTGTCGCAGCAACATTATTCGGCGAGCAGGTTGGCGACGAGCAAGACGTAAACGATTCCAAGAATAGCGTTGCCCATCTGCAAATAAATGTGTTCGAGTGATGGCGTAACGCTTTGGAACAAGCAGAGAAATAATGTGCAGTGATAGCAATGCATCCCAAACTATAGCGTACCAATAACTGGTATTGGATGCCTCAAGAAGAGCCCATGGTAAAGCAATCATTGCTGCCATCGAAGCAAGATTTCCCCATTGGCGAATCACTTCTTGTGGCCCTTCACTTTCCCAAGCAAAACCCCCGTTGCTCAATTCACCTAACGTCGGAATATCTGTTCGCTGACGAGTCAGCCAGAAAGCATCCCAAGCCACGATAAGGCCGAGGATGAAAACAGCAGCGGCTGCTACCGTATTTGCAGATAAGAGCAACTCTTCAGCCATTTTGAAGCCTCATAGATGTCGCTCGTCAATATCTCCAATCTCGCCACCACCGCGCCTCATCCGAGTCATGAATAAAGCGATGGCTGCGAAAATCAAAACCAGAAGGAGCAGTGTTGCTGTGGAGAAATCTCCGCTATCACTCGATGAAGTACCTTCCAAAAGATCCAGCACCCCATCACCGTCATCGTCTTGGTCTTCAGTAAGGTAGGTTGTGGCTCCTTCGGGGCATGAGATGGTATTCGGCTGGCCATCATTATCGGTATCTTGCCAAGCACATGGATCGACTGGCCATGCATCACGAGTATCGGGATGACCGTCGTTATCATCATCGGTATCTTCACTGTCAGGACCACATGAAAAGCCATTGGTAGAATCAAACCATACGCCAGTCCCAATGGTGAAGATGCATGTGTTTGTCCAGTCCCCATCGCTATCAAGTTCAGTCACCTCAAAATCAACTGCTGCTGTTGAACTCGCGCCTAAAGTATCGGTTACCCGCAATTCGAGCACGTACAACCCATACTGCAAATCAGTGATGTTGTACTGTGCTTCATTCGGCCCTCGCATGACCTCCACTCCCGCTGAGTCAGTAATGATCCAGACCAAAGTCAAATCACCCGCGGCATCCAAGTCATCTGAATATTCAGCAGCAGCGAGGAGATGAACCGATTCCATTACTCGTTGGCCCGAATACGGCTCAGTGATTTCCACTGTTGGAGGGGAATTGGCAACCAAGGACAGTTCAATCAATGTGGCTGAAGTATCGTTCCAGACTTTCATGACATTTGGAAGACCGGTTGCTTGTGTCTGAATTGAAAACGATGATGTTTGCGATGCTGTGCCGTTTCCTACAAAGGAAACTGGTAGTTCAACCAATGGCGAAACACCCGTCACAGTCGTAGTAAACGCAGGAATCAACCCCTCCGTCGTAATTGAATACTCTACATCGGTCAGCAATCCATTCAACTTGGCATTGAGCGTATATGTGTTCCACGTGCGTAATTCTGCACCATCATACATCGTAGGATTCTCAGTCGAAGCATCAACAAGATCGATGGATATATCTCCAGAAGCGGAAAGAACACCATACGTGATTCCGCCCTCAATTCGCGCAGGGTAATTTTCACTCGAAAGTACGGTTGAACTGATGATATCGGGATTTCGCAAAATGAACGGAGCCAAGGCACCATCACCTTCATCTGCATGCAAATCAATACCGACTGAATACGAGAAAGCGATGATATGTTCTACAATCAGAGAGTCGGAAGTTCGGCCATGATGGCTGATAAAGGCTGTTCCAGACCCCGGCCCATTCAAAATGACGTTGTCGATTCTGCCAGCTGAGTTATCAAAGTCAAGTCCTGGTGAACCTGTGAGTTGAATATGGCTCATCTGAATACTGCGACTGTTTGCTCCCGTAATGCCAGCACTTGCACCCACAGTTCCATTCAAGTGAGATATGGAGAAATCCCCATCAATAGAGTCCAAAGCCAAAATATTGCCATCACCGTCAAACTGGTTCGCATCAACATTGGTCAGCGAACCGGTGACTGCAGTAAAATCAAACCCTGTCGAGATGTTACTGCCGAGCAGAATGGTGTCAAAGTGAAGGGCGATTTGTCGTGCCCAAACGCCAACTCCGTTACATGATTCCAAGTTGACCTCAGTAAGAGTCAATTCAGTAGAAGAAGGAAAGGCCTTGATGCAGCCGTTTCCTGCATCATACAAGTGGGCATTTTTGAGCGTAATGTTCGCTTGGCTGTTGCTACCGATAAGGATCAATGGTTCTGCACCGGACGAGCGAGCAAGTGTGAGACCGTCGCCAATGAAAGTCCCCTGACTTTCAACATTTAACGCCGGAGAGGCTTCGAAGATTGAGGTCTGCGACAAATCGATGGTTGAACCCGCTCCGCCCATCACAAATCCGCCCCAACGAGAACCGAGGCCTGTTGAAGAAAGGGTTGCCGCGCCAGAATCAATCCGGCCGTCAACATTGATAGTACTGCCATCGGAAATTCGTAATGATACGCCATCATCAATCGTGAGTGTACCCGAGGCTTCAACGGATAAATCCCCATCAAGGAAATACGGGCTCCACTGAGCTTCTAACACAAGCCAGTTCGTAAGAGAGCCTGGAGCGACTGTTGAAGCCATGAAGGTGTGCTGAAAAGAGGTAGAAGAATCCCAAGTTACGAAATCCATGAACGAGCCAATTTGTAGATTGATGTTTTTGATGCCGCCAGTCGTTTGTGAATTATCATCAACATAACGTGCGGTAGCCGTGGTGGAAACCTCTCCATTTGAATCAGTGGTTGTTACAGAACCGTCGATTGAAATCAAAGCACCTTCGACTGGACTTCCTTTGTCCAAAACGGTGAGATAAAGTGAGGAAAGAACCGTTAATTGAGCGCTTGTAAGTGCAGTAACAGCCCCTTCAACACTCCCTTCAAGCATCTCTACAGAGCACCCTGGTTGAAGAAGAAGTGAACCTGTAATAATGACGTTCGCAACGCTACGCGTCGTTTGGCAAACCCAAGTTACATTGGCATCAACCGTCAATCCCAATCCACCATCGGACTGAGTCAAAACCGAATCAATACCGAGTGAAACACTGTTCGCTCCTAAGGTTGAATCGCTACCGGTTAATTCTCCTGAGCCTTCAATCTCAACAAGGCCGTCAGAGGGAAGATGAAGTGAAGTGCCGGATAATTCCAAGCCACTACCGGTTGACAAAGTGAGGTCTCCCGTCATCGTGTGAGGTGAGCCGTCTGGCCGAGGCCCAAGGAATACAAACTGTCCTGTGGAAATCGTCCAATCCCCTTGCGGTATGACGGGAACTTGGACAGATTGTCCCATTTGCGAGCCGAAAAGTATGACTCTAGCACCGGCTCCTGCAAGCGTTACGTCCACCGATGAGCCACTGCTTAGAAGCGGGAGTGTAGCCCCGCCGTTGGCGTCACTCTGCAAAGAAAATCCGTGAACATTGATTGCAGCTTGTACGGGGTTACCTGCTAAATCGGTAAAGGTCACGGGTGTTTCTTCAAGATATGAGGCTGAAGAAACCGCTATGTTTGCCGTTGTAGAGCCTCCATAGATGAGTGTGCCATCCCCAAGAGCATCTGATGAAGAGGGTTGGGTGTTCTGAGGTTGAAAATCACGAACAGTGGCGGTTGAATAGGTGCTGATGGACAGTGGAGAGGTATGTGTTGAAGCCGTCCAGTCTGAAACATGGAGCGTTGAGGTTTGTTTCAAGGCGACTCCTTCAGGATAGGCTCGAGTGTTGAGCGTATCTGTTTGAATGGAACTGTGTTCGGAATCAATTCCAACACCCTTCCCGTCTTGGACTATGATAGACTGGCTTGAAATATCGGCGTGATCGGCAACAATACCATTGCCAAAATGGACAAAGGACAGTGCGTTTGTATCGATAGTAGCATACCAAGCCTTCAGTCCTATCGAGGTCAGGTCGGATGCCAAATATCCCTTCGATGCAGATACTGAGGACCATTGGTGAACTCCATCGAGAACATCCAAGGCAGTCGATGTGTGAGAGGTCATCGTGATTGAAAGCTGTTCAAATGTACTGCTCGGGTCACGCATTTCGATTCCTTTGGTGCCGGATGTTAAATTCGTCGAGGCAAGGTGAATATGGCCCGGTCCTGTGCCTTCAATACCGCGTTCCGTAGCGGTAAGTTCGAGATTGGAAAAACTGTGATTCCCTGAACCAGAGAGGAAAATACCGTTCGTAATGTTTGAAATTTCAAGTCCGGACCAACTGCATGTCCCAATGCATCTCTGATCAATGGTAGCCAAGGAGTCCGTTAGACGCCCTTCAAACACAATATCCTCGACCGTGAACGAACTTGCACCATTGGCAAGAAGAAGACGTTGTCCTGAAACTGTGCCCGAAGAGACTGTCAAATCATCGCTGTCTGCTGCATCAATAAGCAAAGCGACGTTATTGGCCGTTAAACTCTGAATCGTCGTTGAAGCGCCTTGCTGGCTTGCAACAGCAACCGTCGTGTCAAAGAAGCCGATTCCAGATGCTGAAAGTATTCCACTGGTTGAGCGTAGGCCGGTACCTGCTTGAGAAATGGTAAGGGTGTCAACAGTGCTTGTGCCGGTCGACCAAAGGCCGCCAGCAATATCGGTAAAGGTTCCAGAGGAAAGATTGAGATGCCCGGAATTTCGAATAACTTCGTAGTCAATATGCTCGGCTGTCAGAATATTAATGTCGGCAGAACCCATGACGTTGATACCGATATAGGCATCCTTGACAGTGGTTTTGAATGCTGTCAATTGGCCATCGACCTTGATGGCCGTTTTGGCATTCTCAATGGTAACATCGCTCAAAACTGCGTGTCCCTTGCTGGCAATGTAGATTCCTGTCCACAATCCAGCGCCGTGAGACCCAGCGGTAACAGGAGTTTGAGATGAGAAAAATTGAGCATTAGATGCATCAAGAGTGCCGTCTACACGAATCCAATATCCATCGCCACCGTCAACGGTTGTCCCTGGGGAGATCGTGAGGGTTGAACCGTTCATGACTGTCACATTGCCAGTGAGAACAACATCCCCTGACCATGTTGTATCGACGTTGACTGAAGTGTCCGCTGCCATGGCTGGACTAACCATAAAAGAAAGGGGAGTAAGCAAAAGAAGAGTAACCAAACACAGAGCCCGAACAGTTCGCATGGTTCCTACTTTTCAAAGCCCCATATCAAACCAAAGGTTTCAGGTCAGTCAAAATGCTGTTTCTTGCACATTGGCTCAATGATGGTATTGAGTGGGCCCGCCCAGATTTGAACTGGGGTCTGACGGCCCCCAGCCGCCAAGTATAGGCCAAGCTAACCCACGGGCCCCGATTGGTATTCTCATTGAATAGCAGTACTGAAAGGTGCAGTTTCGTAGATGAGGTCAATGTGACCGACATACATACGTCGGCAACAGTAACGCTTCATTCCGACCTTGTCGAGTGCATCAGAAACTTCAACACCAGCAGCTTTCAACTGTTGGAATTCTTCCCACTTGTGAGCAATTACAGCCCCGCAACTAAAACATCGTATTGGTATAATCATCATCTCACCTCATCGATAGGACTTCTGCTTC
>MDSV01207417.1_pt1 | contig 10248 bp, 10 predicted proteins | sample 810851 | NCBI WGS metagenome assembly MDSV01 (sample SAMN05326640, study PRJNA326480) | marine metagenome | isolation source: seawater | place: Atlantic Ocean: North East | collected 2012
ATTAATTAACGTTGATTTCATTGGTAGCGAGGGGCGGATTCGAACCGCCGACCCCAGGCTTATGAGTCCTGTGCTCTAACCAACTGAGCTACCTCGCCAAAAGTTTGCTTATTATAACAATATAATCGATTAAACAAACTTTTTTTAGTTTAATTTTTCAACTGCATAGCAGTATTTAGAAAATCTAATCTTTTGGAAAGGGAAAGCTTCAGATAAATCATCTAAATCTTTATCTATAGAAGTCTTTAATTCAACAATAATTTTATCATCATTAAATGATAAGTTATTTTTATAATCGGTATAACGTATATTAGTATCTATTGAAATTCTCACATCCCCTTTGGCCAAATATTCTCTTTCATACATAACATAAAAATTTGGCATACAACTTCCATATTGAGTGTCTAAAATACCTGTGTTTAATATTAAGTTAAGGTCGGTTTTACTAACCACTTTACTTGTTTTAAACCTTCCCTCAACAGAAGAAGTTTTTATTTCCAAGTAATAATTTTTATCATTTGTGTTAGGGTATTCTCTAACTCTAATTTTTTTTCGAGGTACTGATCCTTCTATAGAGTCATTGTACATATCAAGTTTCAAATTATCAAAATATAGACTTTTAATAAGTCTTGGATGATAGATCCTTTTTACAGATTTTTCTTTCAAAAATTCTTTAAATTGATTTAAATTTTCTGGTCTTATATAAAGTTTTTCTTCAATTCTAAAACTCATAGTTCAATTTTTTAAATATTTTTATCTTCTAAAATTTTAGAATATTTATCTATTATTAATTTTTGTTGGTAATTATTACATTTCATATTTTTTATCTTTATAAAACCACCATTAAACTCTTGTTTTTTATTATAAGCAGCTGCACAAATTTTTAGATTATCAAATTTTGCAATGTCCAATTTGACTACTGAACTGTCTTTTGAAGCAATACCATAATTAGATTTACTTGCTATTATTTCTTTTAGGTTTACTGTTGATTTTTCTCCTACAGAAAGCGCTTTGTCTCCACAACTTTCTAAAATAATTTTTTTGATTTCATACTGACCTAGTGAAAAATCTGCACAATCATTACCAGCATTTAAAATCTTTACATTATTAATCTTCAAATGTGAGAAGTCGACATCTAAACCATCGCTTAATGAGTTGTTAATTCTTATATCATTTAAAGAACCAAACACATTTATAAAATTTACCGTATCTTCGCAACTAGAATTTTTTGTATATATATCAATCTGATTTACTTCTAAATTTATAAATGATAAACAACCTGTTAGGCCTCTTATATCACTAGGATAATTGTTTATTCTTAAACTTTCTTTTGTGTCTATTTTTAAACCATTATAATTTATTTTAACATTTTCTAATTTTCCATTCATAAAATAAATTCGTGACCCTTTTTTGATTTGATTGATATTTATTTCAAGATTAGAATTGTCAATTTGAACTGTAGTTCCTGAGTCATGATAAATATCTGTATTATTAAATATTATTTTCTTCATTTCTTTAGCATTAGTTAAATTATCAAGTGATATCTTTTTTCCTAAATATTGATAGTCAATATTATTGATACTTAACTTTCCTTCTAGTAGAGCTGATAAGTTTTCAGGTGAAAGTTTAACTTTTTTACAATTTTCTAAATATATTTCACATTTTTGAAATTCTCTTTGGGTATCGTCATAACTTATCAAACGTACATTAGCATGTGCAGAGTTCAAGCTGCTATTATATTCTTTTAAAATATTATCTATTTTTTTAAAATTATTATGTTTAACTAATTTTTTGTTAGAAAAGTTTATATAATTTTTTTCTACTTGATCTAAATTTCTAATAATATCATTAAATTTATCTTTAATACTTTTTTTTGAAATATTAACACCAGCGAAGTTTAGTGCTTTGTGTAAATTATTTATATCAAGTTTTTTAAGTTTTTGATTAAGGCTAGAAAAAGCTTCTAATGTCAGTTCATTAAATGGAAATCTCAACTGTCCTGGCTCAACTCTTTGAGATATATTTGGATTAGAATCGTAATTTACAGGCTCAAAGTATCCTTCGAGTGAATTCCAATAAAATTTTCTATTATTTATTGCTAATCCATGATTAGCATTAGCTGCTTGGATTAATAAATTATATTCATTAAGTTTAATAGTTTTTTGTCTATCAAATAATGCTAATAGAGAATTATCTAAATCATATTCAAAATAATTAAACTTGTTTAGCTCATCTTGAAATCTATTTGCAAAATAAAGATATATTAAATTTAAATAAGCAGATGATTCTAGAGACATGTCTTTATGCCCTAGGCTTTTTTGTGTAATAGTAGAGTTTACTTGTTTGGAGAGCATATACTTTGAACTTTTATTCATTAATGGTACTACTCCAGAGTCCCATCCGCTTAAATTATTATCTTCTATCTTAGCTACTGATTTAAAGAAAAATCTTTCATCCCCTTCTAGAATAGGCCCCTCTCTTCTTCCATTAAATTCTAACATTTCTTTTGCAGCTTTCTCTTGAAATATCATATGAGTAGTAACTGTATTAACTCTTGTTTTTACTTTTATCGTTCTTGGGGCAAGGTAATTTAGTTTTCTTAAAATTTCAGTCAATAATATTTCGTCTTCAAGATTTCCTCTAGCATTTTTTCTTAAAAGCTTAAATCTAGTAATACCTTTTATATTTCCTGAACTTAAATGAACATCTAAGCTTTGAGTTATCGAATTATCTAACTGACTAATATGATCTTTTTCGTCTCCACTGTGTCTTACTCTAGCGTCAAAAAAACATTTAGTATTATCACCATAAGTAACTGAGATTGTAGCATCGAATCTGTTTTTAAATTTATCATGCACATATCTATATCTACTTGTAAGAATTCTTATTCCGTTAACTGTCCATTTTCTATAATCATGGATATCTACCTCTATGAGCTCTATTGGTACATTGTCTATATTTTGAATATATTTTTCTGTGATTTCAGAATTACAGCCTTTCAAAGAGCTTGTTAAATCTATTTTTTCAGCTTTAGCTAGATTGAAAAGAAAAAAGCAAAATATAAAGAAAAAAACATATTTTTTCATTTGTTTAGTTTAATATTACATTAATTTTTTCGATATTTTCTTTTTTATCTAAACTATTTTTAAAGTCTTGAAGGGCTTTCTTATTTTCAAAACTTAATCTATATGTGAACTTTTTTTCTGTAAAATCATTAAATGAGCTAATTAAATTGTCATTATTCTCTAAAATTTCTACTTTACTATTCGTTATTACTTCTAAAGTATTAGTTGCCATTCCCTCATTGAAAGACATGTTATAGAAAGTGTTTCCATATTTTTTGTAAATAATTTGTAATAATTTTACTGCAACAATTATAATAATTGTTGCTAAAACTAATTGTATTGCCCACTTAGTTCTCACACTTGTAGCGATACCGATTGTGATTAAATCAAAATACATCACTAACTCTAGAGCGCTTTTAACGGGGTGTCTGAATCTAACAATAGATAATGCTCCGATCATACCTAGAGACAGAGCAATGTTCCCAGAGATAGTTTTAGTAATAACATAAGTAATGATAGGAAGAACCATAAAGGTAACTGTTTGAGCATGTGATTTAGCCCATGCTTGACCTGTTAATGTTAGTGAATACCTTAGTAAGAGGCCACTAGATATTAAAAGAATTATAGGTTTAATTTCATCCACAAAATAACTATATACTTTTCAGTATCTTATTCAATAAGTCTATATCTATTTTAATATCACCTGATTGATTAAAATAATTTATAGTTTCTGGTATACTGGTTATTTCATTATAGGATAATTGATTTTGTATAGCTAAATTTTTAATTATATCTCCAGCAGATTTAGATTTTAACTCTAAAATATTAGTTGACGGACTACAAAAAATGCAATTTGCAAAACCTGCTCCATGCAGCCCTACAATTGATTTAGCATTATTAAATAAACTAATTTGATCTATAAAAGACAACTCAGCTAATTTTATCGGGGAATATCCTTGATCAACTAAACATTTTCTTACTTCATTTTCATTAATAATAAACCTTGAAAATTTATTATTAGAGTCTGTGTCATTTCTATCAATATAAAATTTTTGAGGTAAATGGTTATTGTTTTCAGCGAAACGTAGAAATTTTTCTTTTAAAAATTTGTATATCCAAGATGGAATTTGTAAATGGTCAACCCAAGGGTTGTTCGTTAAGTTGTACGGATGACTAGTGACAATAAATTCATCAGCTTGAATATGATTATATTTCTTACTTGAAATAGTTTTATTATCAGGTATTTCTAAAAGTTTAATAGTCTCATATTGAAATTTTTTTTCAATATTTGGCAGAAGAAAATAATTAATATCATTAATATCTTTTTCTACAAATTTTAATCGTGGAATGACATCTAAAAGCCAGTGCCAATAATTATAATTGCCTCCACCACCCATCAATAATGATAAAACTCTTCCTTTAATTATTCTTTTAAATTTTGGTGTTCCTCTTTGAAAAACGATATTTTCTGAAGGGTTAACATTTTTGTGATTTCTAAGCTGAAATGAGGCTCCCTCTACAATCTTATTATTAATAATTAATGCAGTATCATGAACTGTATCAGTAAACAGCCTAGAGTCTTTAATTGAAAATACTTTATATTCAAATTTATCAATTTCAATTTTTTTTATACTAACTTTATTATTATTTTCTAAAATTACATCATCTATTTTTCCATATATTAAGTAAAAAAATTGATAAGAAATTTTTTTGTATAACTGATGTAAAATTTTATTTAAGCTTTTCAAAATTTAATTTATTTAATATTACGATTTTTTTTTGATATACCAATGGATTGTTCTACTTAATCCTTCTTCAATTGAACAATTAACTTTATAACCTAGCTCTTTTCTTGCTTTAGTTATGTTCAAAACCCTTCTTTTTGGACCTGTAGGTTTGTTTTTTAACCATTTAATATTTCCAGAAAAACCTATTTTCTTTTTAATTAGCAAAGCTAATTTTTTAATAGAGATTTCCTTCCCAGATCCAATATTAACTGGTTCAGCTTTTTTGTATTTCCTTGCAGTTAGTATGAGACCGTTAACAGCATCGTCTATATAACAAAAATCTCTTGTAGCGCTACCACTTCCCCAAACTTCAACAAATTTTTTTTTTTTTCTTTTGCCATTGTAAAACTTTTTTATAAGTGCAGCAATCACATGTGATGACTCGGTCTTGAAGTTGTCGTTTGGTCCGTATAAATTGGTTAGTAAAAGTAAAATAGAGTTAAAGTTATATTGCTTTTTATAACTTAAAGAATGAGTATGAATAATTCTTTTTGCAATGCCATAAGAAGAATTAACTTCCTCGGGATAACCGTTCCAAATATTTTTTTCTGAAAAAGGCAAAGAAGTGTTTGCTGGGTAAGAGGAAACTGATCCAGTTGAAATAATTTTTTTTACTTTATTCTTATAGGCGTGATGAATTACATTTAAATTCATCATAGAATTTTCATAAAAAAATTTTCCAGGATTTTTTTCATTAATGCCAATACCTCCAACTGAAGCTGCTAAATGAAAAACGATATCAGGTTTAAATTTTTTATACATTTTTTTAACATCAGACTCTAAAGTAAGATCATATCTTTTATGACTTACTAAATAAATTTTTTTACATTTTAATTGTTGTAGTTTATTAAATAATGACTGGCCTAGAAAACCATATCCTCCTGTTATTAAAAATTTATTTTTGCTAAAAGTTTTATTCATTTTTATATTTTAAATTGAAATTTTAAATCTTTCAATTTTGGATTGTTAGGAAAGTCAATACTATCTAATGGATAAATATAATTTTTTTTAAGAGAGTTATCCAAATACTTGTTATTGCTAAAACTTACTTCTATATTTATTGGAAATCCATCTGAATTATACTGCTGATAGTTATTTGCATGTAAGTGATTGATATAAAAATATTTTTGTATCATTTTTACGTTTTCAAAAAATTCTTTTTTTCTTTTATGAGTATCATGATATTCGATAACTATTTGGTCTATAATATTTTCATAATCTAGTATTTGATCCATAATATCGTATTCGCTACCTTCAATATCAATTTTTAAGGTGATATTCTTATTATTTTTTTTCATCACATCTTCAAATATTTCTTTGATCTTAATATCTCTATTTGTATTGATCTTATTAGCAACTTTTTTAGAATAAAAATTTACATTATTTCTATTTATAAATTTAATAAAATTATAATAATTTTTTAGACATATTATTAAGTCACTTAAATTACGTTTTAATTTAATAATTCTTCTTATATTTTTAAGAATTTCAGCTTGATACTGGATATGGCCTACAGAGTAATCAAAAATAATAAGTTTGTTTTTTTTGTTGTAGTCTAAAAATTGTTCTTCAAAGGAAAATTCATTGGCCATACCAAAAGAAACTAAAAAATTAGATAATTTTAAAATTTCCTCATCTAATATATATCCTCCATCTTGATTGATTCCAAATCGATTTAATGATTGAGATTTCAGTGGAATTAAAAAGTTATATTCGTCAGGTAAGACGTTCATACGTTTTGAATTAGTTTATTCATTTATTTGTATTATTATAAAGTTTATATATCAACTTTTTAATAACCTATCGATGTTATTGGTTAATTACGTATTTATTTAGATTTAGTCTATAATCATGAAAATGACTTATTTATATTCAAAATTGCGATTATGAAATTTCTTGAAAAAATTTACTATAAGTTTTTTAATAAAGAAAAGTATCTCTCTATAAAAACAGAGAGCAAAATAATAGAAAATAAAGCTATTTTTAAAAAAAAAATAGAAAAAAAAATTTACAAATTTTTAGAAAATATTGAAAATAAAAAGACTCTTAATTTTGTACATTCTGGTCATAGTGGCGATATTATCTGTAGCTTGCCTGTAATTAAAGAATTATCTAAAACACATCAATGTAATTTATTCATAAAGTTAAACAAAAAATTACCTCTCCCTTATTATAAGCATCCTGCTGGAAATGTATTTATAGATCAAAGAATCTATAATTTAATAGAACCACTGCTTAGTAAACAAAATTACATAAGTAAGATTGATGTTTATAATAATCAGGAAATTGATATAGATTTTGATTTATTTAGAGAGATGCCAATCAATATAAGTTTTAATGCTCCTAGATGGTTTTTTCACTTAACAGGTGTTCAAGTTGATTTAGCTGAACCATATTTAGAAGCAAATAAACATGATCAAATGAAAAATAAGATTATTTTACATCGTACGTTTAGATATAGAAATAATTTTGTAAATTTTAAATTTTTAAATAATTTTGAAGATCTATTTTTTATAGGTTTAAAAAACGAGTACTTAGATCTAAAAAAAGAAATTGAGAATTTAAATTTTTATGAGTGTAAAGATTACTTGGATATGGCTAACGTTATAAACTCTTCTAAATTTTTCATTGGAAATTCCTCCGTAGCATTTCCAATTGCAGAAGCTCTAAAAGTACCAAGATTGCTAGAAGCCTGCCCAGAATTTCCAATAATACAACCAACAGGTAAAGATGGTTTTGATTTTTATTACCAGCCTCACTTTGAAAAATTATTTCATTATTTGAATAAAAAATATACAACTACAAAATAGAATATGAAAAAAAAAGCTTTAATTTTCGGTGTAACAGGTCAGGATGGATCGCACTTAACAGACTTTTTATTAAATAAAAATTACAAAGTTTTCGGAGTAAAAAGAAGATCGTCAAGTTTTAATACAAAAAGAATTGATCATTTATTATTCACTGATGAAGTAATTAAACCAAAAACTAATTTTCAATTAGTTTATGGAGATTTAACTGATAGTAGTAACATTTTAAGAATAATTAAATCTATAAAACCAGATGAAATTTATAACTTGGGCGCACAGTCCCACGTTCGAACAAGTTTTGATATACCTGAATTTACTGCTAACGTAGATGCAATTGGTTCATTAAGAATTTTAGAAGCAATAAGAGTTTTAAATCTTCAAAAAATAACTAAGTACTATCAAGCTTCAACATCAGAAATCTTTGGTAATACCCAAATACCTCAAAATGAAAAAACTCCTTTTAGACCAAGAAGCCCTTATGCAATAGCTAAGCTTTACTCTTATTGGACTACAATTAATTTTAGAGAAGCTTATAATATATTTGCTGTAAATGGCATATTGTTTAATCATGAAGGTCCAAGAAGAGGTGAAAATTTTGTATCAAGGAAAATCACGAAAGCTGTTTGTGAAATTTTTTTGAAAAAAAGAAATTTTTTTACTTTAGGCAATTTAAATGCGAAGAGAGATTGGGGATCAGCTAAAGACTATGTGGAAAGCATGTGGTTAATGCTAAAGAAAAAAAAACCGTCAGACTATGTGATAGCAACTGGAAAAAGTCATACAGTTAAAAACTTTGTAGAAGAGTCGTTTAAATGTGTAGATATTAAAATTTTGTGGCGTGGAAAAGGTTTAAATGAAATAGGTTATGATAAGTTGACTAATAAAACTTTAGTAAAAGTTGATCCGGTTTATTTTAGACCCACTGAAATTAATGAATTACGAGGAGATTTTTCAAAAGCTAAAAAAGAATTAGGATGGAAGCCAAAAACTAATTTTAAACAGCTTGTAAAAGAAATGATGAATTCGGATTTAAAAGAAGTCAATAATCAATAAAAGACTCTTCGATATTATAAAGATAAAATTATACCAAAAACTGTTACTGCTGAAACTGCAGCTACTGAAAGTGCAATGTTACTATTTCTTTCTTTTTGTTTTTCTTTATTTAGTCTTGATAGCAAATCGGTTAACTTAACCTTTGACTGACTTTGTTCTATTTCTGAAGCTCTATGATGTTCAAAACTCATAAAACTATTGGACCACATTAGGCATCAAAATAGAACTTTTCATAGGAGCAGAATGGGTTTTTCAGTTATTAAAGAACCCAAAATGATAGGGTAATTCTAATTGTTAGAAAGAGCTTCTTTTGCTGGTGTATACTTAAAATTAAATGCTTCCGCTACACCTTTAAAAGTAATTTTGCCTTTACATATATTTAAGCCTGCCAAATAATTATCGTTTTCCATTAAAGTTTTCTTATAACCTTGATCAGCTAATTTTATAAGCAAAGGCAATGTGGCTTTATTTAATGCCATAGTTGAAGTTCTTGGAACACCTCCCGGCATGTTAGCTACGCAATAATGAACTACTTCGTCTACTATATATGTGGGATTTGCATGAGTTGTCGGCTTTGATGTTTCTATACAACCGCCTTGATCTATAGCAACATCAACTACGACTGACCCTCTCTTCATATTTTTAATCATTTCTTTGGTGATTAATTTTGGAGCTTCAGCCCCAGGAATTAATACTCCACCAATCAGAAGATCGCATTGGGAAACTAATTTATTTAAATCAGTTTTATCACTTTCAGAAGGTATTATCTTATCTCCAAACTTTTCGTGAAGTTGGTTCAATCTTTCTTTTGATTTGTCTACAACATAAACCTTGCCACGCATACCTGTAGCAATAATGGCAGCATTTTCTCCCACTACACCTCCACCCAAAATTACTACATTAGCAGGCTCTACTCCAGGGGCGCCACCTAATAAAAGTCCTCTTCCATTTTGATTTTTTTCAAGTGAATGTGCTCCTGCTTGTATCGACATTCTTCCCGCCACCGCACTCATAGGGGCTAGTAAAGGCAATTTTCCGTTATCGTCTGTTACAGTTTCATAAGCGATACAAACTGATTTAGAATCTATTAATCCTTCTGTAAGTTCTTTTGCTGCCGCCAAATGTAAATATGTATATATTATTTGATCCTCTCTAATCATTTTTACTTCATTCATTTGAGGTTCTTTAACTTTTACAATGATTTCTGCTAATTTAAAAATATCTTCAGCTTTTGAAATTATTTTTGCTCCTGCGTTTTCATAGTCTTCATTTGTAAATCCAGCTTCAAAACCTCCATTGCCTTCAACTAAAACTTCATGCCCTTTACTAGTTAATGTTTTTGTGCTCTCTGGAGTGAGTCCAATTCTATGTTCTTGAAGCTTGATCTCTTTTGGAACTCCAATAATCATTTAAGATTTTGCGTAATTAGAAATACCTGTTCTTAATTTTTCTATAATTTCATCTATATGTTTTTTTTCACAAATGAACATTGGAGCAATAATTAAACAATCACCAGTAGCTTTAAAATTTACACCA
>MDSV01079833.1_pt1 | contig 10247 bp, 11 predicted proteins | sample 810851 | NCBI WGS metagenome assembly MDSV01 (sample SAMN05326640, study PRJNA326480) | marine metagenome | isolation source: seawater | place: Atlantic Ocean: North East | collected 2012
TAGTTAGGACTTATACTGATAAACATGGATATAAAGATCTATGTAGTGAATTATTAGGAAAATCAATTTCAAAAACTGAACAATCTTCTGATTGGGGTGGGGAATTAACTACAGATCAACAAAAATATGCTGCTACAGATGTTTTATATTTACATAGGATAAAGGATAAACTTGATACAATGTTAATCAGAGAAAAAAGAAATAAATTAGCTAAAGCATGTTTTGATTTTATTCAATATAGAACAGATTTAGATATAAATGGTTGGTCAGAGCAAGATATTTTCAAGCATTAATGAAAAATAATAAGCAAATTATTAATAGTGCGAATAGGACCTTAAGAAGGGAATTGAGTAGCATTAGGAATTTAAAATCTACATTTAATGTAAATTTTTGTAAGGCAGTTAATTTAATTTTTAATACGAAAGGTAAGGTTGTTATTACTGGTGTAGGTAAAAGTGCACATATAGGTAATAAAATATCTGCAACCCTTACATCGACTGGAACACCTTCATATTTTGTGCATGCAACAGAAGCAAGCCATGGTGACTTAGGAAGTATAAAAAAAGATGATTGTGTAGTGGCAATTTCTAATTCAGGTGAAACTTCTGAACTTAAGAACATAATTCAATTTACTAAAAGATTTAATATTAAGCTTATTAGCATAACGAGTAACTCAAAGAGTATACTGCATAGAAACTCAACAGTAGGTATTTTATATACAAAACCAATAGAAGCTTGTCCATTAAATTTGGCGCCTACGAGCTCAACTTCTATGTCGATGATAATTGGCGATTGTATTGCAATTTCATTATTGGAATTAAGAGGTTTTAAAAGTACAGAATTTAAAAGCCTTCATCCTGGTGGCAATCTAGGTAAAGATTTAAAAAATTTAAGTGAAGTTATGCATGTTAAAAAAGAACTGCCTCTAGCAAATTTAAATGAAAAAATGTCAAAAGCTCTGCTAACAATGACAAAAAAAAGCTTTGGTTGCATTGGAGTTATTAATAATAAAAATCAAATTGTTGGGGTAATAACTGATGGGGATTTAAGAAGAAAATTAAATTCAAAATTTTTTGAAAAACAAGCTTCTGAAATTATGACTAAAAATCCAACATTAGCAAATGAAAAAATGCTTGTGGGTGAGGCTATTAATTTAATGAATACAAGAAGAATAACAAGTTTATTTATCTGTGAAAAAAAAGTACCTTTAGGAATAGTTCATATTCATGATTTATTAAGACTGACGAGTTAAATTGAATATTTTTTTATTTATAAATAGAAATTTAATTTTTTTTTTAGTGATTTTTTTAACTTTTTTTTTTCTAATAATAATTTTTTATAAACAAATAAATATTAGTAATATTGTATCAAAAAATTTAGAACAAAGATTGAACAATATAGATATTTCAGAACCTAAATTTTCTATCAATAATAAATCAAAAAAGATTTATGTGACTGCAAAAGAAGGTAATTTTTTAAATGAAGATGAAATATTATTAAATAAAGATGTAAGATTTAAATCCATTGACTTTAGTATTGAGACTGAAAGAGTAATTTTCAATAGAGATAAGCAAACTGCCAAAAGTAAAACCAAATCTTTATTCAAATCAAAAAATACAACTATTACTTCAGAAGGATTTGATATTTATGATAAAGGAAATAAAATAATTTTTTATGGAAATTCTTTTATTATTTTAAAATGAAATTGTATTTAAAAATATTTGTAGTAATATTTTTTACATCCTGTGTTAACGCTCAGGAGACTGGTGAAACTGAGATTACAACAGAAGATGGAATTGAAGTTTTTCAAAATGAAAAGTTTTACTTACTAAAAAAAAATGTAAATATTAAATCAGATAATTTTGATTTAAATGCTGACAATGTAAAAATTTATTTTGATAAAAGTCTATATGACATAATAGAATTAAATGCAGATGGGAACGTTAAATTTAATTCTTTAAATTTTAAAATGAATGGAAGTGGAAAATTTTTAAAATTTGAGGTTAAAGTAGAAAGATTAAAAGTAAAAGGCCCTAATTCAGAGTTAATTTCTGATGATATTAAAATGTTCTCAGATGGATTTATTGAAGTCAACAATCTTGATGGAAATTTTTCTTTAAAAGGAAAAAACTCTAAGTTAATTAATGAAAGCGTATTAATTGAAGCAGATTCTATTGAAGGAATTTTTTCAGAAAATACTGGTAAAAAAGAAATAGAATTTTTAAATGTTATTGATAATAACATTGCTTATGTCAAAAATAATGACACTGAGATGTATGCAGAAAAAATCAATTTTGACAAAAATACTTCTATTATTGAATTAATTGATAGTGTTACAATAATTCGTAATGAAGAAAAAATTACTGGAGATTATGGCACGCTTGATACGATAAATAATACGTATAAAATTAAATCTAAAAATCAAACTAAAGTTAGAGTAATAATAGAAAATAATGAATAATAAATTTAACCTACTAGATAATGGACTGACTATAAATAAAATTTCAAAGACATATGGAAATAAGCAAGTAGTTAGAGATATCAGCGTATCAATTAAGAGAAAAGAAGTTGTTGGTTTATTAGGCCCAAATGGCGCAGGAAAAACCACAACTTTTTATATAATTGTTGGTTTAGTAAAACCTGACAGAGGAAATATTATCTTAGATAAGGTAGACGTTTCAAATTTACCAATTTATTTAAGGGGCAAATTAGGAATTAGTTATCTACCACAAGAGGCTTCTATATTTAGAGGAATGACAGTAGAAGATAATCTTCTTTCAATTATTGAAATCAAAGAAAAAGATAAAAACAAGCAAAATATTTTGCTACAAAATCTCTTAAATGAATTTGATATAAATCATGTAAGAAAATCAAAATCAATTGTATTATCTGGTGGAGAAAGAAGGAGATTAGAAATTGCAAGAACTCTTGCAACAGATCCCAAGTATCTGTTACTTGATGAACCTCTTACTGGAATTGATCCTGTATCTATAGAAGAAATAAAAATAATAATCCAAAAACTTAAAGATAGAAATATTGGAATACTTATTACAGATCACAATGTTAGAGAAACTTTAAATATTGTTGATAAAGTTTATATCGTTAATGAGGGTGCAATATTTTATGAAGGAGATCCAATATCTGCTGCCAATGATGAAAAAATAAAGAAATTCTATTTAGGCTCAAGTTTTAAACTATAAATGATAAGCAGCTTAACAAAAAATGGTATGAAGGGGATTGCGAATATACCAGGAGATAAATCAATTTCACATAGATCAATAATAATACCATCTGTTTCTAATGGAATTTGTGAAATTAACAATATTTTGAAATCTGATGATGTAATGCACACACTAAATGCATTTAAAAAAATGGGGGTAAAAATTGAAGAGAATGATGATAAAATAATAATTTATGGGAATGGATTGAATTCATTACAAAAACCTGAAGGAGAGATTTATCTCGGTAACTCTGGAACAAGTGCAAGATTATTAACGGGTTTACTCTCTTCACAAAAATTTGATACTGTCTTAACTGGGGATAACTCTTTATCAAAAAGACCAATGCGTAGAATATCAGATCCTTTAAATATAATGAATGCAAATATAATTACTTCTGATGGTTGTTTACCATTATATATTAAAAGTTCTAGTCTAGTACCGAAGAGTATAGATTTACAAATTCCCTCTGCACAAATTAAATCTGGAGTTTTATTAGCAAGTCTAAATACTAAAGGTGAAACAAAAATTATAGAACATAAAATAACTAGAGATCACACAGAAACTATGCTTAAGGCATTTGGTTCGAATATTGAAATTGAAAATTTTCCAAATAAAAAAATTATAAAGATTATTGGAAATAAAGAATTAATATCCAAGAATATAGATGTTCCAAACGATTTATCTAGCAGTGCTTTTTTTATAGTATCAGCTTTAATTAACAACAATTCTCATATAACCTTAAAGAATATCAATAACAATCCAACAAGAAATGGAATAATTTTAGCTTTAGAAAAAATGGGAGCTAAACTTTCACTTTCAAATAAAAGAACTAATAATTATGAAAATATCTGTGATATTGAAGTTGTTAGCTCTGACTTGCATGGATGTGAATTAGGCCCAGAATATGCAGATTTAATGATAGATGAATATCCTATACTAGCCATAGCAGCATCTTTTGCAAAATCTCCAAGTATTTTTCGAGGATTAAAAGAATTAAAAGTTAAGGAAAGTGATAGATTAAAATTAATTTTATTTAATTTAAAAAATTGTGGTGTTGATTGTAAAAATGAAAATGATGATTTATATATTTATCCCAGTGATAAATATACCATTAAAGAAAACTTAATTCGAACAGATTATGATCATAGGATAGCTATGGCATTTGCAATTATGGGCACAAAAATAGGACCTTTAAATATAAAAGATTCAGATTCTATAAATACAAGTTTTCCAAATTTTAAAAATGAAATAAATAAATTAGGTGGTAATATTTTTTGAAAAGTATTATTGTCACAATTGATGGTCCTGCTGCATCAGGCAAAGAAAAGATTTCAAAATTTATAAGTAAAAAATGGAAATTAAAACACTTAGACTCAGGAATTCTTTATAGAAGACTAGCTCAAATTTTATTAAATAATAGAATTGACTTAAATGATATTGATCAAATAAAAAAAGCAATACAAAAAATAAAGTCTTTTTCTTTCAGAAAAAGTAAAAAAATAAGGACTCAAGAAATTGGCAAGCTAGCATCAAAAATTGCTGTTTATGATTTTGTTAGAGATTATATTAATAGATTACAGCGTAATTTTGTTAAAACTAATAAAAATAATCAAGGTTTTGTAATTGATGGCAGAGATATAGGATCAGTGGTTTTTAAAAAAGCAGATTTAAAACTATATATTGACGTAAAACCAGAAATAAGAGCAAAAAGAAGATATAAACAGTTGATTGATAGTGGTGAAAAGTCTATATACCCAAAAATTTTGAAGGAAATAAAATTGAGAGATAACAAAGATAAATTGCGAAAAAACTCACCGTTAGTCATTCCAAAAGGTGCTCACATAGTAAACAATAATGGTTCTTTTAAAGATACAATAAAACAATTAAAGGATCTATTCTTTAATATTTAATATGAATCAGCAACCAAATAATAAAATAACAAATTCTGAATACGATTCATTAATTACAAACTCATTAAAAAATTCTTCAGCAAAAGAAAAAAGTATTACAACTGGAAAAATAATTTCTATTGAGAATGATATAGTTACTATAGACGTAGGATTAAAGAGTGAAGGTAGAGTACCATTAAATGAATTTTCTAGACCAGGGCAAAAATCTGAAGTTGAGGTTGGTGATGAAACTGAAGTATTTATTGAAAATGTAGATAATGCAAATGGCGAAACACTACTATCAAGAGAAAAAGCGATTAAACAAAAAGCTTGGCAAAACTTACAATTAAGCTTTAATGAAAATAAAATAGTTACAGGAGTTCCTTTTAACAGAGTTAAGGGAGGTATGAGTGTAGATTTAGATGGAGTTGTTGCTTTTCTACCAGGAAGTCAAATAGAAACACGACAGATCATAAAAGATACAAAAGAATTGCTCAATAAGCCCCTTGATTTAATGATTCTAAAAATGGACAAATATAGAGGAAATATTGTTGTCTCAAGAAAAGCCATAACTGAAAACGAACTCAAGGAACAAAGAACCGAACTGCTTAATAATATAAATGAAGGTTCTGTAATAGAAGGAAAAGTAAAAAATATAACAGATTATGGGGCATTTATTGATTTGGGAGGGATCGATGGATTAGTTCATGTTACTGATATTTCATGGACAAAAATTAATAATCCGTCAGATGTGCTTGAACTTAATTCTACAGTAAAAGTGAAAGTATTAAAATTTGATGAAGAGCTTTCAAGACTAAGTCTTGGAATTAAGCAATTAGAAGAAAATCCATGGGATAGTGTAAAAGAAAATATTAATATTAAGGATAAAATTTTAAGTAAAGTTATTAATATGAATGACAACAATGTTCACGTAATTATTAATGATAAGTACGATGGTGTTATCACATTAAATGAACTTAGTTGGTTAAAAAAACCTCCTCATCCTTCAAAATTAGTTAACCTAAATGATCAAATTGAAATTTTAGTATTAGATTTTGATGATGAAAAAAGAAGAATAAACTGTAGTTTAAAACAAACCAAAGAAAATCCATGGAATAAACTCAAAGAAACATTCAATATCAATGATATTTTTGAAACAGAAATTGTGAACATAGTTGATTTTGGTATATTTGTTAAAGTTATCGATGAAATTGATGGAATGGTTCATATTTCAGATTTAAGCTGGGATGAAAAAGAGTGTGAAAAAATTCTGAAAAATTTTAAGAAAGGTGAAAAAATAAATGTTAAGATTCTTGATATTAATGCAGAAAAAGAAAGAATTAGCTTAGGAATTAAACATTTAAATAACGATCCAGTTCAGGATTATATTGCTTTAAATCCAATAAAATCAAAAGTTACTGGAAAAATAATTAATATTGATGAAAAAGGTATAAAAGTAGAACTTGATAGTGAAAATGGTATTTTTGGTTTTATCAAGAAATCAAATTTATCAAATGATAAAAATGAAAATAAAACAGAGAGATTTGCTTTACATGAAAATATAGACTCTATGATTTTATCAATTGATGCAAAAAATAGATCACTAAACCTTTCAATTAAAGAACTAGAAATTAAAGATGAAAAAGAGGCACTTTCTAAGTATGGTTCAAGTTCTTCTGGTGCTTCTTTAGGTGATATTTTGGGATCTGTTTTAAAAAAATAGCATTGATGCTAAAATCACAAATCCTAGATAAAATACATTCAAAACACAACAATTTAACAAAAGAAGACATAGAGCAACTTTTTAATATTTTCATTAAGAAAATAAGTAAATCATTGAAAGATGGTCAAAATATTGAAATTAGAGGATTTGGCACGTTAAGTAGAAAAATAAATAAAGAAAAATTTGTAAGAAATCCTAAGACTAATGAAAGGTTATTTAAAAAGCAAAGCTATAAGATACACTTTAAAATAGGAAAGATTCTACATAAGAAAATTAACTATTTGATTGATACTGATAGAGAAGATGAATTCTAAAAAAATAATTGTTGCTTTGGACAGCAATGATTTAAATAAAACTATTTATTTAGTTGAAACGTTGAAAAATGAAGCTTATGCCTTTAAGTTAGGTTACCAATTTTTTTTTAACTTTGGTTTAGATGGTTATAAAAAAATTTTCAATATCTGTCCTAATATATTTCTTGATTTAAAACTTCATGATATTCCTAATACTGTAAAAAATGGTTTAGAAGCTATAATTAAAATAATACCACTTCTCACCACAATACATATATCAGGTGGGGATGAAATGATGAAAGCATCAAAATTTAAGAAAAACTCAACAAAAATATTGGGTGTTTCAATTTTAACAAGTATGGACAGTAGACAATCTTTGAAATATTATAATGAAAAACATATTTCAGTATTGGTTAAAAAATTTTGTAAAGCAGCTAAAAAAAATAGATTAGATGGCATAGTCTGTAGTCCAAAAGAAATAAAATATATTAGAAAAGAAGTTGGAAATAATTTCATAATTGTTACACCGGGTATTAGAATTAATGATAAAGTTAAAAGTGATGACCAAAAAAGAGTAGAAAGTCCAAAGAATGCTATTGATTTAGGAGCAAACTTTTTAGTTATAGGCAGGCCAATAACCAAGTCAAAAGATCCGCTTAAAGTTTTAAAAGAAATTAATAATACGCTCTCCAAAAAATGATTATTAAAATTTGTGGTATAAAAAATGAAGATACATTAATATGTTGTCGAAAAAATAAAATTAATTTTTTTGGTATGATTTTTTATGCAAAAAGTCCAAGAAACATATCAGTAGAAAATGCAAATATTTTACAGAAAAAATCTGAAAACTTAAATATTAATGGTGTTGGTGTTTTTGTAGATAAAAATATTAGTGAATTAGAAGAGATAATTAAAAATTTGAAATTAAGATATGTACAATTACATGGGTCAGAGGATGAGTTATATATTAGAGATGTTAAAAAGAATGATGTGAAAATTATAAAATCAATTTCAATAAATAATGTAAATGATCTAAAAAAAATTCATCACTATAATAGTGCTGATTATTTTTTATTTGATTATAAACCTCTTAGAGGTGAATTACCTGGTGGAAATGCTAAAAGTTTTGATTGGAATATATTGAAAGGTTTAGAAACCAATAAGCCATGGTTTCTATCTGGTGGAATTAATATAAATAATATCCAGCAAATTCTCAAAGATATAAAACCATTTGGTATAGATTTATCATCAGGAGTAGAAAAAGAGCTTGGCATTAAAGATAATCGCATTATAAATAATTTTATCAGTAAATTAAAAGATGCTTAAAAATACATATAAAAGTTATCCAAATGAAAAAGGGTATTTTGGTCAGTTTGGTGGGAGGTATGTTTCCGAAACCTTAATGCCTTTAATACTAGAAGTAGAAAAGGAATATGAAAAATTAAAAAATGACAAGAATTTCATTAATGAGTTTAATCATTACTTAAAAACATATGTTGGTAGACCGAGTCCTTTATTTTTTGCTGAGAGAATAAGTAATAATCTTGGAGGTCCAAAAATATATTTTAAAAGAGATGAGTTAAATCATACTGGGGCACACAAAATTAATAATTGTATGGGACAAATACTATTGGCAAAAAAAATGGGGAAGTCTAGAATTATAGCAGAAACAGGTGCAGGTCAACACGGAGTTGCTACAGCAACTGTTTGTGCTTTATTTGGCTTACCTTGTATTATTTATATGGGAGAAAAAGATATTAAAAGACAATCACCAAACGTTTTCAGAATGAAATTACTAGGCGCAGAGATACGTTCTGTTTCAACTGGTTCAAAATCTCTCAAAGATGCAATGAACGAAGCACTGAGAGATTGGGTAACTAATGTTAAAGATACTTTCTATATAATTGGAACTGCTGCAGGACCTCATCCCTATCCAGAAATGGTTAGAGATTTTCAATCTGTAATTGGAAAAGAAGTTCGTAAACAACTTGAAGAATTAGAGGGTAAATCACCAGATTTGTTAATGGCCTGTATTGGAGGTGGCTCAAATGCTCTAGGACTTTTTCACGAATTTTTAGACGACTTGGATGTTGAAATGATAGCAGTTGAAGCGGCTGGTCACGGGATCAATACAGATAAACATGCAGCCAGTTTAACTGGCGGAAAACCAGGTGTATTGCATGGTAATAAAACTTATTTACTACAATCAAACACTGGACAAATTCAGGAAGCCCATTCTATTTCCGCAGGATTAGATTATCCAGGAATTGGTCCTGAACATTCATTTTTGTTTGAAGAAAAAAGAGTAACATACATGTCAGCAACAGATAAAGAGGCTCTTGAAGCTTTTCAGTATTGCTGTAAACTAGAGGGCATAATTCCTGCTTTAGAGCCAGCTCATGCTTTAGCAGTTTTAAAAAAAATAGCGAAAAACTATAGTAAAGATAAAATTATTGTCATGAATATGTGTGGCAGAGGAGATAAAGACATTTTTACAATAGCTGATGAATTAAACATAAAGATTTAAATGACTAATTTAATTAGTCAGACATTTAAAAATAATGAAAAAAAACTAGTAACGTTTGTTACTGGAGGTGATCCTGATTTCAGTACCAGTTTAGAAATTATTAAGACAATAATTAATAATGGGGCTGATATTATAGAAATTGGAATGCCTTTTTCTGACCCAATGGCTGATGGTCCAACAATTCAGCTTTCAAGTAATAGAGCAATAAGTAAAGGAATTGATTTAGAAAATATTTTCTCTTTAGCCGCTGAGGCAAAAAAAATAAAAGGTGATATACCTATTATTTTAATGGGTTACTATAACTTGATTCTATATTTTGGAATTGAGAAGTTTGTAAAAAGATGCGTAGAAAATGGGGTTGATGGTTTAATTATTGTTGATCTACAACCTGAAGAAGATGGAGATTTGATCAATGAACTAAGAAATAACCAGATTGATCTGATTAGATTAATTACTCCCACAACCGATGAGGAAAGACTAAAATTGATATTAAATAATGCTAGTGGTTTTTTATATTATGTTAGTGTTATGGGAATTACTGGACAAAAATCTGCTGATCTTAATGATCTTAAAAAATCAGTGGCCTTTATCAAA
>MDSV01184193.1_pt1 | contig 10247 bp, 8 predicted proteins | sample 810851 | NCBI WGS metagenome assembly MDSV01 (sample SAMN05326640, study PRJNA326480) | marine metagenome | isolation source: seawater | place: Atlantic Ocean: North East | collected 2012
TATAACATTAATAAAGATAAAGATAATAAACACGATCGCATAATCTTTAATTTATCAAATAACCAAAAATTAATTTATAATGATGTAAGAAAATTTGGCTTTATAAAGTTTACTAAACGATTTAATTTAGAACAAAATACCCACCTTAAAAGTCTGGGACCAGAACCATTAGGCATTAAATTTAATTTTATATATTTTAAGAATTATATAAAGGAAAAAGAAAGGACTATAAAAAATTTGTTAATGGATCAAAAATTTGTATCTGGACTTGGCAATATTTATGTTAATGAAATTCTTTTTTTTAGTGGAGTAAAACCCAATAAAAAAATTAAAAAACTTTCTGATAAAGAGATTAAAAAGATTATTGTTTTTAGCAAAAAGGTAATTAAAGAAGCTATAATTTTAGGAGGATCATCTATAAGAGATTTTTCTAGTAGCAGTGGAAAAAAAGGTTCATATCAGCAACATTTTAGTGTTTACGGAAAAAAAGGGCAAAAATGCATAAAAAAAAATTGCAAAGGGAAGATAATTAAAATTGTCATATCAAATCGATCAGCGTTTTACTGTGCAAAATGTCAAAAATAATAAAGTTGACCGTAATAAAATGCACATATATATAATCGTAAAAATATGCCCAATACTAAATCAGCAATCAGGCGAGTAAGAAGAGTTAAAAAGCAGACTCAGGTAAATAGAATAAGGAAAAGTAAATACAAGAATGCAATAAAGCAAATGGAACAATTGTTAAAAACTAAAGACAAAGAAAAAGCAAAAAAATATTTCTCAAAATTTCAATCAATTCTAATGCAGGTTGCTAAGTCTGGTATATTAAGTAGGAATACAGCAGCTAGAAAAATTTCTAGAACTTCTAAAAAAATTTTTTCTAAATAATCAATTTTAAGTTGATCGTTAAAAAAAATTTAATCTACATTTAGTAACGACTTACCAAATATGGAATCTTAACTCAGTAAGTTGAAAATATTTTTTAATTCTATCTGAGCGATAATCATACAACCAATTTATAATTTTATTTTTGATTACAACCTCTACGTAGTTGCAAATAATTTTCAAAAGTCGTTTAAAGGAATTTCTTAATAAAAATTCTACATGGAAAATAATAATACAAAAAAACAGAACGCTTTTATATCTGAAGAAGAAAAAACTTTAAATTGGGAAGAGATAAAAGGCGCTTTTAAAAAAACATTTGGCAGTGAAGTATATAACAGCTGGTTACAAAAAATTTCCTTGGTGAAAGAGTACAATGATTATCTAGTTCTAGGTGTTCCAACTCGTTTTTTTAGGGATTGGATTGTATCAAGATATTTAGATAAAATTCTTGAACAGGTGAAAAGCTTCAAATTAAGCTTGAATCGAATAGAGTTTAAAATAATTGAAGAAAACAAGCAAAATCAAGAGTTTATAAAAATAGATGAACTTAATAAAGTCACTGAGATAAAGGACTCCATATTAAATTATAATAGATTAAATCCCAGCCTAAGCTTTGACTGCTTCATCCAAGGCAAAAGTAATGATATTGCCCTGTCTTATTCCAAGAAAGTATGTGAACATATTTCCCGTTACAACCCACTATATATATGTGGAGGAGTTGGGTTAGGAAAAACTCATCTGTTAAATGCAATAGGATTAGAATTACAAAGTGACAATAATGTAATGTTCATTTCAGCTGAGAGATTTATGTACCATTTTATTAAATCTATCAAAAAAAATGATATGGTAAATTTTAAAGATTTCTTCAGAAAATCATCAGTTTTTATAATAGATGATATTCAATTTATTAGCGGAAAAGAGAGCCTGCAGGAAGAATTCTTTCATACTTTTAATAGCCTTATGGATAAAGGATCACAAATTATTATCTCTGCAGATCGAGCGCCTATGAAATTAGATAGAGTTCAAGACAGAATTAAATCTAGACTAGCTGGTGGTCTCGTTGTTGATATTGACATGCCTGACATTGAACTAAAAATTAAAATTATAAAAAAGAAAATTGAAGAAATTCAAAATCAGTTCAAAGAAAATATAATCATTAGCGAAGAGGTGATCTCTTATATAGCTAGTGAAAGCAAAACAAATATAAGAGAGCTTATAGGAGTGCTTAATAGAGTGATAGCTTTCAGTAGAGTGCACAATAAAAATTTAACGATAAATGATTGTAAAAATATTTTAAAGGATGTTTTTAGCCAAATAAGAGTTATCACAGTTGATAAAATTCAAAATGTAGTTTCAAATTACTTCAATATTGCTTTAAGTGAAATGCTTTCACAAAGAAGATCTAGACCTTTAGCAAGGCCAAGGCAGATAGCAATGTTTTTGGCAAAGAAAATGACAACAAGATCTTTACCCGAAATAGGTAGAAGATTTGCAAATCGAGACCATACGACGGTAATACATGCTGTTAAAACTATTACTAGACTATCTGAACAAGACGATGAGATGAAAAGAAATATTAGTCAGATTAAAAGTTTGTTATTAGAACAATAACTAAATGCAATTTGTAATTAAAAGAGACATATTATTAAAATCATTAAATTTTGTTCAAGGAGTTGTTGAGAAGAAAAATACGTTACCTATTTTATCGAACGTTTTATTAGAACTTAAAGATAAGAAATTGTCAATAATTGCTACAGATCTTGATATTATTTTCTACGAGGAAATAAAAGATATAAAAGTTATAAAAGAAGGGAGCACAACAACCTCTGCAGCGATATTATATGATATATTAAGAAAAATCTCATCAAATTCTGAATTAAACTTTGATCTCAGATCTGAAAATAAACTTAGTTTAAAAAACGAAAATGCAGATTTTAATTTGCTTTGTTTGCCAACAGATAATTTTCCAACGTTTGCAGATGAATTTGAAGGCCAAGAAATTTCATTAAATAACAAAAGGTTTTTAAAACTCTTGAATAAAACAAGAATTTCAATTTCAAATGATGACACCAGACATTATTTGAACGGTGTCTTCCTCCATCTTACAGAAGCACAAGGAAGAAATTTTTTAACAGGGGTTGCAACAGATAGTCATCGATTATCGTCAAGTAGCTTAGAAATTGAAAAATCAAACGAATTTAATCCTTTAATCTTGCCTAGAAAAACAGTGTTTCAATTGTGTTCTCTTTTAACAGAAACACCTGATCAATTAACAATACAAACTAGTGATAATAAAATAAAATTTACGTTAGGAAATATAAAACTTATTTCAAAAGTAATTGATGGAAAATTTCCTGATTATAAAAAAGTAGTGCCAACTACAAATGAAAAGACATTAATTGTATCATCAAAAGATTTTATAAATTCAATTGAAAGAGTTGCTAGTGTTTCTCTTGACAGGAAAGAGGGTGTTAAATTAGTTATAAACAAGGACAACGTACAACTTTCGGTGAATAGTGCTAATTCTGGAGATGGGAATGAAAAAATCAAGGCTAAGTTTAACTCTGAAAATCTTAATATTAGTTTCAATTCAAAATATTTAATTGATATTGCTTCAGAGATAGAAGATATGGATTTAAAAATAAATTTAAAAGATTCAGTGTCACCAGTTTTAATTGAGGATGCGTCGGATAAAAATAGTTATTTTGTCATTATGCCTATGAAAATCTAAGTTTTACGATTTCTAGATTTTTTTTTATTTTTAGCTCTATAATTGTTGATACTAAATAGTTTTAAGTCACAATGGTCATAGCTGATTTTATATTCGTCAAAAAAAATGATATAGTGAATAAATTCTTAAAAAATGTCTAAAAATCTTGATTTAAAAAAAAATTCTTCTTACGGGGCTGACTCGATAAAAGTTTTAAAGGGTCTTGATGCTGTAAGAAAAAGACCTGGAATGTACATAGGAGATACTGATGATGGATCAGGTCTACACCATATGGTCTTCGAGGTCGTAGACAACTCTATTGATGAAGCTTTAGCTGGATATTGTAAAAATATTTTTGTTTCAATAAATTCTGACAATACTATTACCGTTGAGGATGATGGCAGAGGTATACCTGTTGATCTGCATAAAGGAGAAAAAATGTCGGCAGCAGAAGTCATCATGACACAATTGCATGCAGGTGGTAAATTTGATCATGATTCGTACAAGGTATCAGGTGGTTTACATGGTGTAGGCGTATCAGTTGTAAATGCGCTTTCAGAAAAACTAGAATTACATATATACAGAGAGGGAAGTGAGTATGAAATTAAATTTAAGGATGGAAATTCTTTAAAACCATTAAAAAAGCTAGGTAAAACAAAAAAAAATGGTACTAAAATTACCTTTTTGCCTTCAAAACAGATCTTTTCTTCAACAAAATTTAGCGCATCAATACTTGAGAAAAGAATTAGAGAATTAGCTTTTCTCAACAAGGGGATTTCAATAAAATTAATTGATAATACATCAAAAAAGCCTAAAGAATTCTTACATAAATATGATGGTGGTATCACTGAGTTTGTAAAATATATCAACAATAAAAAGCCAATTTTAATAAACAAAAATGAAAAAGAGATTTTTAAAAAACCAGTTTATGTTAGTGCCACAAAAAATAATGTAGTTGTGGAGTGTTCCTTTGAGTGGAACGCAGGCTTTTCGGAAGAGGTAATGCCATTCACTAACAACATTCCACAAAAAGATGGAGGAACCCACTTATTAGGTTTCAGAACAGCACTTACAAGAGTGATAAATAAATATACAGCGGACAAAAATAATAAGAAAAATAAAATTACATTATCAGGTGAAGATATTAAAGAAGGGTTGACAGCAGTTTTATCAGTAAAAATGCCTGATCCAAAATTCTCTTCACAAACAAAAGATAAATTGGTCTCTTCAGAGATAAGAAATATAGTTGAAAATATCATAAGTGAAAAAGTCTCGACATGGTTTGATCAAAATCCCTCAGTTGCAAAGGTTGTTTTAGAAAAAATTACACAAGCTGCAATGGCAAGAGATGTAGCAAGAAAGGCAAGAGATAGTGTACGAAGAAAAGGAACTTTCGAATTATCAGGCCTACCTGGAAAACTTGCTGATTGCCAAATTCAAAAGCGTGAGGGCACAGAACTGTTTATCGTAGAGGGAGATTCAGCTGGAGGATCAGCTAAACAAGGAAGAGTGAGAGAATATCAAGCTGTATTACCACTTAGAGGGAAAATTTTAAACACGTATGTTAACGGAAAGTCCAATGGAGAAGATCAATCAACAAAGGCTTTATCAAAAATGATGTCTTCAAATGAAATTGTAACTTTAATTAATGCTCTGGGCACAGGTTCAAAAGACTTTAACATTGATAATTTAAGATATGATAAAATTGTGATAATGACAGACGCTGATGTTGATGGTTCTCATATCAGAACTCTTTTGCTTACTTTTTTTAATAATCAGCCATTTAATCAATTAATAGAAAACGGCCACATATATCTTGCTCAACCACCATTATTTAAAGTTACTAAAGCAAACAAAAGTATTTATATAAAAGATGAAAAAGCCCTAGAGGAATATATTTTAGAAGTAGGTAAATTAGATAAAAAAATTAAAAAAGGGTCTGCAGAATATAAAAAACTTTTACAAGGGCAAAGAGAAAAACTATCTATACAACGTTTCAAAGGTTTAGGTGAAATGAACCCCGAAGAACTTTGGGAAACCACTTTGAATCCTGATAACAGAACAATGCTTAGGGTTCAATATTCAAAAGGTACGAAAGAGAAATCTAAAGATGATCAAAAGATGATAAAGGTGCTTATGGGCGATGAAGTTGCTCCAAGGAAAGAATTTATTACTAATAATGCTTTAGATGTTACTAATTTAGACATTTAGTAAATTATGGATTTTTCAACTCTCTTTCGAATAAAAGAGAACCTTAATTTAGATAAAAATACACTTACAATCTTAAGGTATATAGCTATTTTCGGGCAGTTTTTTGCAATAAACTTAGTATATTTCTATCTATCATTACCATTTCCAATCGAATTAAGTTACGTAATAATCTTTATAGGACTATTAACAAATCTATATCTTCAATTTGGAATAAAGTTAAATCAGCTAAAAGATCTCTATGCTTCAATATTTTTAATCTACGATCTTATTCAATTAAGTATTTTGCTTTATTTAACTGGCGGAATTTTTAATCCATTTTCTTTTTTACTTATTATACCCGCGATTGTTTCCTCAACTTTTTTGAGCATGGGTACAACAATAATTTTGGGGATTGTAACGTCTTTACTCCTATTAATTATTTCATTTATTTATTTACCTTTACCAGGTGAGGATATGAATTTACTCCATTTTCCAGATTTTTATAAAACTGGTATCGTAATTTCAATCTTTATTGGTTTGATTTTTTTAAGTTATTTCGGAATTCGTTTTGCCGGGGAAACAAAAAAAAGATCTGAAGCTTTAAATAAATTACAAGAAGTAATATCAAAAGAGTACGAACTCGAGTCATTAGGAGGTCAAGCTGCTGCAGCAGCGCATTCTCTAGGCACTCCATTGGCAACTATTAGTGTCGTGGCAAAAGAAATAAAAAAGGAAATAGGAAATGATAATGAAATATCAAAAGATATTGATTTACTTATAAGCCAAACAAAAAGATGCAGTGAAATTTTGAAACAAATATCTAAAAAACAAATCGAAGAAGATATTTTTTTGAGCTCTATAAAGTTTGAAGATTTACTGGAAGAAATTGTAGACTCGTTTAAAGAAACCTCATCTAAAAATATTGATCTCATAGTTCTTCAAGATAAAAATAAGATTGAAATTCAGCGGACGCCCGAAATAATTTATGGACTTAGAAACTTTATAGGTAACGCTGTTAAATTTTCTAAAAGCAAAGTAATAATTAATTTGAAAAGCGATCAGGAGTCAATAGAAATAAAAATTAATGATGACGGACCAGGTATTCCAGAAGATATAATAAACAAAATTGGTGAGCCATATATTAAATCAAAATCAAAAGAATTGAGTTCTAATTCAGGTCTTGGACTTGGAACTTTTCTTGGAAAAACTCTACTAGAGAGACAAAATGCAAAATTCATATTTAGAAGAAATAGCGATCTCGGTGGAGCTCTTGTAATTATATCCTGGAATTCAAAAAACTTTATTACTTCCTAAATTCAAAAGTGTAAGCTAAGATTTTATAGGCTAGTTTAGCAACTAGAAAATTGTAGGAGTCAAAATTTTTGATTGGCGCTAATTCATTAATATCAGCACCTACTACGTTAGAAATTTGACAAACTTTTTTTATAATTGGTAAAACATCTTCCCACAACAATCCTCCTGGTTCAGGTGTACCTGTTGCTGGCATTACACTTGCATCAAAACCATCTACATCAAAAGTTATATATACTGTTTTATTATTGAAATGCTTTTTAATTTGAGAAAAATCCCATTTGTTTTTATCTTTCCCCCAAAAAATTGCAATTCTACCTCTATTATTATTATAAAAATCCATTTCAGGTTTTGACAGATTTCTTATGCCAAAAGAAACTACCTTAACATTTTCGTAATCTAAACATCTCTTAATTGCAGAGGCATGGGAAAATTTTTCTCCTTGATAACTCTCTCTTAAATCAGCATGAGCATCAAAATGTAAAAGTGTTATATCACCAAATTTATTTACTATTGGATCAATACATCCTGGCGTAATAGAATGCTCACCACCAAGTACTAATGGAAACTTATTATCTCTAATTATCTTTTCATTTATCTCAGACAATTGATTTAGAGCTTGTCTAATATTTTTTTTTATAGCAAATGGTTTTAAAGTTTTAATACCTATCTCTTTATAAGGTTCTTTATTTAGTTCTTCATCAAATAGTTCAACTTGATGTGAAGCTTTAATAATTTCCTTTGGTCCATTTTTAGTGCCTCCTCCGTAACTTACAGTTTTTTCTAGGCCAAAAGGGACAACTATAACTTTTGGATCCAATCTGTGACTAGCGTCGTAGCCTAAGAAACCTTTTTTTTGACTTAAGTATTCCATTTATGAATTGAAAATTTTTGAAAAATTTCTTCTTTCTCTTTTTGCCCAGTGTTTTCGATGGTAAGCATCGCTAGCAATCAAAGGAAGTACACTAGTAGCTTCGGCAAAAACCATCTGTTCTTTAGTAATATCAACTTTACCCCAGGAACTAGCTTCCTTTAATGTTGAACTACTGCAAGCACCATCTCGCGTATCAGCAACGGTTATTTGTATAGCGTATTTATGCATATCAACCTTTTTACCTAACAATTCTGCACATACAACTGTATCTTGTACAAAGTTTTTTGGAACGCCTCCTCCTATCATTAGCAAACCAGATTGTTTAGATTGTAATTTGATTTCTGTCAGTTCTCTAAACTCACGTATTGAGTCAATTGTAACATGATTGTTGGGATTTTGTTCTTGATGCATAACTAGGCCAAAACCAGCAGAACTATCCGTAAATGCAGGACAAAATATTGGAACATTGTTATCATATGCGGCTTCAATTAATGAATCTTTCTTCTTACCATTTGATTTTAAATATTTACCTAGTTCCTGGATAAATTCTCTAGATGTATAAGATTTTGGTTTTAGTGTATTGGCTATATCACATATTTTTTGATCACAAGCTTGTAATTCCTCTTCATCAATATAAGTGTCATATATTCTATCAATATAATTCTTACGAAGCTCAGTATCGTCTTGAAATTGGGAGCCTTGATAATGTTTAAAACCCAGGGCTTCAAAAAAATCCATGTCAATAATGGATGCACCAGTTGCTACGATAGCATCGACCATATTATTTTTAACTAAATCTGTATATAGGTTCATACAGCCACCAGCCGATGTTGATCCAGCCAATGTTAAGAAAATAGAGCAATTTTTATCTGCCAACATCTCATTGTAAATACCAGCCGCCTTTGCCGTATCTCGTGAAGTAAAAGACATCTTCCCCATTCCGTTGATGATCTTCCTTGCATCGAATGATTTTATGTCAATATGTTCAACGGGATTTTTAAGATGAGATTTTTTATTATGCCCAATTTTTGGGCTAATGTTTTTGACCATTAAGCTACTAAAGAATCAACTTTATCGTTTGACTCTTCATAAACAGACATAATTGGTTTGTCATTTACTTCAAAAATTTCATTTGAATAAAATCCATTAAAATTGGTTCTAAAGGTTAAGCCATAAGCTCCAAGCTGTCCTAATTCTATATAATCTCCCTCTTTAATATTATTTGGAAGAAGGAAAGGACCTTTCATATAATCCAAGCTGTCACAAGTTGGTCCAAATAAACTAAAAGATGTAAATTTTTTAGATTGTATTCTACCGTTAGTTATCATTCTAGTTGGAAAAATAAAATTTGGAACACCAGCATCAAATAAAGTTCCGTAAGTTCCATCATTAATATAAAGATTCTGTTTTTTTCTGAGAATCACTTTTACTATGGTCGAACCACTTTCCGCTACTATTGCCCTACCTGGCTCACAGAAAAGTTCAGGAAGTTTATTTAATTTTAAATTATTTAGGGATTTTTTAATTTCCTCCATGTAATTTTCTAAAGGCTCAGGTTTTAAATCAGGATAAACTGACGGGAAACCCCCTCCAATATTTATAATATCTGGAATAATTTTTGTTTTTTTTATTATATTTCCTATTTCTCTTATACCTTTAGAGTAAGAAATTTTTTCCATACATTGTGATCCAACGTGAAAACTTATACCTAATTTTTTAGAGTGTTCTTTACACAATCTCACTAGACCCAACGCCTCTGAAGGCAAAGCCCCAAATTTTTTTGATAAGTCAATTTCAGCATGTTCATTAGAAATTGCTATTCTTACAAATAATTCTAAATCTTTAGCTTGATTTGTTGCCTCAAGAATTTTTCTTAGCTCATCTTTATTATCCAAAGAAAAACTTTTGACACCATAGTTAAAATAAGCAGATGAAATGCTTTGTTTGCTTTTTATGGTATGCATAAAATGAAGTTTAACTTCTGAATTAATTTTTTTAATAAGTTTAATTTCGCTTAAAGAAGCAACATCAAAATCTCTTACGCCATTAGCTATAATTTGCTTTACTACTTTTTCATGAGGATTTGTTTTAACCGCATAAAGAATTTTTCCTGGAAAATTGTTTTTAAAAAACTTTACAGATTTTTTAATCTCTTCAGTCCGTATACAATATACGGGATAATCTGGTTTTAGTGAGTTAACTAATTCGTTAACTGTTTTAAATTTTCGCATTTCATGTGTCCCCCGTTAGTTTACACAAAGGTTTTTTAAAAAA
>MDSV01137334.1_pt1 | contig 10246 bp, 14 predicted proteins | sample 810851 | NCBI WGS metagenome assembly MDSV01 (sample SAMN05326640, study PRJNA326480) | marine metagenome | isolation source: seawater | place: Atlantic Ocean: North East | collected 2012
AGGGTTATGAAAACAAGGAAAAGATTACTATTGCCAGAAAGCATCTACTTCCTAAGATTCGCGAACAAGTAAATTTCACAGAAGAAGATATTATCATCCCTGATGAAACAATTAATTATATTGTATCCACACAGCATCTTACACATAAGGAACAAGGTGTAAGGAATCTTAAACGATGTTTGGAAATTATCCATACAAAACTTAATTTGTTCCGACTTGTAAAGAATGATTCAGAATTATTTAAGAATGACATAAAGTTGGAAGTAACCTTTCCATTCACAGTTGAGAAACAACATGTAGATATTTTCATCAAAAATGATGAAGGTGTAAATCAAAGTATGTTAGCTATGTATATTTAAATCCATTTAAAAATATTTTCATATATTTTTTAATCATGAAAAAATATTTGAATATAGATGAAATCAAAATACTTGTAAAGGAGAAAGAAACACTGGAAAATAGGGAATTTTTGTCTCCATTACATGAACAAATATTGGAAAAAATTTCGTTTACTCTTTTTTCCGGTTGTAAACATATTCCTATCTTTGATGAAATAGATATTGACATTGATAGAAGTATGCCTATCTGTTATTGTGAAAATTGCTATTTAACATTTAATACGTCATTTATTCTTTCTTATTTAGAGAAACAAATAGATTTTAATAGTATTATTTCAATGCAAATAGGTAATAATATATATAAAATTAATAATATTACAACATATAACGATACATTTATTTTTGACATTTATTTTGAAAAACATTTAAAATCACATAAGTTCTCATTTTCTCCAATTGAACTTATAAATTGCAATATATCTAACAACTGCATCATTTTGAACAATTAATAATTTTTGATAATTACTTCGTTTGTTCGTGCTGTTGGATTTTTAGAGTTAATCACTCTTTTACATTGTATTGTTTGTATTCTGTATTTTTCATCCTTAAAATTATCTTTTACCAAACTTACATCAGAATTACTTAACATTAATTTTTTATTGGTTTCTGTTAATTTATGTATCTGTTTGAAAAGATTATTGTGATTATCTATATTAAAACCATTCTCCGTATATTTAACAAAAGACTTTTCTGTTTCTGGTGCATATGGTGGGTCAAGATACACATAATCATTTGACTCCACATTGTTTAATGAAACACTGAAATCTGAACATTCAAACACAACATTCTGTATTAATTCATGTATTTTATCCAAATGTTCTTTATTAATAATTTCAGGATTCACGTAATTTCCATACGGCACATTAAAACCATTTGGACCAACCCTAAAAACACCTCTAAAACACGTTTTATTTAAAAAAATAAACATGGCAGAACCAAGAACTGTTGTTTTTTCTTGAGTAGTTAATTTATTGTAATTTTTTCTTATCCAATAATAATAATTTTCTTTTGCTATTTTCGCTTCTTCTATGGTAGTTGGCTTTCTGTTTATTTCACCAGTTCCACATGAGTTCAATTCATCTATTAATTTTTGAATCTCTCTGTATAATTCGTTATGATTTGATTGAATGTTCTTATAAGTATAAATTAATGGCTCATTTAAATCATATGCATATATGTTTCCGTGCACTCTTATGATTCCTTGTTTCACATAAGATAAAAAAGTGAATAAAACACTGCCTCCACCTAAAAATATTTCATGATAATTGTTTATTTCAACTGGAAATTCAAATATAAGCTTATCTAATATTTGTGTTTTACCACCTACCCATTTTAAAATAGGTTTAGATACAGCTACTTTTTCAAAATTAATATTTTTTACAAGGATATTATCATGAGTATATGTATTCATTTTAATTATGATAGTAATAATAATTTATTTTTATATGATTTTATTTACTCTACTGGGTTTAATAATCTTTTATTTATTTGATACATACTTGATGAGTTATAATTTTCAGATTTGATATATTCATTTATTTTTTCAATAATAAGTTGAGTAGCTTTTTCATTTTTTACAAGGTCTTCGTCCCAAAAATACCTTTTCCCAGGATGCATCTTAACATAATCATAATAAAATCCAACTTTTAATTTTTCATCACATTTTATAAAATTATAGCAAGTATGACAATAACCAGTCATATGTTTACAATGACTCATTCTCAAAGGTCCTATTATTCTTTGAGTTAAATGTTTATTTAAAAAGTTAATTAAATAGTCCCATCCATAATTATAACCAAAAGCTTCTATTATATCATACCAGTTATAATGAAAACATTTTAGATTATATCCTTCTTCTGTATAATCAGCAATATAGCTATGTAACTCAATTGGTAATGATTTAAATATTTCAATATTACCTAATTTGGTTTCGCTTTTAAATTCTACCTTTGTTTCCATTTCTTACTTATAATAATTAATTGTTATTATTGCTATAATAAATTATATATAAAATACATCAATTTTATAATAATTGACTAAAAACTAGTTTGTTATATAAAAAACAGTTAAACTTAACCATGTTATTAAAGATAAACCAATAGATAATAAAAGGTCACTTGTATTTAGATAAAAAATATACATAAGTCCAAAAAGTATTACATACAATACAAAAAATGCAACAATATCTTTTATATATTTTAAAACATTTTTTTTGTTATCGTGCACTAAATACAGACCAAAAAATCCTAATACTGGAAGTGCAGGTATTAATGCACAAAATATAGTATTATCATATAAACTAAAATGATATAGCAATGAAAATAACAATGCACCAATAATAGAATAAAATAGATATATCAAATAAGAAGCCATTTAATTATATATAAATTACTTACATATAATTTTCAATTTACTTGCCTATGTCATCTGAACCAGCGGTCATGTTACCACCTCTGGTAGATAATAACTTGATTTGGTTAGCATCAAGACACAAACCTCCCATGGAGTTAGATAATCCAGAACTCTTGCCAACACATGCAGCACTTCCGTGACTTGAACCAATCTTGTCTAATTTTTGTGCTTCGTCCTTAGGAGTGCAAAAAAGTCCATCAAAACCGAAAACCTGTTTGCATTCAGCTTCAGGTTGGTTTATTAAAAATTGTTTATTAGTATCCATCATTTTATGTTCCTCCTTACTTGAATAATCTAATTTTTCACTGTTATTTGCAAATCCTTCAAACTTAGAATGCTTTTGAAAGACATTGTCGGCGTGGTGAGGTTGATAGTTTGAACAAGAAAGCATAGTAGCTGAAACAATGACTAAAATAAATAGCACAATCACTAAAATGTTAAAAAAATTCAATTTCATTTTATACATATTATTAAGATAATAACTTTTTTCCTAATCATAGTAAATTTACTAAATGACTTTTCACAAAAAATACATAAACATTTATTTTGATTAAAATACATAATGTCCGGATTAACAGATCATGAACGTTTAAATCTACAAAAAATGATAAAAGAATCTGATTGTGAAGATAATACCCAACAAATTAGACAGCTAAAACATAGTGTTTTGATTAGAGATGACATTCGTAAATTAGATACGTTTAAAAAGGCGAATACAATATTAAAACACACAAATCCAGAAGATTTTTTTGAACAAGCTAAATCTACTTGTCCATTTTTATTTAATAGTTATACTGACATCTTTAATCGTATTATGAAAGACGAGTTGGATTTAGAAATTATGACTAAATTACTTATTGTGTTAAAAATGATTGAAGATGGAAAAGTTGATCAACACGAAGGTTCTGTTATGGTAGGTAAAGTGTTGAAAGAACTTTATGTTGATAGTGCATTAAAAAAGGGAGACAATCTTGACAAAGCAAACGAAGATGAAAATGCTGTAGAAACCAGTAAAGGAAAACAAATTTCATGGAAAGAGTTTAAGAATGTTCATCTTAATAAATAATTTAAAAACATAATAAAGATATTTTAACCTACATAAGTAATGTCAGATTTTACAGATATTATTTACTCAACCTTTTATGATTTAAACCTACGTTATGATGCTTCGTCGCATGATTTCTCTATTCTTAAATTAGCAATTATTGATAAAAGTTTAGAAACTTTGTATGAAGATAAGATTAACAAGCATAATGAAAATTTTAGAAGAAATAAGTTTATGGATTCAGGGTTTGATTTATTTATACCCAAAGATGTATCTTTTGAACAATTGTTTAAAACAGAATTTGTTGATCTTGGTATAAAAGCAGAATTGGTTAATTGTAAAGTTGATAAAGACCTTCATTACAGAACAACCCCATTTTTTTTATTTCCAAGATCCAGTATTTCAAAAACACCATTGACATTGGCTAATCAAACCGGAATTATAGATGCTGGATATCGTGGTAACCTGATTTCTGCTCTTAGAGCTTTTTATTTTGAAGAAAATAATGATAAATACGTTTTAGAGAGAGGAACTCGTTTAGTTCAATTGTGTGACCCAGAATTAAAGCCTATATATGTAGTTCTTGTTGATGAAGACCAATTATCAACAACCGAAAGAGGTGCAGGTGGTTTTGGCTCTACTGGGAAGTAATCTTTTAATAAGATATTCACAATATTACATTATATTGTGAATATATATATATAAATGAATATTATTAATGATAAAGACTGTGTTGAAGTTTATAAAGGAAAATTATTTGAAAAGGGTAAATTAAAAAATAATGAAAAGGTGATTGTTTTTGATCTGGATGAAACATTGGGTTCTTTTACCGATTTAGAAATTTTATATATTAGCATCAACCGAGTTCTTGGAAAAAATACTATTATTGATTTTAGTGATTTATTAAATTTGTATCCAGAATTCTTAAGAAATGACATTATAAAAATATTAAAATATATTTACAATAAAAAAAGATCCAAAGATTGTCATAAACTATATTTATACACAAACAATCAAAGCATAAATAACAGTGTAAATTTAATTATTGAATATTTTACTAAAAAAATAGCCAAAAAGAATGATATTTTATTTGATCAAATTATATACGCTTTCAAAATTAATAATCAAATTATTCAAGTTGGACGTAGTAGTCATGAAAAATCTGTTAAAGACCTAATACGATGCACATTATTACCTTCTAATACAGCTATTTGTTACATAGACGACCACGAATTTGATGAAATGAAAAAAGAAAAAATATACTATATACAACCCAAACCTTATCATCACAATCTTTCTTCTTATAACATCATTTCCAGACTTTTTGAATCAGATTTAAAATATCTATTGAACCCTTATAAAAATCAAATATGTGATGTATTTTTAGCAAATTCTATTCATTCAAAAACATATCGTAAATTTAACACACGAGACGAAGAACTTATTAAACATCAAAAAAACATTTCTAAAAAAATTATGTATCATATTAAAGAGTTTTTTTATTTGACAAAAAAAAAAGATTATACCAAAAAAAATAAAAAAACATTTCATAATTTTACAAGAAAACGCAACAAGGATTAATTTATAAACATAGGTAATCTGGTTTGTCCTTGATATTCTAATGTTCTTAACTTACCATTAGGAGACAAATATATTGGTTTATTTTTCATTGTGGTATTGTTTGATAATTTATTTAAAGAATGTATTTGATTTTTATAATTGTAAACAAATTTTATTAATATTATAAATATAAGAAAATGGCTATTTAAAAATTTCATTTATACTTATACATGATTATTTTTAAATCATTATTAATTGTCATTACTATCTACATATTCATAAGCCATTACGATTAATTGTTCAGCTTCAGACATTTTTTGATATATAACACAATCATCAAATTTAATTTGAACAAATCTTTTTCCGTTTCCCATACACAATATATGGACTCCTTCATCCAAAAACTTTATATCTACAATAATACCTCCATTTGTTAATTTACCATTATTTTTCCTTATCCAACGAATATGTTTTCCTTTATGAAGTTCATTTAATTCAAGCACTAAACGATAACCTATTAATTTATCACAATACGATTCTTTTGTTTCAAGATTTATAGAAAAAGCATTTACTGAATCAAAAATGTCCTTATTAATGATTTCTGTGGTTTTGTTTTCCAAATAATCATTTTTAGAATCCTCAATAGAAGAAAGTAAAGAATCTACATCAATAGTTGATAATAGCGTAGGGTCTTTCATAGCAGACTCAAAAATTTTACTTACTTCATCATTTGAGAGCATATTGAATTAATAAATCAATAAACTTATATAAACATTATCTCTATGTAGTTTAGTAAATGAGTGATGTTTATGATTCAATTTTGTTTAATTCCTTTAATAAATATAAATTATGTGAAAAAATAGGAAATGGAAAGTTTGGTAAGGTATATTTAGGTTATAATTTACAGAATAAAAAAGAAGTTGCAATCAAAACAGAAAGTTTCAAATCAAATTGTATTACACTCAAAAATGAAGCAAAAATAATGAGATATTTAACAGATAATAAATGTAGAGAGATTCCTACCTTATATTGGTATGGTAAAGTAGAAAACAATTTAATATTAATTATGTCAAAGTATGATTGTTCATTATTTGATTATATTAAAAATAGCAAAGAAATCTCCATAAGTAACGCAAACTATATTATGGTGAAAATGATTTATATTATAGAAGCAATACACGATTTATTTGTTGTTCATAGAGATATAAAACCACATCATTTTATGATTAGGAATAATCAAATAGTATTGATTGATTTTGGAATATCAACATTTTATGTAGATGAAGAAAAACAACATATAAACAATGATATAAAATCGGATATCATTGGAACACCGAACTATGCAAGTTATTTTGTTCATCAAGGAAATACATATTCACGTAGAGATGATTTGTTATCCATTGCCTATATTTATTTTTTTATATTAAGATATGAATTACCATGGGAAAATATAAATGTAGATTATCACACAGATCAATCTATATGTTCAATATTACACCCAAAAAACAAAAAAATAGAAATTTTGAAAGAATTGCCTGATTGTGTAGCTCTGGCAAATAGTTTTAATAATAATTTTGGAATTTTCTTAGAAAAAATATATAATTTGGAATTTAATGAAGAACCACGTTATGTTGATTACCTAGCTTTATTTTATTATTAACATCTAAAGGATATAAACAAGTAGTTGTTATAATAGTATAGTGTAATACAATGAGTACCACTTCAGATAAGACTACTGGACAAGTTAAATGGTTTAACAACAAGACAGGTTACGGATTCATTACAGTAAATGATGGTGAACACAAGGACAAGGATATTTTTACGCATTATTCTGCAGTAAAGGTAAATGATTCTCAATACAAGTATTTGGTTCAAGGCGAGTATGTTGAGTTGGGACTAATTAAGCCCGATACCGGAAACCATGAGTATCAAGCAGTGGATGTTTGTGGCATTAAGGGTGGAAAGTTGATGTGTGAGATTAGACATGCTCAACAATCCACATCCCGTCCCAGAACTAATAAGAGCAAGCGTGGTGCTACTGAGGAGTCCCAACCCTTGACTGATGTTGCTGAAGAGGGTGCTTAAATATATACAAAAAATATAAACAAATAAAATAAATAACTCTATAAAAATAACATATTTAATTTTTCTATGTTATTTTTAGTTCTTATCTACAAGTAGATGCTTTGATAAATTTTTGATGATTTTATTATCTAATTTTATTTGTTCATCTCCCATATCACCAAGTATATTTCGCATCATATCCAAACAAAAATCGTATTTTGGATTGTTCCAATCCTTTGATTCTGGGTTTTTTTCTCTCCATAAAGGAACTTTACTACAATTATGCTCAGCTACTATTGTAATCATATCACGTAAACGCTTGTTATCTGGTGTGTCTTTACTCCATTCATTATTGTCTTTAATATACATTGTTTCCCTTTTTAAATCTGTGCAATGTAAAGGTCTTTTGGTAACATCTAAGTCCTTAATTCTGGATATAATCATGTCCGTCATGCCTGCTACATACCCGTTTTTTCCTATATTCTCTATATCTTGTAATTCAATATTTATATTTTCTATGAATTCAGACATATTCATAGCATCTTTGCATGTAGTATTTAAAAAGAAATTTAAGTTGAATTTTTGATTATTATTTGTTGTATTGTTAATTGTTTTACTTCCATCTTTGACTGCTTCTATCAATTGTTTTTGCAATGATTGATTTTCTTTCTGTTGTTCAATCAATAATGATTTAAAGTCTTGATTTTGTTTAATAAGTTCCATTATTGAAGAAGAGTTCTCATTATTCGCTACATTAATCGGTTGGGGTTGTATGAACTCATGTTCATTCTCTGCATAAGTGCATAATTTTCTATGAGCGCACAAACTTGATAAATGCTTATATATCCTCCCACAGTTACATACATACTGCATTAATGGTAATGAACTTTTTTCATTAGGATTTATTAGTGTTTGGTGTTTTGCAGTCATTAAATGACGATTAAATTGACTTTTTCTGCAGGTAGTATAGTTGCAAGTTTCACAGAAAAATTTATCTGAACTTTTCTGAACTTTTTTCATTAGGATAATTAGTATATAGTTCCTAATGAAAAAAGTTCCTAAATCGTTTCTCAAAAAGAATATTTTTCAAAAGGTTGCAGTAAAGTGAAAATTATTTTTTTAGCTTTTAAAGCATTTAGCTCCAACCTGATTTTTGCAAAAAAAAATGAAATTATTCTCCAGAACACTTTCTAAAATTGGACATTTATTTTTGTCCATTTTTACTGATCGAAATGAAGAAGGTCAGTCATTTTTTTTTAACATTCCAATTTCGTTGATTTACAGCATATTTTTTTGTTTTATTATATTATAACACCAAATTTAAAGCATGAAATTATTAACTATGAATAATTTTTTAAATAAATTCAAAGATTCTCAATCAAATTCACAGTCATTAAACGAGTTTATTGAAACAGCCAATGTTTCTCTTAGCAATCATAATGTAGTTTCTTTATCAAAGTATATGAAACAAAATAAAATTAAAAAACAAGATATAAAATTACTTTTAGAGAACATTGAAAACAGAATTGAATATTTAACAAGATTTTACAACACTTCTTTAAAAGTTGATGAAAATAACAATAAAATCGTAGATATTCAACCTATGAAGAAGCACAATTTGGATAATAATAGTAATGTTCAGTATAAAAATTTGATTCGTAATTTACATTACAAAGAAATTTTACAAGAAACTAAATCGGGTTTTGAGAACACACCTTCCTACTTGGAAATAATACTCAATTTATACACTAAAAATTTGATAGATTATAAATTATTAACTCCCAGTTCTATTTTTTATATGAAAAATGGAAGATTGGGAAGTGTGTTCTCGTCTTATTACTTTAGAGCCTCCATTCTGAATCCATATCTTATTTTTTCTCTTCAAGAATCTATTTTAAAAGGAACAAAAGTATTCACTCCTACATTAGGTTGGTCATCATATTTATTTGCATTTTTACAGTCATCTCATTTAAAAGAATATGTAGGAACAGACGTAATACCATCCGTTTGTAGTAAAACCAGAGAACTTGGTAAGCAATATGATCAAAATGTAAAGATTTATTGTAAAGCTTCGGAAGATTTATATAAAAGTAAAGTTTTTTTGAAAAATTACAAGAAGCATTTTGATTTAGTGTTTTTCAGTCCTCCTTATTTTAAATTAGAATTGTATGATAGTGAGAACCAAAGCACAGATAGATATGATAATTTAGAAGACTGGTTAAAAGAATATTGGGAGAACACAATAAAATTATGTTACGAAGTGCTTGAAAAAAATGGTAAATTATGCTATATTTTATCGGGTTATGGTTCTCATGATAAAAATAATTTTATTGATTTAGTTAGTAAAATGAATGAAATAACCAAAGAGTATTTCTCCAAAGTGGAAATAATTGATATGCACAACAAGAACGTACATTCAACAAAACACCGAGAAACAGGGGAAAAAATAATGATTTTTAAAAAATAATTTAAAATTTATTTAGATTATTTTTTTAGACATCTATGAAAATGAACGAACTTGTAAAAATCACACTTCCCGCTCACAAACGACTAATTAAGTTGTCCAAACTGAGTAATAACAACGGTATTTTTTATTCTGTAAAGGGTGGTGGATGTAACAGGTTTGACTTTAAGACAAAAATGGAAAAACACTCATATCAATATAATTTAGCTCCTATGCAAGATGAACCTTCATATTTAATGCACTGTGTTGATATGGAAAGTTATAAATTGTATATTTGTGAGTATAGTTTTAAACATTTAGCAA
>MDSV01062617.1_pt1 | contig 10245 bp, 10 predicted proteins | sample 810851 | NCBI WGS metagenome assembly MDSV01 (sample SAMN05326640, study PRJNA326480) | marine metagenome | isolation source: seawater | place: Atlantic Ocean: North East | collected 2012
GTGGCGGAGAGACTGGGATTCGAACCCAGGAAAGAGTTGCCCCTTTGCCGGTTTTCAAGACCGGTGCTTTCAACCGCTCAGCCATCTCTCCGTTAATGAAGCTTTTATAATTAAAAATATATAATTCAACTATAAAATAGTCTATTTAACATAGTTATTATTTAATTCTTTAAAATAACTATGAATAAAGATTTCAACAAAGGTTTGTTATTAACATCTTTAGGATCTTTTTGGTGGGGATTTATTGGTGTAATATATTTTGAATATGTTTCTTTTATAGGTCATATTGAATTAGTAGTTCATAGATGTTTATGGACGACGGTAATGCTACTGTTAACCACCACACTGTTTTCTAAATGGAGTACATTTATTAAAACAGCCTCAAATAAAAAAAATTTAATTTATTTATTTATATCTGGTTTACTAATTTTTATAAATTGGTCCATCTGGATATACGCAGTAGCAACTGAAAAAATTATTGATGCTAGTTTTGGTTATTTTATAATGCCAATCATAAGTGTTTTATTAGGATATATTTTTTTTAATGAAAAATTGAATAATAAAAGAATTTTTTCAATTATTTTAGTTTTTATTTCGATTTTTATTTTAGTTTTTTTTAGCTTAAAAAGTTTACCATGGGTAGGTTTGATTGTTGCTTTAAGTTGGGCATTTTATAATCTTGTAAGAAAAAAAATAAATGTAGATACAGATGTTGGGCTTTTAATTGAAAGTTTATTTATTTTTCCATTTGTTTTATTTGTATTTTATTTAATAACTTTAAATGGATTTAATGATTTCAAATTATCAAATCCAGGATTTGCTATGTTTTTGATTTTAGCTGGTCCAATGACAGTGATTCCCTTGTTTTTATATGTCAGGGGAGTCGAACTAATTGGTTTAGGACCTACTGGAATGATATTTTATATTACTCCAACATTACAGTTTATTTTAGGCTATTTCTATTATAACGAGGACTTTTCATTAGTAAAATTTCTTAGCTTTATTATTATATGGGTTGCTGTAATTATATACATGAAAGATTTATATGAAAATAATTAAACTAATATTACTTATAAGTTTTTTATTTTATAATTCCAGTCATGCTGACGTAAATATTGAATTTGAAAGTTGGAAAGAAAATTTTAAAAAATTAGTATTATCAAATAATATATCTGAAAAAACCTTTAATTTAGCTATCAAAAATACAAAATATCTTCCTAACGTGATTAAATATGATCGATATCAACCTGAGTTTTATGAAGATACAAAAACTTATATTTTAAAAAGAACCTCTTCAAAAAAATTAAAACAAGGTTTGGATTTATATAAACAAAATAAAAAATTAATTAATAAAATTGAAAGTGAATTTAATATTGAAAAAGAATTAATGCTAGCTTTAATGGGTATAGAGACAAATTTTGGTACTTATATAGGAAAGATGGATATTTTATCGTCATTAGCTACTCTAAGTTTTGATAAAAGAAGGTCTCAATTTTTTACAAATGAACTAATAACACTTTTAAAATTAATTGAGTCTCAAAAAGTTGATTATCAAGATTTATATGGATCATGGGCAGGGGCTTTTGGTTACTTTCAATTTATGCCGAGCACGATTAAGGATTATGCAATAGACTATAATAAAAATACAGAGATAGACTTAAAAAATAATATAGATGCATTCGCTTCGGCTGCTAATTATTTATCTAAAATAGGGTGGAAAAGTGGACAACCTTGTTTTTATAAAGTTAAATTAGATAAAAACATTCCAACTAAATATTTAAATACTTCTGCTCAAAAAATTAAAAATAAACAAAAATTAAAATTTTTTGTTAAATATATTGAAGAAAGAAATTTTCCTGACAACCTGAATCTTAATTATAAAGTAGCAATAGTCACGCCTGATAAAGATATTGTTAAAGATGCTGAAAAGTTAAGTCCTGCATACGTTATTTTTAATAACTATGAAGTAATTTTGAAATGGAATAGATCTTTAAGATTTAGTTTAGCTGTGTGTACTTTAAAGGATAAATTTAGAAATGAACTTTAAAAAATACTTAATTATTTTTTTTATTTTTTTTCTTCATAACTGTTCTAAATCATTAAATGATAACTCAAAATCTTTTTATGTTGAAGATAAATTTGTCAACAAAGGATTTACTTTAGTTTTTAATGATAGTTTATATAAACAAAAAATAATTGATACAAAGATCGATAATCGCTCTTATTTAATATTTCAAAGAAATCTCAAGAAAAATTCTAGTGTAAAAATTACCAATCTACTAAATGGTAAAACTATAATAGCTAAAGTTAAATCAAATAAACCTAGTTATCCACTTTTTTTTAATTCTGTAATTACTCAAAGAATTTCTGAAGATTTAGAAATAAATATTGATGAGCCTTATATTGAAATTTCCTTGATATCAAATAATTCATCATTTGTTGCAAAAAAAGCTAAAACCTGGGATGAGGAAAAAGAAGTTGCTCAAAAAGTTCCAATCGATGGAATTTTAATAAATGATCTCAATAAAACTCAAACCAAAAAAATTAAGGATAAAACACAAGAATTCTTGTATTCTGTAAAAATAGCTGACTTCTACTATGAAAAATCTGCACTACAAATGCTTGATAGAATTAAAAATGAAACATCTTTAAAAAGATTTAAAATAATACCGCTCTCTAAAACAAAATTTCGAGTTATTTTAGGTCCTTTTAATGATATAAATTCATTAAAAAATTCTTATAATAATACTTTAGTACTTAATTTTGAAAACCTTGAAATTATTCGTCATGATTAAATTTTTAACAAATATCGTTTTTTTTTTATTTTTATTTTCATCGAATGCTATTAGTGAATTTCAAATAAAAGCTCGTACTGCTATTTTACAAGATTTTAATTCAGGAGAAATTTTGTACGAAAAAGATGCTGACATTTCTATATATCCAGCATCTATGACAAAAATAATGACAACTATAATAGCTTTTGATTTTATAAAATCCGGCGATCTTAATTTAGACGATAAATTTATAGTTTCCGAAAAAGCATGGCGTTTATCAACATCAGGATATTCATCTATGTTTATTATGGTCAATGATGAAGTTTCAGTGGAGGATTTATTAAGAGGTATTATAGTAGCATCAGGTAATGATGCTTGCGTTACTTTAGCTGAAGGTATAGCTGGTACTGAGGAAGAATTTGCAATTCTAATGACTTCTAAAGCAAAAGAAATTGGTATGATAAATACAAATTTTGCCAATTCTTCTGGAATTAATGATCCTGATAATTATTCAACAGTAAGAGATATTCTTTTAATGTCAGATTATCTTATTAAGACTCATCCTAAATTTTATGAATATTTTGCGGAAATGGAATTTACATGGGATAGAACTGGTGGTGAACCTATTACTCAAGGAAATAGAAATCCTCTTCTTTATAAAAATATTGGAGCTGATGGAATTAAAACAGGATATCTTGCTGTAGAAAAATACTCTTTAGCATCTTCTATAAATAGAAATGGGAGAAGATTAATTGCTGTAGGGAGTGGCTTTGATACAAAAAGTGACAGGTCTAGGCAAAGCACAAAACTTTTAACATATGGTTTGACAAATTTTGATTTAGTAAAAATAACAGAGGCGAATAAAGCAATTTCTAATGTTGAAGTTTGGTTGGGACAAAAAGATAATGTAAGTGTTTCTACGAAAGAAGATATTTATAAAACGATTAAAAAAGCTAGAAAAAATCGTCTCAAAATTTCAGTAAATTACAATGGCCCTATAGAGGCACCAATCGCAAAGGATCAAATTATTGCTAAGCTAAAACTTGTTTATGATGAAGAACTGATTGGTGAGTACGATCTGCATGCAATGGAAGAAATTAAGAAACTCAATATATTTTCGCGATTAATTAGATCCTTAAATTATTTAATTTGGGGCGATGTATAAAAAACCAATTATAGTTTTTGAGGGTATAGAAGGTTCAGGCAAATCTCATCATATTAAAAAAGTAGCAAATTTTTTAAAGAAAAAGAAGATTAGTTTTTTACTTCTTAGAGAACCAGGAGGCAATAAAAACTCTGAAAAAATACGAAATTTAATTTTAAGTAAGAATAATAAATTTAACAAAAATACTGACTTGTTATTATATCTTTCTTCAAGAAGTGAAAATATTACTCTATTAAAAAAAAATTATAAAAAAAAAGTCATTTTAATCGATAGATTTATAGATTCCACTATTGCTTACCAGCATTATGGTATGGGTTTAAGTCTGTCATTAATAAATTATATTAACAAATATCTTTTAACTAATCTAAAGGTTGATTTTACTTTTTTGAATATAGTGGGTGAAAAAAATATGGTTAAAAGACTAAGTAAAAGAAAAATTTTAAATAGATATGATAAATTTAATAAAATTTTTTACAAAAAAGTTCAAAAAGGCTTTCTAGAAATCTCTAAAAAAAATCAAAATAAATACCTTATTATAAACTCAAATTTAGATATAAATGAAAATGAAGAACTAATTAATAATAAGATTATTAAATTACTTAAAATATAATGAATCTACTTAATCAAACTCAATTATATGGATTAGACTATTATTTTAATGAGATAACCTCTTTATATAATAAAAATAGATTACCAAATAAAATAATACTTTCAGGTCAAAAGGGTTTAGGTAAATTTACTTTGGCTATACATATAATTAACTATATACTTTCCAAAAATGAGGATTTTACCTACGATATTAAAAATTTTAAGATCAATGAAAATAATAGATCCTATAAATTAATAATAAATAATTCATCATCAAACTTTTATTTAATAGATGTTCCAAAAGATAAAAAAAATATTGAAATTAATCAAATAAGAGAGCTTATAAATTTTTGTAACAAATCATCATTAAATGATCAACCTAGATTTATTTTAGTCAATAATCTTGGTTCTATGAATTTAAATTCGAGTAACGCATTATTAAGAACTTTAGAGGAACCTAATGACAATATTTATTTTATTCTTATAAATAGTTCACATAAAATTCTTCCAACAATAAAATCAAGATGTTTAGATTTCAAAGTTAATCTATCTCAAAAAGAATGTATGGAAATTTTTAATAAAATCACAAAACAGGATATACATACTTTAATTAATAAAGATCTGATTCCTCACTATTTTACTACTGGTGATCTTGTTAATCTTCACAATTTTTCAATTCAAAATGATATTGATCTTTTAAATATAAGTCTTAAAAATCTTCTTTTAAAAATAATTGATGGTAATCACTATAAAAAAGATGATTTGGATATAAATCTAATCCATTCTTTTATTCAAATCTATTTTTTTAGCTACCTAAAATCAAATAATTTCAATGAATTTTATACGAAATTTATAGAGTCAGTTGAAAATGTTAAAAGATTTAATTTAGATATTGAAAGCATTTTTATTCAGTTTAGACATCATTTAACAAATGAATAAATCATTTTATATTACTACACCAATTTATTATCCTTCAGCTAACCCCCATATGGGGCATGCTTACTCAAGTATTATTGCAGACTTTTTTGCGAGATTTAAAAAAATTGACGGTTTTAATGTTCATTTTTTAACAGGTACCGATGAGCATGGTTTAAAAATTCAAAGAGCTGCTGAAAAAGAGGGTATTGAAACATTAAAATTTTGTGATGCTATAAGTAAAACTTTTAGTGATTTATCTAAAACTTTGAACTTAACAAATACAGATTTTATAAGAACAACTGAAAATAGACATTTGAAATCTGTTCAGCATTTATGGAACGAATTAGAAAAAAATGATAACATATATCTATCTAAATATTCAGGTTGGTATTCTGTTTCTGACGAAGCTTTTTATACTGAAGATGAAATTGAAGAAATAGATGGAAAAAAAATCGCAACAATATCGAAATCATCTGTTGAATGGATGGATGAAGAATCGTATTTCTTTAGATTATCTAAATGGGAAAAACCATTACTTGATTTCTATAAAAAAAATCCAGATTTTATATCACCAGCTTCTAGAAGAAATGAAGTAATAAGCTTTGTTAAGAGTGGTTTAAAAGACCTGTCAGTTAGTAGAAAAAGTTTCTCATGGGGAATTAAAGTTCCAAATAATAATGATCATGTTATTTATGTTTGGTTAGATGCTTTAACAAATTATATAAGTGCACTAAATTACCCAAATAAAGATGATAAGTTATTTAAAAATTTTTGGCCTGCTACAGTTCATATAATTGGAAAAGATATTCTTAGATTTCACGCTATTTATTGGCCAGCTTTTTTATTAGCTGCTAATATACCGTTACCATTAAAAGTTTATGGTCATGGTTGGATACTTTCTGGAGATGAAAAAATGTCTAAATCAAAAGGAAATATATTAGATCCCATTGAAATCATTAATAAATATGGAATAGATCCATTAAGATATTATCTTATAAAAGAAGTTTCTTTTGGTAATGATGGAAATATATCTCAAGAGCGTTTGGAGGATTGTATTAATAGTGATTTAGCTAATAATTTTGGAAATCTTTGTCAAAGAGTAACTGCTTTTACAATTAAAAATTGTGAGGGTAAAATTCCTAAAAATATAAAATTTGAAAATGATGATATTGAAATATTAGATAAGTTTAAAAACAATTTAGATAAAATTAGAGACAAGATTGATAGTCAAGATTTAAATTTTTATATTGATTTTATTATTAATTCTTTATTTGAAGCTAATAAGTATTTTAATGATCAAGAACCATGGAAAAAGAAAAATGATTTGGTAAGATTAAATACTATTGTTTTTACAACATTAGAAATTGTAAGAAAGATAAGCTTTATGTTATATCCAATAATTCCAGAGTCTTCACTTAAAGCACTTAAAATATTTGATCTATTAGAAAAAGATATTGATTTTTCGTCAATAAAAAGTAATGAGTTTTTAACAAAAGGGAAAAAAATTAACAAAATAGATATCCTTTTTAGAAAGATTGAAAAATTGAATGATTGATTCTCATTGCCACCTAGATCATGAACCTTTAATAAATAATTTGACTAATATAATTAAACGCTCAAAAGATATTGGAATAAAAAAACTTTTAACTATTTCAACATCTTTAGATAGTTTTGAAAGAATTAAAGATATAGTCCATAAAGATGAAATTATTTATGGAACAATTGGTATTCATCCGCATGAAACTGAATCTAATGCTTTTACTACTGATTATATAATAAGTAATTTTAAGCAAAACCCTAAAATTATAGGTATAGGAGAAACTGGTTTAGATTTCTATTATGAAAATAGTGATAGAGATAAGCAGATTGAAAGCTTTAAAAAGCATATCGAAGCTTCCATTATAGTTGATGCACCATTAATTATACATTCAAGAAACGCTGAGGATGAAACATTTAATATTTTAAATGAATATAAAAATAAAAAACCTAAAATTTTAATGCATTGTTTTACTGGCTCAAAAAGATTTGCAGAAAAACTATTAGATTTAAATGCTTTTTTTTCAGCAAGTGGCATTATAACTTTTAAAAATTCTATAGATTTACAAGAAACGTTTAAGCTCCTACCTTTAAATAGAATTTTGATAGAAACAGATAGTCCTTTTCTTGCTCCTGTGCCTAACAGAGGTAAAAAAAATGAGCCATCCTTTATAGATTTTACAGCGAAAAAACTAGCAGAAATTAAAGATCTAAGTAAATTTGAAATAGCTAAAATAACTACTGATAATTTTAATAAACTTTTTTTTAATTAAAATTAATGTCTAAGGTAAATATTTTGATTGTTTTTGGAGCACTGGTATAAAGAAAAAATTGATTAAGATAAAAAAAGATTTTATTTAACGTTAGGATTTTTAATAAATGAAAAATATAATTGTCGTAACTGGTGGTGCTGGATTTATAGGGTCTAATTTAATTAGATATTTATTAAAAAAAAGTAAAAATCGTATAATTAGTTTAGATAATTATTTTACAGGTACTACTAAAAATCATATTAAGGACAAAAGAGTAAGATATATAAGAGGTGAAAATCAAAATATTACTAAAATTTTAAGTCCATATAAAAATAAGATTAGTGTAGTATTTCATTTTGGTGAATTTTCACGTATACACCAAAGCTTTTTTCAATATGATAAGTGTATTAGATACAATCTTAAAGGCACATTTGAGGTAATTTCTTTTGTTACAAAAAATAAAATTAAGATTGTTTATTCTGGTACATCAGCATCTTTTGGCAATAAAGGTAAGGATGAAAATTTATCACCTTATGCATGGACAAAATCTAAAAATATAGAACTAATTAAAAATTTTGGTAAATGGTTTGATTTAAAATATGAATTAGTTTTTTTCTATAATGTTTACGGTCCAGGACAAATACTTAATACTAAAATGTCAGCTGTTATTGGAATTTTTGAAACCCAATATAAAAATAAAAAACCGTTGACTGTAGTAAAACCCGGAAACCAAAAAAGGGATTTTACACATGTAAACGATATAGTTAATGGCTGTTTTTTAGCATGGAAAAAGGGAAGACAATCTGAATATATGCTAGGAACCAAAAAACAGTATACAATAATTGATATTGCAAAAATGTTTAAAAGTAAAATAAAGTTTGTTAAATCTAGAAAAGGTGAAAGATTTAAGTCATCCGTAACTAATAATAAAGCTTTGCTTCATTTAAATTATAAAGCAAAAATTGACATTAAAAACTATATTAAAGATTTCATAAATAACTAATGGAAATTTATATAAAAATTTTCGAGGTTATTTTTCCTGTTTTTTTTGTAATAGGTGTCGGATATTATATAGGTAAAAAAAGTCCAAAATTCGATACTAATTTCATTACAACTTTTGCAGGTAATATTGGTACACCTGGTATGATCTTTTATACTGTAACCACTACAGGAATTACACTAAATATTTTTACACATTATTTTATTTATGCTTTATTAATGATAGGTGGTTTTGCATTAATTGGACTAATTTTACTTTTTCTTTTGAAAAAAGATTTGAGTATGGAATTGCCACCTCTTATTTTACCAAACACTGGCAATATGGGTGTACCCATATGTTTATTTGCTTACGGTATTCAGGGTTTGGGAGTTGCATCAGCAATTGCATCTGTTATTATATTATTTCATTTTACTTTAGGTGTTTTTTTAGCTAAAAAAAATTTCTCATTTGATATAGTTATTAAGAGCCCACCTGTATATGCAATTTTAATATCAGTATTTTTTTTATATTTTGAGATTGAAACACCATTATTTCTCGAAAATACTACTTTCTTATTAACATATGCTACTATTTTTTTAGTTTTGATGTCTTTAGGTATTGCTTTAACGAGGTTTAAATTCTCCCTAAAAGATTCTGTAATTCTATCTTTATGCAGAGTTATTTTAGGTCCTGTCATAGCTTTTGTTTTGATTTATAATTTTGATTTATCTGGATTTGCCGCTGGTGTATTACTTATACAAAGTGCAATGCCCAGCGCAATATTGAATTATTTAGTTGGGAGTATGTATTCACCTAAAAAAGTAGTTGATAGTATCGCAAGTACTATTGTTGTATCAACCTTAATGTCATTTGTAACAATTCCAATTGTAGTATTCTTTGCTTTAAAGTACTTCAATTAACATATACTTTGGCCTTATGAAGGCTATTACTTTTAATTTATTGGCATGGGTTATGCTTCCAATAATGGATGGATTTGCTAAATATTTAAGTTCAGATATACCAGTTTTACAAATTACTTGGGCAAGATATTTTTTTACTGTTGCTTTCACTTTACCAATTATGTTTTTATTTTTTAAGAAGAACTTAGTTTGGACTGATAAACCTAAACTGCAGTTTATTAGAGGTTTAATTTTACTTTGTGCAAATATTTGTTTTTTTTATTCTATTTCAGTTATATCTTTGGCTAAGGCTTTGACTTTAGCATTTATTGCTCCATTAATTGTTACTGCTTTCTCACCGATATTTTTAAAAGAAAAAGTTGGTTTTAAAAGATGGGCAGCAGTCATAATTGGATTTATTGGTTCTCTAGTAGTTATAAGACCAGGATTTGTAGAAATTAACTTAGCAAGTATAGCCGCTCTTGGAACAGGTATAATGTATGGGTTTTATTTGATCATTACTCGTAAACTAAGTACATCAGACAATCCTTTATTAACTTTACTGTTAACTGGTGTAGTAGGGGCCATAATTATATCCACTGTAATGCCATTTGTATGGGTTAAACCAACCTTA
>MDSV01111815.1_pt1 | contig 10245 bp, 12 predicted proteins | sample 810851 | NCBI WGS metagenome assembly MDSV01 (sample SAMN05326640, study PRJNA326480) | marine metagenome | isolation source: seawater | place: Atlantic Ocean: North East | collected 2012
CAACAAAATAAATAACATATGCCCAAACATACCAACTTAACAATGATAGAACTGGGGCTAAGAGAAAATTAGATGCGCCTAATTGTAAAGCACCTACTCCAGCAGCTAAGCTTGATAGAACAACGACTATTCCAGCTTGAATGGTAGCTGATTTATCTTTTTCTACTTCTTCATAGAGATCTACATCAATTTTAATCGCTCTAAATACTCTATTTATAAAAATAGAAATCATTTTTTTTCTCCTTTAAGTGTATATAACTGAATTATAGGAAAAATATATATGAAATTTAAAAAAAGTTTAGAGCCAATTTTATCTGGAGTTTCTGCTGCATTTGTTATTGGAGTGTTAGCTTTTTTAACTTTAGAAACCCCAGCAGGTATATGGCTTATGTTTTCATTTGGAGCTACTGTTTTTATAGTGTTCGTACTTTATAATTTAGAAACAGCGCAGCCAAAAAATATTTTTTTTGGACATCTTATATCAATAATTATTGGAGTTCTTTTTAATGAATCTTTTGGTTTATCATTTTACACTTTAGGACTATCTGTTGGAGTCGCTGTAACATTAATGATTTATTTTAAAGTTATGCATCCACCAGCTGCTTCGAACCCACTTGTAGCTTTATCTATGGATTTATCATTTGATTTTATTTTATTTCCAGTAATTGTAGGTTGTTTAATGATTATTATCCTGTCTTATATAATTAATAACAAAATTTTGAAAAGAAAATATCCGAGTAGATGGTTTTAATTTATAATAAAAATTGTAAAATTTAAAACTAATGCGTAAGTGGACCATAATAAATATGGGATCATTAAATAAAAACTCATTCTATTCTTACTATAATAAATCTTCATTAATATAACGATGAATATCAGAATAATAAGCAAATCTATTAATGCTAAACCTATAAAATGAAAACCAAAAAAAATTACACTCCAAATTGAATTAAAAAATAAATGAATAAAATATATTTTCAAAATATTTTTATCGAAAAAATTTATCCAAATTATCCATATCGCAATGGACATCATAAAATATAACGAGGTCCAGACTGGAGGAAAAACCCAGCTAGGTGGATTAAAGGAGGGTAATGTTAAACTTGAATACCAAGGCTCTTTAAAAGTTGTTGTGACAAACGAGCCCAAATAAGATGCTGTAAAAGTAATAATCAGTATTATTATTAAAGATAAATATTTTTTTTGAGTCACAATTTAATGTATAACTAATTTATGTCAGAAAATCAGAAAAAAATTTGGATAACTGGTGCTAGTAGTGGAATTGGAAAAGCTGTAGCTGAAAAATTTGCCCTAGAAGGTTGGAAGGTAGCTGTATCTGCTAGAAGAAAAGAAGTTCTTGATGAGATGACAAAAACACAAAACATATTTTCTTACCCTCTTGATGTAACAAATGAAGATCAAATAAATAGTGTTTTCCAAAAAATTTTAAATGATTTTGGTGAATTAGATTTATGTTTATTCTCAAGTGGGACTTATGATCCAAAAAACGAAAAAAAAATTGATCCTGATAAAATTAAAAACGTTATAAAAGTTAATTTCTTTGGCGTAGTAGATTGTGTTAAAACAGTTGAAGATTATTTTAAAAAAAGAAAATCTGGTCATATTTCTATTGTTTCTTCAATTGCAAGTTATAGAGGATTGCCAAACTCTAGTGGCTATGGTCCTTCTAAAGCAGCTCTAACTAATTTTTGTGAAAGTATTTATTTTGATTTTAAAAAATTCAATGTGAGAATTTCAGTAATTTCTCCTGGTTTTATCAAAACACCTTTAACTGATAAAAATAATTTTCCTATGCCTTTTTTAAAAACTGTAGATTTTGCAGCTGAAAAAATATTTAAAGGATTGGTGAAAGAGAAAGCTTTTGAAATTGATTTTCCAAAGGGACTAACTTTAATACTGAAATTTTTGAGAATTTTACCTTATAAACTATATCTATTTTTAGTGGATAAACTCGTCAAACGTTAAATACTTAAAGATTTGACTCTACAAATTCCCAATTTATTAATTTACAAACTCTATAATTCTTTCAAGTGTAGTTTTTTTGGGACCATCATATTTTATCGAATAAGAGTTTGATTTCGTTAAAACTTCAACACCCTTTGTAAATATAAAGATGAAAAAAAGTAAAAAAAATACAACAAAAATTTTAGCAGGATTATAATTTCCAGTTTCAAAAACGCTTCTCTGTTCTTTTTGAGCTTTATGAAAAAATTTGAAGGTAATGTACACTGCTATTATTAATCCGATGTGAGCCATGACAACACCAGCCCATCCCCAAATAAATGTGGTTAAACTAAAAACGTACAAACTAAATACTGTAGACCAAATAAATGATAAAACTATTAGTATTTGAAGACGTACAGTTTTTGGTAAACTTCTAAGATCTGATTTTGAGTCATCAAACATAATGTTCGCGCTCTCAATCATCCAATTTTTTAATTTATCTATCATATTACCTTTTTTATTATTAATTTTAATTTTTAACAAACATTACTGTTAATTCTGCAACTTTAAATCCAAATTTAGTCATTGTTGCTCTATTAATCGCAACTTTTTCATCTTGCTTGAATATCCAGTCATCAAATTTGATCTTTATATTTTTCCCTTTAACTGGAACTAGCAATACATACTCAAATTTGAATGCTGGACCATATGAAAAACCTTTGGCTTTACCAACGACATCCCCAGCTGTTCCTTCATAGTTATGTTGGTCTATTTTCTTAATTTGCCATTGTCTATTTTGAATTTCACCATCAGACCAATTAAACTTTTCATCCAAAATTAATTGTTCACCGTCCCATTTTCCATCCAAGTCAGCAGAAAATTGCCTTATTACTTTTCCCGATCTATTTTGTAAGATTCCCCAAGCTTTTACATTCCCTGATAAATACTCTTCTATTATTAATCTAGGTTTTTGATCTTTAAAATCTGTAGGCATCATATTGTTTGCACATCCTGTTATTATAAGTATTGAAATAAAAATAACTACTTTTTTCATGTTAATTATCTATGTGACAAAGAAAATTGAATCAAGTCAATATTTTTTGATTTAAAACCTGCTTCACAGTAAGATAAATAAAATTCCCACATTCTTTTAAAATAATCATCGAAACCTATAGGTGCAATATTGTCCCAGGCGTTCAAAAAATTCTTACGCCATTCTGATAAGGTTTTTGCATAGTCAGATGAATAAGAATTAATTTCATCTAGTTTCAAATTATTTTGACTTGAGAGTGTTTTAATATAATTAAATGACGGAAGGAAACCACCTGGAAATATATACTTTTGAATGTAATCTTCTTTATGTCTATATCTTTCAAATAATTCATCTTTGATTGTAATACCTTGTATTGCTGCAGAACCTCCCAATTTTAAAGACTCTTTTATCTTTTTAAAATATTGATAAAGATATTTCTCTCCAACAGCCTCGATCATTTCAATTGAAGCTATTTTATCATATTTTTCATTTAAATCTCTGTAATCTAGGAACATGACATTAACTCTATTATTTAAACCACTTTTAAATATTTTGTTCTGTGTATACTCAAATTGTTTTTTTGAGATAGTTATGCAATCGATTAATACATTACTCTTCTTCGCAAGAAATTCTGAAAAACCACCCCAACCGCATCCAATTTCTAAAACTTTATCTCCATCTTTAATATTAAGTAAGTTTATTAGTTTTTGATATTTATTTTTTTGGGCAAGTTCTAAGTCTATATCATTATTCTCATATATGGCACTTGAATAAGTTAAGGATTTATCAAGCCAAGCTGAAAAAAATTCGTTACCTAAATCATAATGAGTTGAAATATACTTTAGGCTTTTCGATTTTGTATTAGATGCAAAAATATTTTTCAAAAAATTTTTTACTGTTTGTAATTTTAAACTTCCAGAAAATGTATAAACCAGTTGTATATTTTTTGCGGTAAGCTCGATTAAATTAGTTAAATTTGAACTATAAAAATCTTTGTTAATATGTGCCTCACCAAGAGCCGAGCTACCGCCTAGAATTATATTTTGATAAAAATTTTGATTATTGATCTTTATATCTGAACTTAAAGAGCTCTCAAGGTCACCGAAGTGGTAAACCTTTCCGTCATAATTAATCAGTTTTAAATTTGCATTTTTAATAAGTTTTAACTTATTTAAAACAAATTTTTCTGCGATCTTGCTAATTTTCATCAAGTATTTTCAAAGCTTATTTTATTTTTAATTTTAGTAACTCTAGGTCTATATATTGCTCCTTTTTTCCATAATAACAATGCTTCAAAATGTATACCAAAAATAATCTTAATCGTCATAAGAGGGTATTTAAAAAAATTTTTCATAAGTTGCGATGTACTAAATTCTTTTCTGATACCTGTTTGCACAGCTGTTAAAACTAAACCTCTTTTATCCTTTTGTTTAATAGATACAAATAGTTTATTTTTTGGATTAAGCAACTTAAAAGTGTAATTTGTTCCCATATCCATAAAAGGAGATACAAAAAATTTTTTTTTACAAAATTGCTTACTCTTGTTTTTTTCAGTTATTTTAAATATGTATGTATGTTGCTCATTGAAAGTGTTTTTAACTTCATAAAAGATAGCTTTTAACTTATTTTTCTCGTAACAATAAAATATGCTTAATGGATTAAACACATATCCAAAAATTCTTGGATAGCAAAGCAAGCTAATCTTATCTACATTTTTTTTAAGTTTAAATTTTTTTAAATTTTTAATAACCCATTTTTTTAATGACGATCCATTTCTATCTCCATGGTCCTTGTTATAAAAACTAAAAACGTTAAATCTATTATAAGAAAAGATTAAATTATTTTTATCTAATTCCTCAATTTCATCTAAATCTAAGAGAACAGAAAAAGTTTGATATCTCAAAAAATGTTTTACCGGCCTGAATCTTTTATGTGTTACTAGTCCATTGTAAATAAATGACTTCATTTAACTATAAACCTATCTATTAATTTCTTTGCTGATTTTATCCCATCCTCATGAAATCCATAACCAAAATAACTTCCACAAAACCAAGTTCTTTTTTTTCCTTGGAGTGAAATTAACTCTTTTTGTAATTTGGTAGTTGTAAAATTGAAATATGGATGAGTAAAATTAATATTTTTAATAATATCCCTCTTATTAATTTCGTAAATTGGATTTAAGGTTAAAAAATAATTGTTTTCACACTTTAGATTTTGCAGATTATTTAACCAATAAGTCACGCAAGTCTTATTATTTTTTGTAATAGAGTTCCAACTCGACCAAGCTAACTTTCTTTTTGGCATTAACGAACTATCTTTATGCAACACTGCTAAATTCGAAACATATTTAAATTCACTTAAGATTCTTTTTTCGTCTTCAGTTCTATCTTTTAAGATATCAAGGGCTTGGTCGGCGTGAGAAGCTATGACGACTTGATCATAATCAAGATGTTCATTTTCAAAAAATATTTTTACATTGTCATTGTTTCTAATAATTTTTTCAACTTTATAATTTTTAAATACTTCGCCACTTATCTTGGGTAACACTTTATTTACGTAAGATTTACTCCGATTAGTTACAGTATACCACTGAGGTCTCTCTTTAAATTTAAATAAGCCATGATTAATAAAAAAATCTAAAAATAGTTTCAAAGGTAAATCTTTAGCTTTTTCAAAAGGCATTGACCATATTGCTGCAACCATTGGAATTATATGATAATTTATAAAATATTTTGATAATTTTGAATTTTTGAGATAGTGGCCGAGCGATACATCTTTTAAGTTTTGTTTGATTAATATCGATGAATTTTTGTAAAATGAAATTATTTCCAAAAACATCCTTAAAAAACTAAAGTTTAAAATATTAGTTCGTTTTACGAAAAATGTATTTAATCCTTTGCCGCCGTATTCAATATCATTGTCTTGTACTGAAACTGCAAAAGACATATCGCTTTTTTCAAAAGGAACATTTAACTCTTTAAAAAAATTAATTAAATTTGGATAAGTTAATTCATTAAATACGATAAAACCCAAATCTACTGGAATGGTCTTATCATTTTCTCTAATATCAAATGTGTAAGAATGTCCTCCAAAATAATCCTCTTTTTCAAAAAGATCGACTTTAAATTTTTTTGAAAGATAATATGCCGAAGACAAACCCGAAATGCCAGAACCTATAACTGCTATCTTCATTTATAATAATCTTAGTTTAGTAATAAATTTTTTTAAATTTTAGAGTTTAGTTTAATAATGTATAATATAGGATATAAATTATATATGCTTACAGTAGCTTTTTTATCACATCATAGTAAACATTTAGTTACAAAAAATATTGAAAAAATTGTGAATTATGATTTGGATATTTCCATACTTATTATTGAAAATTCCTTAGACAAATCATTGAAAGACGATTTGCTGGCAAAATATAGTAAAAATGTGGAGGTTTATATACCCAATGAAAATCTAGGATTTGCTAAGGGTATGAATAAAGCTTTAGAATTATCTAAAGATAATTTTGTTTTGATCAGTCCTCCCGACGTAGATTTTTCTTTTGATTGTTTAAAAGATTTAATAAGTTGTATAAAAAATTTCAAAGATTTTGTTTTAATTGCCCCAACCTACAGTGATGAAAATCAATTTAAAAACTATGATACGAATATTTTTTCGAAAAAATCGGAAGATATAAAAACTTTTAAGGTCCTAGAAAAATATACTTTAAAAGAAGTAGATTGGATTGACTCATCAGTTATTGTCAACAAGGATAAGGCTAAGAATTTAAAGATCATGGATGAAAAATTTTTTTTATATTTCGAAACAATGGATATGTGTTTGAATTTTAAAAGAGAAAATAAGAAAATGTATGTAGTTGAGAATATAAAATTTGATCATATAGGGGGGGCTTCGCATGAAAAAAAATATAATTTTGAAGCCAACTTAAGTAGAAATTGGCATTATAACTGGTCCAAATTTTATTACTTTAAAAAAAATTATTCTTATCTTTACGCATTTAAAAAATCTTTACCAATTTTACTAAAACTAATTTTTAAGTATTTCTCAAATTTATTTTCAAATAATAAAAGAGGAAGAGATTTAATAAAAGCTGAGCTAAATGGAATGATTTCCTCAATTTTTTTAAAAGAGTCATCTTTTAGACCATTTTCTAAAAAATTTGATTAAATGCTAAACAAAAATCTGTAATTTTCATTAATTGATAAAACTTCTAGATTTACAAATCCACCAATAATTAATTGTATTGCAATAATTAAAATTGCTACAAGACCAACATAACCAAGCCACTGATGTTTTTTTATGTAATCAGCAAAATAGCTAGCCAAGGTTGCAATTAAGAAAACAGATAATAGCAAACCGACTACCATTAAATAATAATTACCTTTAGCGGCACCTACAACGCCTATTACGTTATCAAAACTTATTGCAATATCAGCTACTAATACTTTATAAACTCCACTAGAAAAGCTTTGGGTTTCGTTTGATTTAACTAGTGGTGATCTAACTTTGTTTTTACCAAAAAAATCTTGCCTTAAATTATTAATAACCCATAAAAGAAGAAGTCCGCCTAAAATTTTTATCCAGGCAAATTCGAACATGTAGTCTGCAAAAAAAGCAAAAACAATTCTAAAAATAAAAGCAGCAGCTACTCCCCAAGCGATAATTTTCTTTCTATTGTCTGGAGCGAAATTGGCGGCAATTAATCCTATAATGATCGCATTATCTGCGGCCATAACTATGTCTATTAGGATAATCTGAATAGAAATTATGAATTGTTCTAACATTTTCTTATTTCATGTGTATAATTTAAATGTCCAAATTTTTAAAGGTAAATTTTTTTTTCAATTATGAATATTACAAGTTATTCAGCTGCAAATACAAAGAAAAAAATGCTTTTACTATCCATTCCGGTTTTCTTTGCAAACATGGCCATACCTTTAGTAGGTCTTGTCGATACTGGCTTGATGGGTAATCTAGGGGAAACAAAATTTATTGCGGCTACCAGTATAGGCGCATCTGTCGTGACGATGCTTGTTTGGAGTTTCGGCTTTTTGAGAATGGGAACGGTAGGAATTGTTGCTCAATTATTTGCAAAGAGTGATTACAGAGAAATAATTAGAACTATACTGAGAAATTTTATAATAGCTATTGCGATTTCAATTTTAATCATTTTTTTAAAACCGCTTATAATCCATTTAACAGGAAAATTTTTTTTAACTTCGATTGAAACAAGTAACTTAATTGAAACTTATATTTCAATAAGAATTCTTTCTGTTCCAGCTGAGTTCGTGATTTATATACTAATTGGTTTTTATTTAGGTATACAAAAAACTAATATATCAAGTTTAATGATAATTATTTTATCTGTATTAAACATTATATTTAGCTCTTTATTCGTTTTAACTTTAGATCTAAATGTGTTTGGGGTTGCGCTTGGAAGTTTAATAGCAAGTTATTTGACTGCGATTATCTTTGCTTTTTTTACTTATAGGTTCATAATTAAAAAATTTCAAATTATTCCTAATGTTCAAAAAATTGTTGCGCCTGCAAAATTTTTGAAATTAATAACTATCAATTTTAACCTTTTTTTAAGAACTTTAGTTCTTACTTTTTCTTTCCTCTGGATTTCTTATATGGGTACAAAATTAGGTGAAGATTTTTTAGCAGTAAACACAATTCTTATGCAATTTATAATATTTTCTGCTTTTTTACTTGATGCTTATGCGTACACTACGGAAGGTATTATTGGCTATAGTATAGGTAAAAAAAACAAAAAATCCTTTTTTCTTGCAGTAAAAAATTCTATTGAATTAAGTTTCTTTAGTGCGTTAATTATATCAATCTTATATTTAATTTTTTTTAAAGAAATTATAAATATTATTACTGATATAGAAATATTAAGATATATTTCTTACAAACATGCAATTTGGATAATAATAATACCTCCAATAGCATCATTTTGTTATCAGCTAGATGGAATTTTTATTGGCGCTTCACAAACAAGTGACATGAGAAATGCAACAATATTTGCATCTATTGCTTTTATCATTTTATCAATTTATTCTACAAAATATTTTGGGAATCACGGTATATGGCTTTCGTTGCTTATGTTTATGTTATTAAGATCGCTTTCTTTAACTTTCTTGATTGATAAAATAACTAAAAGATTATAAATGAAATTTCTTTATAAAGTACCTGGTTACTTTCTTTTATTATTTGGTGGATTTTGTTTGAGTTGGGGAGGATTTATAGTCAGATCTTTTGAAACTTCAAACGCTTGGGAAATATTATTATTACGATCTTTTTTCTTTTTTTTAGGAATATCGACATTTCTGTCTGTAACTTATAGGCACAATGCGCTTAAGGTTATAAAAAATGCTGGGCGAGCTGGTTTGCTAGGTGGTTTTGTAATGTCTTTTAGTTTTATTTCATTTGTTTTTGCAATGATGAATACTTCTGTTGCAAATGTAGTATTCATAATTAGTACTCAGACTATGTTTTTGGCAATATTAGGTTTTTTTTATTTGAAAGAAAAAGTTTCTTTAATCGGGTTGCTTTCAATTGTTTTAGCTATGATAGGGATAACTGTTATGATTGGAGACTCTATAACGTCAGGAACGCTGTTTGGAAATCTTGTAGCTTTAGTAATTCCTGTTAGTTTTTCTATTCTAGTTATGATAGTCCGAAAAAATTCCAACTTAGATTTAGTTCCTGCAATTTGGTATGCATCAATTTTTAGTTTTTTTTATGCTTTCGTAATGGTCGAAAATTTCAATTTTAGTAATAATGATGTTTTAATGGGATTTTTATTAGGCGTACCACAATTAAGTTTTGGTTTTATTTGTATCACCATCGGTACAAGAACTACACGCTCCGTTACTGTGGGGTTATTGATGTTAACAGAAACCATATTCGCGCCTATTTGGGTATGGTTATTTCTAAATGAAATTCCACCATTAAGTGTGTTTATTGGAGGCACAATAATTATTTTTGCTATTATTGTTAAAAGTCTTGATAGAAGCAAACGTTATACGACTTAATTGCATTTGACATTTTTGCACTTTTGATAGAGAATCTTCCTGCAACGGGAGATACTGCTTAGATGCAGAGCCGAAGGAGCAAATACCCTAAAAACTCTCAGGCAAAAGGACCGTTGCGATAATAACTCTGGAAAGAAGGCTTGCGCCTCACCGAAGGATTAAATCTCTCAGGTAAAAAGACAGATGGGGCTTAAAGAG
>MDSV01071608.1_pt1 | contig 10244 bp, 10 predicted proteins | sample 810851 | NCBI WGS metagenome assembly MDSV01 (sample SAMN05326640, study PRJNA326480) | marine metagenome | isolation source: seawater | place: Atlantic Ocean: North East | collected 2012
CCAGATTTTGTAGAAGCTATAAAGTCACCTACCCAACCGCCTAATCTGAGCGAATTTATTAATCTGAAGCGAAAGTATCTTAAAATAATAGAAGAAGTCATTTCAAATTTTAAGCTGGATGCGATGGTATATCCGCAAGCGACACAAGAACTACCAGAGCTCTTTTCGGGAGAACCTATCAGAGAAACTACCGTAGGTGAAATAAATATTGCTGGCGTGCCTGGTGTAACAGTTCCAGCTGGCTATTATGGGTCTGGAGCGCCATTTGAGCTCATTTTTATCGGTTCAAAATGGAGTGAAAAAAATCTAATAAACTTAGCCTATTCTTATGAACAGAACACATTGCATAGGCAGTCAATTTTTAATGGCTAAATACAGGTCCAACACTTCAGTAAATGGAAGGAATTAAAATTAATATTCCACCACTATAATTTTAGACACATGACCTGCTATTATTTGCTGAATATACCTATAACTTTGTGTAGTTGAATTTCAAAAGATTTGTTACTACCCAACGATGGAGTTAGTTACGACGGTGGCTATTTCAAAGTCCTGGTGCAGCAAATTGAAATAGCTATGGTATTTTTTTGTAGGAAATTTTAGTGTAGCATCGCTTGATATACAAAATTCAAATTGGACAGATCAAAAAAATGGGTTTTTACAGTATAAAATGACTAACTCAAGAAGCACAGTAAAAATCGGTCTACTTTTTTCTGAAACTGGGGCGACATCGATAGTCGAGAACAGTCAACGAAAGGGTGCTTTACTTGCCATCAATCAAATTAACGAAGCCGGTGGTGTCTTAGGAAGACAGCTTGAAGCTTTAAGTTGTGACTCTGCATCTGATGCAACAGCTTTTTTTGAGAACGCTAATTACCTTTTAGATATGGAGTGCGTGGCCTTGTTTGGGTGCTACATGTCTTCTTCGCGGAAAGCAGTATTGCCCGTAGTTGAAAAAAGAAATTCTCTATTATTTTATCCGACTTTGTATGAAGGATTTGAATTTTCACGTAATTGCATTTACACCGGAGCTTCTCCGAACCAAAGCGCAAGCGTTTTAGCCAATTTTCTGACAAGAAACTTTAAATCAAATTATGTTTTTGTTGGCTCTGATTATGTCTTTCCATATGAAATCAATAGAATAATGCTAGACCTACTAACCAGCCAAGGAGCGATTGTAAAAGAGGAAATTTACATTCCCTTGAATGCCACGGATGACGAAATAATTAGAGTGGTGAAAAAAGTTAAACAGTTAGGAGAGGTTATAGTATTTTCATCGGTAGTTGGTGCTGCTGCAATAACATTCGCCCAGGAGTATTATGCTGCCGGGTTTAATCAAGAATTAACGCCTGTTGTGAGCCTTACCTTCAGTGAAATTGATGCAAAAGAAACTGGTGGAAAAGTTTCAAACGGCTATATACGCGCGGCTCCTTATTTTTCTGAGACTGCAAATGCTGCAAATAAACAATTCGTAGATGATTTTAAAATTCAATATGGACCAGATGAAGCAATATCAGCTGAAACAGAAGCCGCTTACTCGCAGATGTGGATTTTTGCTGAGGCGGTAAAGAGAGCAGGTAGTTTCGATTTCAAAAGTATCATCAATTCTATCTCAACGTTCACTATTGAAGCACCTCAGGGTCCTATTCAAGTAGAAAAAAACTCACAACACACATATATTTGGCCCAAGATCGCTATCTGCAATGAACGCGGGACATTTGAAATCGTAGAAGAATCAAAATTACGAATTAAGCCTGATCCATATATGACTAATTACGATTACGCAGAGGATATTTTGACCGATAGGTATAGTGTTCGGGGTGTATTATAATTGGCAAGATCATTAAGATTCAAAGATGTAAGAGATATAAAAATTACCTTGATCCACCCCCACGATCATGACGGGATTGAAATAGTCAATCAGATCGAACGTATCGGTTGCCAAGTTCAGCACTTATGGCAGGCCAACCAAGCTATACACGTTGAAACAGAAGTATTAATTGCCGGTATCTTTAAGGAAAATATAAATTCAATAAAATCTCAAATAAAAAATATTGAGAACGATGTGACCACTATAGCTGTTTTAGATTACGAATCTCCAACGACTTTAGAAATGGCGATAGATCTAAATGCTGTAGCAATAATTTCGAAACCAGTGAGAAGTTTTGGAATTTTTGCAAACTTAGTAATAGCGAGGTGGAATTGGAATAGAGAACAGAAATTGAAGAAGCGAATCCACAGATTGGAACGACTGGTGTCAAGCAAGACATTAGTTAATAAGGCCGTATTAATAATAATGAATACACAAAGACTTTCTGAAGACGATGCCTATAAATTAATCAGAACACAGGCTATGAGTAAACGTACTTCAATAAAAAATATCGCAGAAGCGATTATTAACACAGAAGACCTATTGACTCCTAAGTAAAAGTTGCAGATCGTTAAATTGGCAGAATGACCCGCGTGTTTCATTTATCTGTCAGCAGCGCAACGGTGCGCAACTCACCCATTATAATTAGATAAAAAAAAGCGTTTTTATTAGCGGTTGGAACGATATTAAGTATCGGTTGTCGTTGATGAGCGTTGGTATAGGCGTTTTGCTTTGAATAAAAAAGCTGCGCTCGGAAAGGATATATAATGACTAATCGCAGAAACTTTTTAAAAACATCGTCTGCTTGGGGCGCTGCGGCGGCGCTTGGTCCGTCTCTTTATGCAGCTCCTGCTGCGGCAGCCAGCGAGATAGAGGTCGGAGTGCTATTCTCGCTTTCTGGTGGTCTTTCGATGGTTGAAAAATCTCTGGCCGATGCAACACTTATGGCGATGGATGAGATTAATGCTGCCGGCGGTGTGAACGGCATGATGATAAAACCTATTTTGGAAGACGGAGCATCAGACCCAAAAACTTATAACGAGAAAGCTAGTAAATTAGTGATAAGAGACAGAGTTCCAACAGTTTTTGGTTCGTACACGTCTGCCAGTAGGAAAGCGGTTCTGCCAGTTTTTGAAAAACGCAATAATATGTATTTTTATCCAACATATTACGAAGGTTATGAGTGCAGTAAGAATGTTGTTTACACCGGTGCTGTTCCCAACCAACAGTTGTCTAACTTTATCCCTTGGATTTTCAAAAATCTGAATAAGAAAAAGTTTTTTATTGTGGGCTCGAATTATGTGTATCCACGCGAAATGGCCAAAGTCTGTAAAATATTAATTGAGCAAAATGGCGGTGAAACAGTTGGAGATGAATATTTGGAATTAGGGCACTCTGAGTGGGGCGCAATGGTTTCAAAAATTAAGAACTCGGGCTGCGACGTCGTATTATCAAATGTCGTTGGAGCATCTGTAATTTCTTTCTATAGAGAATTCAAAAATCAGGGCTTGACCCATGATAAATTACCGATTTGCGCCACCGTCACTTCTGAGCTCGAAGTATCAGCTATGGGAGCAGAGTTTGCTGTAGGCAGCTACGCGTCTTACCCATATTTTCAGGCTATTGACACTGATGCGAACAACTCTTTCATAGAGCGATATAGGAAGTATGTGAATGATCCGGCTGCTGTGACCCACCATGCTCTGGAGTCAAGTTACTTCCAGGTATTTCTATGGAAACAAGCAGTCGAGAAGGCAGGTGAAGCTACACCCAACGCTATACGAGAAGGTATAAAGGGCCAAGTATTTGACGCGCCAAATGGACGTGTAACAATTGACCCCGACAATCTCCACGCCTACTTAACACCAAGAATATGCCAATATAAACCAGATGGACAGGGGACTATCGTTGATGAATACCCTGAGCCAATTCAGCCTTTACCATACTCCGCATACGGCGAAACATCCGATAATATGTTTTGTAAAGAAGGCGGTCTTGACACGTCAAAACTTTAAAAATGTAGAAAGGGCAAGCTTTGGCTTGCCCTAATTTCAAGGATAGTAAATGTCTAACATTTTTTTTATAGGATTATCATTGTCCTCAATTCTCCTGCTTATAGCATTGGGTTTGTCCATAACTTATGGCGCAATGGGCGTGATAAACATGGCTCATGGCGAACTGGTGATGATCGGCGCGTATACAGCAGTTTTGTCTGGCATTTATTTAAATCTCAATCTTTTCTTCGCTTTACCTCTGGCTTTTTTAGTATCGGCAGCAGTCGGCCTGTTGATGGAACGAATTATTATCAGGCGATTATACGGTCGCATTATTGACACACTACTTGCAACGTGGGGTGTTGCAATTCTGCTCCAACAGTTAATTCGCCTAGAGTTCGGTTTTACATTTTTTGGTATAAATATCAAGGGTTTAGGACCTGGCCTGCAAAAGATGGAAGTGCCTTCGTTTTTGAGTGAAAATTTTGATGTGCTCGGTGTAACCGTCCAACCATATCGAAGTTTTATTATATTACTCACGATTGGTTTAGCCATCTTAACTTGGTACATCATGTACCGCACGTCGATAGGTACGCAAGTGCGCGCCATAATGCGTAATCCACAGATGGCTGCTGCTTGTGGTATCGACGTTAAGAAAGTCTCAGCATGGACATTTGCATATGGTTCTGGCCTTGCGGGGGTTGCTGGTGTGCTCCTTGCGGGCTTCAAAGCAGTCGTTCCAACTATGGGGTCATCGGTGGTTGTTGATGGTTTTTTAGTGGTAGTGGTGGGCGGAGTTGGGAGTTTACTGGGAACGTTACTTTCGGCTGTGGTCTTAGGACAGATTAATGGCTTCTTTGCAATTTTGACAAATGACATTATTGCAAGAGCGATCGTTTTTGGCGTTGTCATCCTAATCATTTTGTTACGCCCGAACGGCCTGTTCGGATTTAAGTCAAGGTGAAGTAGATGGATAAAACTGAATCAAAGTTCGCACAAAAGCTCGATTGGAGCGTGTACATTCTGTTCTTTATCGTGGTTCTGGGGCTTCCATTACTTACAGACGATGTATTTTGGTTAAATCGTATTTCAAAATATTTGGTGTATGGCATGTTAGGTTTGGCCATAGCATTGAGCTGGGGATATGCAGGAATTTTAAATCTGGGTCAGGGGCTTTTCTTTGGACTTGGAGCCTACATGTTCGCAATGTCACTGAAATTGAAAAGCTACACAAGCTTACAACAAGGATCCGCTGAGCCTGTTCCAGATTTCATGGTTTGGAACGCAGAGCCGGGAACACCGACAGAATTATGCTGTATTGTTCCTGGGTCTTGGTTGTGGATTCCTTTTCAATCACAAACATTCGGCATGTTAATGTCAGTCTTGTTGCCAGTTTTCATCGCTTTTATTGTGGCATCTGCTATCTTCCGTCTAAGAGTTTCAGGAGTTTATGTCGCGATCATTACCTTAGCACTGGTTCTCTTAGTGAGATTGTTAATTATAGATGCACAGCCTCTAACCAACGGGTTCAATGGTTTAACAGATCTTGGGTGGTTGACTTTAAAGGGTTTCGAATTTGATCCCTATATGGTGGCCACTTATTATCTGGTGGCAATATCGTGTTGTATTGTTATGCTGCTGACCCGTTGGTTAGTAAGCACAAGAGCTGGTTTAATTTTGCAGTCGACCAGGGATGATCCAAACCGATCAAGGTATTTGGGATATGATGTTGCATCTTATCAGATTTTCTTCTTTGTCGTATCAGCTGCCATAGCAGGATTTTCAGGTATGTTGTACGTTATTGCTGCTGAATTTGCATCGCCAACGTTTCTGGATATCACCTTTTCAATCTCAATGGTTGTATGGGCAGCGGTAGGTGGAAGAAGTTCTTTAATCGGGGCTGTAATAGGGGCACTTCTGATAAATTCCATTGAAGCTGCAGTAAGCGAGTCAGAGATTTTTAAAGAAGCATGGAAACTAATAATTGGAGTTATATTTATTTTAGTTGTCTTGCTTCTTCCCCGCGGAATAGCTGGTGTGGCGAGAGATTTTGCTGGTTGGTTAGAAAGTAAGTCACTGAAGGCCAAAAATAGTGAGGATTAGGTTGTGAATTATGCTATTACCATTGATGGATTGACCGTCAATTTTGGCGGATTTAAAGCAGTTGACGATTTCACTACGACAGTAACAGATGGGGAATTACGCGTAATATTGGGCCCTAATGGTGCTGGAAAAACCACCTTAATGGATCTGATAAGTGGGAAAACCACAGCATCAAGTGGATCGGTCCAACTTTTTGGAAGGGCGATCACCGGAGAGAGTGAACATAACATTGCTCGTTATGGTATTGGGCGTAAATTTCAAATACCTAGCATTTTTAGAGATCTTTCCGTAATTCAGAATCTTGAGGTAGCGGCGAGCAAAGAACCGTCTGTTTTCAAAAACCTTAAATTTTCAATAAGTAGTAATGAAACCGATAAAATAAAACAGGTTATTGAACTTACCGAATTAGGTCCATTTTTGAAAAAAACTGCGGGTGATCTTTCTCATGGTCAAATGCAATGGCTTGAATTGGGTATGCTTATCACGCAGGGTGCTAAAGTTTTACTGCTTGATGAACCTACAGCTGGGATGACTCGTCAAGAGACTGAAAAAACAGCAAAAATTATTAACCAACTTAAGGGAAATCATACAATTTTGGTTGTTGAACATGACATGGCATTTGTTAGGGACATTGCTGAGAAAATTACGGTTATGCATTTAGGTAAATTATTGGCCGAGGGCCCCATCGACAAAATAGAAAAAAACGAAGCGGTGAGAGAGGCATATCTTGGATCTGGAGGAATTCACTGATGTTAAAGCTCGACAAAGTGAATAGCTTTTACGGTAGAAGCCAAGCTCTTCATAATCTTTCAATAGAAATCCCTGATAATTCAATTTTTGCAATTCTGGGTAGAAACGGTGTTGGCAAAACAACATTACTTCGAACTGTTTTAGGACTTACCGACAGAGCAGAGGGAACAATTTTACTTGACGAAACAGACTTAACAGGGATGCCAACTCACAGGAGAGCGAGAGCAGGGATTGCCTATGTACCACAAGGTCGAATGATTATTCCCGATTTTTCAATCAAGGATAATATACTTATGGGGGGATTTGCTGCAAAAGCGGAAAGAAAAATTCCAGACTTAGTACCCGAACTATTCCCATACCTAATTGATAATCTAGATCGCCCCGGCGGTGTGCTGTCCGGTGGACAACAACAGCAATTAGCTATAGCGCGCGCTTTAGCATCTGAGCCAAAAATACTGTTGCTGGATGAACCGACTGAAGGTATTCAACCGAACATTGTTGAACAAATTGAAACCTGTATTTTAAGATTAAATCAAGAACTCAATCTTACAATTGTTCTCGTAGAACAAAACGTTTCATTTGCTCAAAGATCAGCTTCACATTTTTCAATGATTGAGAATGGCACTTCTGTAGTGCACGGTCAAATTGGGATACTAAATGAGGAACTAGTTTCAAAACACATGACGATATAATGAAGATATATACATCCATTTTAGGAGACATAAAGGACGATAAGTATCAAGATCACATTCACAGGTGTGAGCATGATCAGACTTTAGACCTCATTGAAATAAAGAACACAGATGTAGCTAGAAGAAAATTTAAAGCAGTTTCAGTCAAGGGATATAATGTTGGAATTGCGCTACCAAGGAATGAAAAGTTATTTGATGGCGCTATCCTTGAATATGGCAATAGATATTCACTAGTACTGCGTACGCAGCCTGAAGATTGGATACAAATTCAACCTAAAAACAAAGGAGTGGCCCTGCGTTTAGGTTATTTTGCGGGAAACCTTCATTGGACTGTTAAATTTGAAAAAGACATCCTCTGGGTAGCCCAAACACAAGAGTTACAAACATACATTAGTAGGATTAATCAAGCGTTTAGTGTGGATGAAGCTCAGATATTAAACACGGTTCTCAAAAGCCGGAAGAGTAAGTTATGAAAAGAGCGTCTTTACTTAAATTACTGCAGATCTCTGATAATACTTTTCCTTCAGGGTCATTTGCTTTTTCAAACGGCTTAGAGACACTCTGTAAAGATACGAATATCAAGAGTGAATACTTATTAAATGATATATTGTTCGATCAAATTGTTTCTAGATGGTTTGAATTTGATCGCTACTTTATTGAAAAAGCGTTCAAATGCCATGGCGCCGTTTTGAAACTTGAAGAATTAGATAATGAATGCCATGTGCAAAATACCAATGATGCCTTAGCAATGGCCTCTCGGCGTATCGGCCGTAGTCTTATTACAGTTCACAAGAAACTTGAGACCAAGAGCGTTGGCGAATTTTCTAAAGCCATATCGCAAAGAATTATTAATGATGAAGCGGGATATGAACCGGTTGTGAAAGGAATGGTCGGTTATGGATTAAATCTATCTATAGAAGAAACTGAAACGGGAGCACTTTATGGAGTAGTCAGTTCCTTTTTATCTGCAGCTGTAAGAATGAACCTTGTAGGGGCATTACAAGCACAAAAGCTTCTTGCTGATGCAGTACAAAATCTAAGTAAATTGTTAGAAGCGCCTCGCCCAATTATCGCGAGTACTAGCGCACTGCTTGGCGAAATTGCATCATCGAGGCATAAAAATCTTGAGATTTCGCTTTTTTCTAATTGATAGGAATAAACAATGCTTTTGACACCCACAGAACTTGAAAGACTTACTATCTTTACATCTGCAGAAATTGCAAGGCGACGAAAAAAACGAGGCAGCAAGCTTAATGTACCAGAAGCAATAGCTTATATTTGTGACGAAATACTTGAGTTAGCTCATGACGGTAAAACGGTTGCAGAGCTGATAAGCCATGGATCGAAGATCCTTACTACTGATGATGTTATGAGTGGCGTGAAACAACTGATACCGATCATTCAAGTCGAAGCTACATTTCCAGATGGAACAAAACTGGTTACCGTGCACGACCCAATTCGGCTTGGTGACAATGCTATCGATGCGGAAAAAACATATCCAGGGCAGGTACGAACTGTAGATGGTGAGATTGAATTAAACGCTGGGCGACGAAAGGCCTGTTTAGACGTAAAAAATACCGGTGATCGTCCCATTCAAATCGGTAGTCATTATCATTTCTTTGAGGCCAATAAAGCACTGGATTTTGATAGAGAAAAAGCCTTTGGACTGCGGCTTGATATAGCAGCCGGTACCGCTGTACGCTTTGAACCGGGCCAGATGCGTGAAGTAACTTTGACCGAATTCGGAGGGTCCAAAGACCTCCGAGGTCTCAATAATTTGACCCAAGGGGATTTATCTGACCTAGGCAAAAAACACGCACTGGAGCGTGCTAAAAAAGCTGGTTTTAAAGGAGTCTGAAATGGCGAGAATGAGCAGGGCTGAATACGCCGCGATCTTTGGCCCAACCACAGGTGACCAAATTAGGCTCGGCGATACAAACCTATGGGCAGAGGTCGAACAAGATTTCACAGTCTATGGTGATGAATGCCTTCATGGCGGTGGCAAAACGCTTCGCGATGGAATGGGCATGAAAGCCGGTATCACGAGTGCGGGTGGCTCCCTTGATATGTTGATCTGCAACGTCGCGGTCATCGATGCAGTGATCGGAATTGTGAAAGCTGATATTGGTATAAAGGATGGCAAAATCGCTGGTGTTGGTAAGGCCGGTAACCCGGATATTATGGATGGAGTAGATCCTAATATGATTGTGGGTGCGGGCACTACGGTCCGGGATGCCGAAGGGTTAATCGCCACTGCCGGAGCAATTGATGTACACGTACATTTTGACAGTGCCCAATTGGTCAATCATGCTATTTCATCCGGAATAACAACTATGCTAGGGGGTTCTTTGGGGCCAATTACCGTCGGTATAGATTCAGGCGGTGTTTTTAACGTGGGAAAAATGCTGCAAGCAGCTGATCACTGGCCGATGAATTTTGGTTTTTTAGGCCGTGGCAATGCACATGTAAAAACAGCTATGGTAGAGCAGATAGAAAATGGCTGTCTAGGTTTAAAAATCCACGAGGATTGGGGCGCTATGCCCGCCGCAATCGACTGTTGTTTATCTGCAGCAGACGAGCTAGATTTCCAAGTTCAGTTGCATACCGACACGTTAAACGAAAGTGGATTTGTAGAAGATACGTTGGCCGCAATCGGTGAACGTACCATTCATATGTATCACACCGAGGGTGCCGGTGGCGGCCATGCACCTGATATTATCCGAGTAGCGGGTGTTGGAAACTGTCTTCCCAGTTCAACCAATCCCACCAACCCGTTTACCATAAATACCTTTGATGAGCATTTGGATATGACGATGGTTTGCCATCATTTGAATC
>MDSV01131905.1_pt1 | contig 10244 bp, 9 predicted proteins | sample 810851 | NCBI WGS metagenome assembly MDSV01 (sample SAMN05326640, study PRJNA326480) | marine metagenome | isolation source: seawater | place: Atlantic Ocean: North East | collected 2012
ATTTTTAGGTTTTTTTATCAAAACTTATTTAGAATTTGCAAAACATTAAAAATAAATTATCCATTTGCTTAAAATTTTTAACTATAAATCAGAAATAAAACAAATCTGTCAAAAGAAATTTTCTCCTGACGCAATCTATATTTACCATAATGAAGTTAAAAATTTTTTTGTTTATTCTGATAATCTAAAAGAGTTAATAGGTTGTGATTTAATTCCTTCAAAATTTGAAATTAACAATCAATCGATTTCTCATTTATTTTTAACCAGTATTGTTCCTCCACCTATGACTGTATATAAGAACTTATTTAAAATTGGTCATGGAATTAAAGCCAAACTTTTTTCTGATGGAAAAAAGGTTAAAATAAAATTTTGTGAAGATACTACTATATTTAAAAATAAATTAGAAAAATCATACAAAGATAGTGATGAAGAGTTTATTTTAAAAAAACTCTATGAAGAAATTGAATTTAAAAAGAATAAAAAATATGACGATTTATTATTTCAAAGCAGTGGAAAAGACTCAAATATGATTGCATTAAGCTATTCAATCCATGGTCGCGCTCGAGACTTAACTTGTTTAACTTATAACGATGAAGAAATATACTATGCAAAAAAAATATGTGATAAAATTGGAACTAAACATGTTTCACTCAAAATCCCCCAAATTAATCATTTAGAATTTAAAAATAATCTTTGTGAATATATGGGAAATTCGTTTTTCCCTAATACGGATAATGCTTTCTTGGGATATTTATTTTATAACGACGGACTATTGAATCAGCCATTTAATTTAATAGATGGAATGGGTAACGATGCTTATATTGGCCATATACCAAAAAAGACCGAATACAGAATGCAATTTTTTTCAAATTTTTTTTCAAAGTTTAATTTTTTAACAAATTATACTAATTCTATTTTAATTAATGAATTATTTAAAAAAAAATTTTATTGGACAGGATTAGTTGGATTACCATTACTTGATAATAAAAATATATTAAAAAATTTTAATGATGAAAGTAAATTTTATGAAAATAAATTTAATAAGTCAGATGATTATTTTAGTATCAGGGCAAAAATTAGAGGGAGATATGTAGACCTTGAAAAATTTATAACAAAATTACAATGTCATTGTCAAATAATAAACTCAAATGCGATATTTCCTTGGACAAATTTTGACTTAGTAAATTACTTTCTAGATTTAGATGAAAAATTCCTTTTTGACAGAAAACTATTAAAAAATAAATTAATTTTAAGAAAAATATTAAATAAAAATCTAGACATTAATTTTGATAAAATCGGGAAAAAAGATTTTAAATTTGATTATTGGAAATTGATGTCAGAAAATGAATTTTTTGTCAAAAAGGAGATCAATGGTTGTTCACTTTTTTCTAACAAAGATTACTTAAAATTATTGATAGATAAATTATTTAAGAATTCATATAAAAATAATTTAATTTCTAATCGAAGTAAAACACTACTTAATCAAATTTTTCAAATATGCTTATGGTATAATAACTCTAAATTTATAAAGAAATAATGTATTTACTTTTTTTCAAAAGATTTTTTGATGTAGTTTTATCTATAGTTCTTTTAACTTCTTTGCTTCCTTTTTTATTGCTTATAATTTTATTGATTAAAATTGACTCAAATGGCCCAGTTTTTCATCATTCAAAAAGAATTGGCTTTAAGTCAAAAATTTTTTTGATGCCAAAGTTTAGAACTATGAAAATTAATACCCCTAATGTTGCTTCTCACAAACTCAACAATCCCAAAAAGTATATTACAAAATTTGGAGGTTTTTTAAGGAAAACCAGTTTAGATGAAATACCACAACTGATATCTGTATTAATTGGAAATATGAGTTTTGTTGGCCCCCGACCAGCTTTATTCAATCAATATGATTTAATTAAGATGAGAAAAAAAAAAAAAATTGATCATATTTTACCTGGTATAACAGGTTTAGCTCAAATTAAAGGAAGAGATAAAATTTCAATTAAAAAAAAAGTGGATTATGATTATAAATATCTTAAAACATGCTCATTTAAACATGACATGTCTATATTAATTAATACTTTTTTAAAAATGTTTAATACTAACAATTTAGAGATCTCTCATTAATGAATTTAAATATAAGCGAATATCGAAATATAAAACTCTTTATAATATCTGGCATTGATATCATATTTTGTGTAATTTCAGTCTGGTTGGCTTTTTCAATAAGGTTAGAAGTTTTGTATATCCCAACTATAAATTTTTATTTTCACTCTATTTTTTCAGTTGTAATTTTTCTTTCAATATTTTTATTGAGAAAAAACTATAGTATTATCTTTAGACTACAGGGGATAAATGACTTAAAAAATATTTTTCTGTCATGGATGATTTCTTTTGTTTTAATATATTTTTTTTTAATTCTTATAAACTTTAAGCCAGATTTAAGATATTTCGAAAAAACATCGATTTCTATAATAATTATTCAACAATTATTATTTGGAATTTTCTTAATGGGTTCAAGATTTTTAATTGTATTTTTTTTAATGAATATAAAAAAAAATAATCGAGGTGAAAATGTAGCTATTTATGGAGCTGGATTTGCTGGGCAACAATTTTTAAAATCACTAAGCTTAGGGGATGAATTTAAGATACTTAATTTTATAGATGACAATGAAAGATTAAAAAATAACACCATTGACTCAATTAAAATAATTGGATTTGAATATTTTAAAAAGAATTATAAAAAAAAGAAAATAACAAAAGTTTTTATTACTATACCTTCTATCAATGGTGAAAATAAAAATAAATTAATCAATAAATTAGAAAATTTGGATATAGAAATAAAAATTTTACCCTCTTTAAAATCACTAACCAATTCAAAAATAAATTATTCGAACTTAAAAGATGTAGAAATAAGTGATATTTTAGATAGAGATATTAAATTTAATTATAATGAAGTTTCTAAATATTTCAAAAATAAGAATATTCTAGTAACTGGAGCAGGAGGCTCAATAGGTAAAGAAATATGTAAACAAATATCAAATTTAGAGATTAATAAATTGATATTAGTTGATAATACAGAGTTTAATTTATTTCAAATTGAAAAAGAAATTACCTTAAATAAAAAAAACAATAATCATTTTAAAATAATTACAAAATTAGTTGATATAACTCATAAAGAAAAATTAATTACAATTTTTAAAGAAAATGAAATAGATATTTTATTTCATGCAGCGGCCTATAAACATGTTGATTTGTTAGAAAGAAATCCCATGGAGGCTTTCCGTAATAATCTTTTAGGTACCTCTTATTTAGTTGAGCTTTCAGACAAATTTAAACTAAATAAAATGATATTAATTTCAACAGATAAGGCGGTTTATCCCTCCAACATAATGGGATTAACAAAAAGGTTGTCTGAATTATTTATACAATCTTACTCGAAAGAAACTATATCAAAAACAGTTTTTTCTTCAGTAAGATTTGGCAATGTTCTTGGTTCTTCTGGCTCAGTAATACCAATTTTTCAAAATCAAATTAAAAAAGGTGGACCAGTTACAGTTACAGATAAAAATGTCACAAGATTTTTTATGACAATACCGGAAGCTGTTAAATTAATTCTAGAGTCATCATATTTAGCAAAAAATAATGAGATTTATTTTTTAGATATGGGTAAACCACATAATATTTACGAATTAGCTAAAAAAATGATAAGGCTAAATGGATTAAAAATCAGTTCACAAAAAAATAATGGTATAAGAATTATATTTACTGGACTTAAAAAAGGTGAAAAAATGGCTGAGCAACTATCATACTCTGATCCAAAAATATTTAGTCAAAATAAAAATATATTAATTGATAATTATGAATCAGGCAAAACTGATGAAATTCTAAAAGATCTTAATAATTTAATAAATTTAATTTTAGCTGGAGATCAAAATAAAGTTTTAGAATATTCCAAAAAAATTAAAATTTATTAATAGTTAATGAAATTAAAATCATTTAATAGTTCAAATATATTTATTTTTTTTTATTGTTTGATACCAGTAGCTTTAATATCAGGACCATTAATTTCAGAAATATTTTTAATATTAATTGCTATTTTTGCAATAAAACAAATTTATGAAAAAAATTATTCTCTAATTTTATTAAAAAGGTTTATAATTTTTTTACTTTCTTTCTATTTTTATCTTTTGTTTTCATCAATAGTTAGTGATTATCCATTATCAACAAGCTTAGATATTGTCTCATATTTAAGATTTATATTATTTATTTTAGGTTCTTTTTTAATAATTAAAAATATAAATTCTGAAAAAACACTACTTACTATTTTAGTAATAACCTTTTTAATTCTATTTTTTGACAGTATATTTCAATCTGCATTTAAAAAAAATATTCTTAATTTTCCATTAGTAGAGGTAGGAAGAGTAAGTAGTTTTTTTTTAGATGAACTTATTTTAGGAAGTTTTACAGTAAGATTTTTACCAATTGTACTTGGAATGTATTTTTTAAACATAAAAAAAAAATATATAGATTTAAGTATCATTAGTATTTTTATTGTTGCCCTTACACTTATATTGCTAAGTGGAGAGAGAACAGCTTTTTATTTTTTTTTGATTGAAAGTTTATTAATTTTGTTTTTTATTAAAAATTATAATTTTGAAAAAATAATTTGTATTATATTTGGAGTAATTATAGTTACTTCATCTTTATTTTTTGAAAAAAGTATTAATACAAGATTCATAGAGAATACAAAAAAAAGTTTTTATGCTAAAAATGTCTTTTCAATTAAAAACTCTGATCATTATAAGATATATAATGATTTTAAATTAGTTTTTAAAAACCAAAATAAATTTTTTGGTGTTGGGCCTAAGAATTTTAAGAAATTATGTATTGAATATAAAAAAAACTTAAAGGAAAATACAGATTGTGTAAATCATCCTCATAATTCGTATTTACAAATTCTAAATGAAATTGGTTTTGTGGGTTTAATATTTGTTTTAATTATTTTTATATATTTTTTACGAGAATTGTTCATTTTAAATATTAAATTTAGAAGCAGTCGTTATTTTAATAGTCAATTTTGTATTATATTAGCCATATTTATAAATCTTTTTCCAATTGCTCAAACTGGAGATTTTTTCAATAATTGGCTGAATATTGTTTATTATTACCCGATACCATTTTTTTTTAAATATAAGCTACTAATTGAAAATGAAGCTTAAAAATTATTTTCGAAAGTACAATATAGATAATCTTAAGAAAATAAAAAATAATATTCCATTAATAAAGCCTTTTAAAAATAAAAATTTAGAGTCATTAATAATTTTTTTTTCTTTGATTGTGATATTGTAAGATAGCAATTCTTCTAACTGATTATATAAAAATTTTTCCATTTCGAGTTTTCTTTTATGAAATTCACAATTTTTATGTTTTTCCTTGAAAGTACCAACCCTAGATACCATTGAGTTATAGGCTTCTTGCATTAATAAAGTTGAAGCAACAAAATCTTTTTGACCAATTGTTCTTCTATTTTCTATAATATTACGGTATTCATCAATCAATTTTTGAATATCTTTTAATCTTTTTTCAGTTGATTCATTTATGACATTTTCATTAAGTATTTGTTCACAATTTTTATGAATAAGATATTCATTTAAAGTTTTAATATTTCTTTTGATATCATTGCGAAACTTTAGCTCACTATAACTAGTCATTTCATTTACAACTTTATTTAAAATTTCTAAGTTCTCTTTTGAGTTATCGCTAGTTCTTGAAAAAGCAAATTTTTTTGAACCTTCTTTAACATATTGTATCTGATATTTTTTATTATAATTACCATAAAGTTTTTCAAAATCAGATCCTATTATCTGTGCAGAATTTTGTACATAATCATCCAGTATATGAACATCATAATAGGGACTAGAAATATGATTAGGAAAATAAGTATCACCTGTATAAATATATTTAACTAATAGTTCTGTATAAATTTTTCCCAATTTTTCAAAGTTTGCTAAATAAGCTATCGTTGTTCCTAGTAATCCAAAAATGATTGCGAAGATTAATACAGTAAACTTTTTATTCATTTGGTTTTATATTGATATTAACTATAGTGTTAATTTAATATTAAAATTATGAAATATATCAAGATAATTATAAGTGGAGGTGGTGGTTTTATAGGAGGAAATCTAATTAGATTATTATTAAACTCAAATTACAATATTTTGAATCTTGATAAGTTGACGTACGCTGCAGATATAAAATCGTTAAATGTATTTAATAAGTATAAAAATTACCAATTTAAAAAAATCGATATATCAAATTATAGTGAAATCTATAAAATAATTAATGATTTTAAACCTGATAAAATCATTAATTTAGCTGCTGAAAGTCATGTAGATAGATCTATTGAAAGCTCAAAACAATTTATAAAAACAAATGTGGAAGGAACTGTAAGTTTACTTGAGGCATCTCTAAAATTTTACCAAAAAAACAACTATAAAAAGTTTTTATTTCATCATGTCAGTACAGATGAGGTATTTGGTGATTTGATTGAAAATAATCAAAACTCTTTTAAAGAAACAACCAATTATGATCCAAACAATCCATACTCAGCAAGTAAAGCCAGCGCAGACCATTTTGTTAGAGCATGGTATAAAACTTATGGCTTACCAACAATAATTTCAAATTGTTCAAATAACTTTGGACCTTATCAGTATCCTGAAAAATTAATCCCTACAGCTGTGATGTCATTGTTATTTAACAAAAAAATAAATATTTATGGAAAAGGTGCACAAATAAGAGACTGGATTCATGTTGAGGACCATGCAAGAGCATTAGAAAAAATATTTAATAAAGGCAAAATTGGAGAAAGTTATAATGTAGGATCAAATAATCCAATCAAAAATATAGATCTGATAAAAAAAATTTGTAATTGTTTTTTTAAAATTAAAAATCAACATTATAAAATTAAGGATTATAAAAAATATATTACGTTTGTCACAGACAGACCTGGTCATGATCAAAAATATTTGATTAATGCAAATAAAATAAAAAAAAATTTAAAATGGAAACCGATATATAATTTTGATAAAGCGATATATGATACTGTTAAGTGGTATGTTGATAATTATGATTGGTGGAATAAGATATATAAAAAAAAAATTATAAAAAGAAGAGGTTTATCAATTCGATGAAGGGCATTATTTTAGCTGGTGGGAATGGTTCTAGATTAAACCCTATTACAACTGCTATTAGTAAGCAACTTTTACCAATTTATGACAAACCTCTAATTTATTATCCTTTATCAGTAATGATGATCGCAAAAATAAAGGATATTTCAATTATTGTTGATCCAAAATATAAGAAGAATTATATTAACTTATTAGGAAATGGCGAAAATTTTGGAATTAAGATAAATTATTTTGAACAGGAAAAACCCAATGGTTTACCAGAAGCATTTATATTAACAGAAAAACATATAAAAAATTCAAATGTTTGTTTGATACTTGGTGATAATATTTTCTATGGCCAAGGTTTAAAAGATTATCTTGATAGAGGAAAAAAAAATAAAATAGGAGCAACAATTTATTCATATCAAATTAAAAATCCACAAAATTTTGGAGTAATTAATTTTGATAAAAATAATAAACCTATTAAAATAGAAGAAAAGCCAAAACAGCCTAAATCTAATTATGCAGTAACAGGCCTTTATTTTTACGATAAACACGTATCTACTTATTCAAAAAAATTAAAACCATCTAAGCGAGGAGAGCTAGAAATAACTGATTTAAATAAAATTTATTTAAAAAAAAAAAAATTAAAAGTTGAGATATTAGGTAGAGGATTTGCTTGGCTTGATACAGGCAGTAGTGAAAACTTATTAGCTGCCTCTCAATTTGTTGAGACAATTGAAAAAAGACAAGGATATAAAATTGCTTGTCTTGAAGAAATTGCTTTCAGAAATAAATGGTTAAGTAAAATAAAATTAAAAAAAAATTTAAATAAGATGGCAGAAAATAATTATAAAAAATATTTATTAAAGATAATAGAAGAAACAATATGATTTCAATTGTAATACCTGTTTATAATTCTGAAAGTAATATTGAAAAGTTATATTTGGAATTAAAAAAAACTTTTGAATTAAAAAATATTATTTTTGAATGTATTTTTGTAGATGATGGATCAATAGATGGCTCATGGAATGAAATATTAAACCTATCAAAAAAATACTTAAATATATTTGGATATAGTTTGTCGAAAAATTTTGGTCAACAAAATGCAACTTTGCTAGGTGCAAGAAAATCAAATTATGATTTAATTGTGACTATGGATGATGATTTTCAACATCCTCCAAAAGAAATTTTTAAACTTATGGAAAAAATAGATAAAAAAACTGATGTAGTTTATGGAGTGCCGCATGAAGAAAAAAGAAATATATTTAGAAATTTTTTTTCAATTTTAATTAAAATTTTTTTTAAAAAAATTCTTAAAATTGATCATGCAAGAAAGTTCAACAGTTTTAGACTTTTTAGAAGAAAGATCATTGAAGATTTAGATAAATTTAATTCATCTATTGTAGATATAGATGCACTTTTAAGCTGGGCTACAAGTAATGTTAAAAGTGTTGAGTTAGAAAATGATTTAAGAAAAAAAGGTAAAACCGGATATAATATTTTTAACCTTATTGATTATTTTTTTAACATGTTAGTTGGTATCTCGACTGCTCCATTAAGATTAGCTTTATATCTAAGCGTAATTTTTTTAATTTTTGGATTTATATTGTTTTTATATGTAATTTTTTCTTTTTTTGTTTTTGAAAATATTGTGCCTGGGTTTACTTTTTTAGCTTCATTAATATTAATTTTTTCAGCAGTACAAATTTTTTTAATTGGCTTAGTAGGGGAATATATTTCAAAAATATTTGCTAAAAGTGTAAATAAACCACAATATATTATTAAAGAAACTACTCTAGATGACTAAAAAAAGATTCAACAAAACTTTAGAAAATTATTTAATTTTTTTAAAAGAAAATAATAATTTTAAAAAAAAAAATTTAATAAATTATTCCACATCATTAGAAAGATCAGGTAATTGGAAGAGCAAAGATGAATTAAAATCAATTATTGATTGGTATGAATTGGCTAAAAAAAAAAATAAAGCTAAAATAAAGAAAATTAATTTAGATAAAATGAATAAATGGAATTTTGACTATAAAAATGGGTCATATTACCACGAAAGTAAATCTTTTTTTAAAATAGAAGGCTACAGAACTTTAAATGCTTCTAGAGAAGTTAAAGAATGGGATCAACCTTTTATTACTCAAGTAGGGTATGTTGGTGGTATAATAGGATTGATTAGGAAAAAGTTCAATGGATTACCACATTATTTGACCGAAGCAAAATTTGAACCTGGAAATTATAACAAGATCCAAATAAGCCCATCAGTACAAGCTACTTATTCAAACTTAAATAGAATTCATGAAGGTAAAAAAAATATAATATTAAAATATATATTACAAAGTAAAACCCTGGTTAAGAAATTGCAAAGTGAGGATGGTGGTAGGTTTATGAATAAAAGAAATCTTCATTGGATTGTTGAAACAGATAGGGAAATTAAAATTAACAAAAAATTTAAATGGCTTACATTATGGGAAATTAAAAAACTCAGTAGATTAAAATCAATAGTAAGTCCTCATTTAAGATCTATAATAAGCCTAATTTGATTACATAATGAAATTAAAAATTGGAGTTATTGGATCTGGTGAACATTTTTCTAAAAACATCTATCCAATGTTAACCAAGAATAATGATTTTGAGATAGTAGGGTTGCTTACAAAGAAAAAAAAATTTAAAAGCCTAGCTTGCTATAATGAAAGTGATTTTTATAAATTAGACTTAGATTTTGTTTATATTGCCACACCTTCAAAAACTCACACAAAATTTATTATAAAGTCTTTACAAAAAAATATTAATGTACTCTGTGAAAAACCTTTTTGTGATAATTTATCTGAATTTAAGATAATTAAAAAGTTGGCTCTAAAAAAAAATCTTTTGATCTTTGAGTGTTTTATGTATCGTTTTCATCCTATTTTCGATTTTTTAAAAAAAATAATTTTTTCAAAAAAATTTGGAAAAATTAAATCAGTTAATAGTTCTTTTGTAATACCCCCAATTAACAAAAAAAATAATAGATTTAAAAAGAAACTTGGAGGAGGTTTTTTTTTAGATTTAGGAGTTTATTTAATTTCTCTTCAA
>MDSV01155587.1_pt1 | contig 10244 bp, 6 predicted proteins | sample 810851 | NCBI WGS metagenome assembly MDSV01 (sample SAMN05326640, study PRJNA326480) | marine metagenome | isolation source: seawater | place: Atlantic Ocean: North East | collected 2012
ACCGTATAATTAAGTGTAAATGTAGTTGTAGAACCGTCTGCTGTTAAATCTTGTTTTTCAAAACTACCTGTGACAGGTCCTTTTCCTATATATGCCATATACTAAAAATCCTTTTTCTTATAATACTATTTATAATCATTTTATTACGCCCAGGCTAATGATACCCCATGTATTTTAACTCTCTTATTTTGTAAAGTTAGTTTCCATCTCATACTTTGACCACTAGGTTGACCACTAATAGTTGCCTGACCTGTTAATATTCTTTGCCCACTTGATCCTGTCACATATCCTGAATCTGCTAGTGTAGCAGTTGTAAATGTACTACCATTATCTCTACTTATACTTGCAATAATATCCGTATTTATAGTAGGTGTTTCTACATTTTCTTCAAATATAACTATCCTACTTATTGTAGGAACACTAGAAGCTGTAAAAGCATTTGAAGCAATAAATGTTGTAGTTGTTGAAGCAGGCGCTGAACCAGTTAACAATATGTAACCATCTTCACCTGGTGCAACATCAGTAGGACCAGGTCCATCTGGACCACCTTCGTTTGTACCAGCAACATAGTTTGGTTGACCTGTACCACCACCAGCAACAGAATTACCTTCTTCAGTTGAACCTGAAGTTATTTGTGGATGACCATAATAAGATGATCCACCACCACCTGCTAAGTGACCTGCTTGACCACCATAAGAAGCACCACCACCTCCGTAGTAACCACCGCCGCCGCCGCCGATACCACCACAGAAATGACTATCTCCACCATAAAATAAACCACCTGTTTGACCTTCTCTACCGTCACCAGTTCCGTCTGCACCACCTTGTTCTTGGTCACCCCCACCACCAGAAGCACCGTTAGCACTTGTTTGTTCTGTATTAGAACCACCTGCGTCACCACCTGCACCTCCACCAGCACCTCCTGTGACATCAAAACCTGATCTGTTACCACCTCCACCACCACCTCCAGCAATTACTGCTGTGATAGGTGTTGAAAATAATGATCCTTGAGAACCCATACTTGCTTGTGTAGTAACAAAACCACCACCTGCACCACCTCCAGCATAAGGTCCACCTGACTCATTAGGGTTACCACCACCTCTATCTGAACCTGGTTCACTTGTAGGATGATTTCCCCATAATCCTCCAGCACCACAAACTCCTGGGTTCACACCATCTTTACCTTGCATACCACCTTCAGCAACAAATATACCTAATACTTGACCACCTGTGACAGCAAGAGTGCCTGAAGCGTAACCACCTCCACCACCAGTTCCTGTACTAGCCTGTGGTGTATATCCACCTGAACCACCACCTGCGCCCCAATTCTGTACCGTAACCGATGTCATACCTGTAGGTACCGTGAATTGTCCTTTTGTACCTATTGCGTTACCAGGGTTTGTACCAGCAGTTGAAGTATCTGCTTCTGTGACAGATGTTAAAGTAAAACCTGCTGATACACAAGAAGCAACACCTGTAGGATTAGGTGAGTTAATATAGTAATCATTTGAAGCACAATAATTATCGTTAGAGCCTTCGGCCTCGTCTGTACCACTTTCATCGTGGAATTCATCTACAACACCATCTACTAAATTAAAGACCGTTAAGTTTTCATTAACAGCCATTTTAAATCCTAAAAGACTTATATTGAAAAATTGTGAATCTAATGCTGTAGTAGGTAATGTAAGTGTTTTTGATGATAAATCTAAAGAGGATGCTAAATCGTCAGCAGTAACCGTGCCATCATTTATTTCACTTGACTCTACACTATCAGCAGCAAATTTTGCTGTAGTAACAGCATCATCATTAAGATTGTCAGTTTTTATCTCACTATCTTTAATTGAAGTTGTAACTAATTTAGATTTTGAACCCATGCGTTAACTCCATTGAAGAGCAACACCGTGTATTTTTACTGCATTATTAGCCAACGCCAGTTTCCATCTCATAGATTGACCACTAGGTTGACCAGAAATTGTCGCTGTTCCTGTTAAAATTCTTTGTCCTGATGATCCAGTCACATATCCTGAATCAGATAATGTAGCAGTTGTAAAGTTTGAACCACCATCTCTACTTATAGAAGCTATGATGTCTGTATTTAATGTTGGGGTTGCTACATTTTCTTCAAATACAACTATTCTACTTGTTGTTGGTACAGATGTAGATGTAAAAGCATTTGATATAATAGTTGTTGATGTCGTTGTTGCAGGTGCACTACCAGATATTAAAACATAACCTGGATAACCTGAACTTTCTCCTAATGCACTACAAGTATCTGGCGAACCATCAATACTTGGATAGAATGGATCTGCAGCTCCTCCACTTTCACCTTCACTACCTGCTTCTGTTGCACCACTTGTTATTTGTGGGTGACCATAATATGATGAACCACCTCCACCAGAACCATCTGAAGATGGAGACGGTGTTCTACCACCTCCGCCACCGCCATAATAACCAGCTCCGCCACCACCAAAAACAGCAGTAAATTGTGGATATTTACCAGTATTACCACCAGTAAACAAAGCACCATTTGAAGCAGCACATCCTGGGGATTCAGAACCACCAGAAGCTTGACCACCTTGTTCTTGGTCTCCTGCACCACCTGATCTACAACCATCACCACCTGCGTTTGTTTGAGCAGCAGATTGATTTGGTCCTCCAGCATTACCTGTTAAACCACCACCATAACCACCTTCTTGGTTACCAGAACCACCACCACCTGATCCTGCAATAATGTATGCCTGAGGTGCCGAATATTGAGGAGCACTTAAAGGTACTAAATCTGCATTAAATACACCAGATAAACCACCACCAGAACCTGCGTTAGGACCATCTGGTCCTGCACCTGGAATTATAGGTGAAGCTCCACCATTTAAAAACTGAGGAACAGCACCACTAACACCACCTCTTTGACCACCTAAACCTGGAATAACATATAAAACTTGTCCACCAGTGACTGCTAAACATCCTTCAGCAAAACCTCCTCCACCACCATGCAAATCTGCTGGTGAATTACCACCACCTGCGGCACCAAAAACTTTTATCGAAGCACTAGTCATACCTGCAGGTACTGTAAATGTTCCCATTGTACCTGTTGCTACAGGTGAACCTAATTGTGAACTAGTTGCAGCTGGTGAGGCTATTTGACCTGTATTTGTTAAATGATTTTCTAATCCGTAACCAGCTGAAACACATATTGATACGCCAGTAGGACTAGTTGAATTAATATAATAATCTGAAGTAGCACAATATAGATCGTTAGAACCCTCTGCCTCATCTGTACCAGACTCGTCATTGAACTCATCTACTACACCATCAACAAGATTAAATACGGTTAGACCGTCATTGACAGCCATCTTAAATCCTAATAATGCAATATTTTGATCTAGTGTTGAAGTTGCACTACCTGGTAAAGTAACCGTTTTTCCTGATAAGTCTAAAGTTGAAGCTAAATCTGAAGCAGTAACCGTACCGTCATTTATTTCTGAACTTTCAACAGCACTAGGTCCTATCTTTGCAGTAGTGACATTTGCTGGTGCTATCTTATCAGTAGTGACAGCACTATCGGTTATTCCTTTTGTAGTGACTTTAGTAAGAGCCATCTATTAACTCCATTGTAATGATACACCGTGAATCTTCACAGCGTTGTTTGCCAAGGCAAGTTTCCATCTCATAGACTGACCTGATGGTTGTCCTGATATAGTAGCTTGTCCTGTTAAAATTCTTTGTCCTGAACTTCCTGTGACATAACCCGAGTCACTTAAAGTTGCTGTTGTAAAGTTTGATCCGCCATCTCTACTAATAGAAGCAATAATATCTGTATTTAAAGTTGGTGTTGCAACATTTTCTTCAAATACTACAATCCTTGATGTCGTAGGGACACTAGAAGCTGTAAAAGCATTTGATACAATAGTTGTTGATAAAGTAGTTGCACAAACAGCTGAAGCAGATATTAATACATATCCATCTTCACCATAATTAGCTGTATTAGGATTTGAACCTGGGTTAGCAGCACCTTCATTAGTGCCTGCTTGATAATCAGGATCTCCTGTACCACCACCCTCAGCAGCAGCACCTTCTTCGGTTGCACCTGAAGTTATTTGTGGGTGACCAAAATAAGATGATCCTCCACCGCCACCGCCGTGACCACCTGCAATTGGACTAGGTGAACCTTTACCACTACCACCACCGTAATAACCTGAACCACCTCCACCGCCATCTGCATATGATCCACCATTACATGAGTTAGCACCTAATAGAAGTCCTCCGTTTTGACCATCATTTGATTGACCACCTTGTTCTTGGTCTCCTCCGCCACCACCTAAATTTTGAGCGTTTGTTTGTTCTACCGTATAACCTGCAGTATCTCCACCAGTACCACCACCAGCACCTCCATAAATATTATGTGAACCTGGTGTTGGTTGATTACCAGCACCACCTCCACCTGAACCTGCTACTATAGCAACCGTAGGAGCTACTGGAGCCATATCTGCACTTCTACTTGGAGATAATTCACTACCTGTATTGACTGCTGTTAGTCCTCCACCACCAGCGGCACCACCAAAACCATTACCACCTCTTCTACCACCAGATGTTTGTGGGTTTGTACCACAACTTTGAGCACCTTCTCCTACTGAAACATGTAATACTTGACCTGATGTGACAGCAAAAGTACCAGAAGCAAAACCTCCTCCACCACCAGTAGCTTCTGACATGTCAGCGCCAGCTCGACCTCCACCTCCACCAGCACCCCATGCTTTTAAAGTAACTGATGTCACTCCTGATGGAACCGTAAATGTTGCGTCACATACCGTTCCTTGAGATGGGTTAGAACCTGCAGTTGAAGTATCTGCTTCTGTGACCGATGCTACTGCAAAGCCTGCTGATGTAGCAGGACTTGCTGTACCACATTGTGAACTTGAATTTATATAAAAATCGCTTGTTGCGTTATATGTATCGTTTGAGCCTTCGGCTTCATCTGTTCCTGATTCATCATGGAACTCATCAACGATACCATCTACTAAATTAAAGACCGTTAAACCCTCGTTAACAGCCATTTTAAATCCTAATAAAGAAATATTAAATGCGTTTGTGTCTATATCATCAGTAGGAATAGCACCGTATGTTCTATCACCTCTTAAAAATACACTTGAACTTCCTGGTGCTGATAAAGCAGAAACATTAACTTTACTTGCAGTTGTTAGTGTTGCAAGTTTACTATCAGCGATGGCTGCACTTGCATTAATATCAGCGTTGACAATTACACCATCAGCAATTTTTGCTGAAGTCACAGCGTCATCTGCTAATTTAGCAGTTGCAATTGTACCATCACCTACTTCAGTTATGTTTGTTGCTTCGAATGTTGTGATGACATAAATTTCATCAGAAGCAGCTGGTGCCTCTGTGAATGTAATTCTTTTTAAATCGCCTGATCCATCATTACCCACCGTAAACGCATTTGAAGCGCCTGGTTTTTGTCTTACGTTGTTTACAAATACCTGTAAACCATTTTCACCACCTGCAGGTATTATATTTGCAAGATCAAAAGTGGTTGTTGAACCATCTCCTGTAAATGTGTCTACCTTTGCAGCTGCCGAGAACTTTGTACTCGGTGATTTTCCTATATATGCCATCTTTTATCCTTATACGTCTTCTAGTACGGAGATTGTAGCGTCACAAGCACTTGCCGTACCTGCTGACACTCGTATTACATCACCTGCAGAACCAGAGTTTTGAACCACTAGTTTGTTTCCTGCCATAACCTCTAGTGAGGAACCTGCAGGAATCGTTGCGTTTTTGACTATATGAACATCATTAGAACCAGAGTTATTATCTAAAAATACACTTGCAGTTATACCTGCAGTTGTAGTATTTGCCAGAGTAATACCTATTATAATTGATTCTAAAGCTGATGATCCTGCCCCAGCAGGTACCGTATATACAGCACTTGCCGATGCGCCAGTAGATGTATTTACATTAGTTACCGTAAATCTTTTAAAATCGTTAGCCATCTTTTATTCCTTTTTACTATTTATATTATCCTAAAGCGACTGCTTGAGCAATTGCAAAAGCATTTGTCGCAAAACTCACAGCACTCCCAGTTGAACTTACAAAACTTACATCTTGTAAGACTTTTGAATTAACTGCTATTCTATTACCCATATATGGATGTGAACTACATTGATAATATAGAATATGCGGTGTAGTGTCAGATACAACTATTTGTGTATATGCGCCAGCACTACCTGGTGTACCATTAGTAGTCACTCCTGTTGAAAATGCCGTAGTTTTACCTGCGTCATAGTAAAATAACAGAGGATGAGAAGCATTTGTACCATCAGATTGGTCAAATCTATAAGTATTACCCGCTTTTAATTCTAAAAACGGACCTTCTACACCGTCAATTGCATATCCAAGAGTAGAACCTGTATCATGGTATATATGAGCACTTGTTTTAGTCACCCTAGTGACAACTAAATTTGTATATGTGTTTGTACCGTCAGCATTGTGTTTAGTACCTATTGAGTCAAAGTAATGATGAGCTAGACTTGCACCAAGACCTATTGTCAATGTGTCTGTTGCAGAAACGGTCGCAGTAATACCAGATGATCCTGAAAAGGTAACCGTGTTACCAGCAACTACTGATTGAGTAGTTGAACCATCTGACATTGTAAAACCAGTTGCAGAAACAGATGTATTGATCTCATTGATCGCAGCTACAATCGTTTTTGCACTTGTGGCTAATGAAGCTGGATCACCAATATCTGTACCTGATAGGGTATTAAAATTGGTTCTAAATGTATTTAGAGTATCTGTTGTTGCTACCGTTCTTGTTGCCATTTTACTTTACTATCTCTTTTATTAAATTTTTTATCTCTCTTAATTCACTCTTTAGATTATTTATTTCTTTAACAGCGTTTCTTAATTTATCGGATTGTTTCTCTCTCACTTTAATCCTTTTCATATAAAGTTGATATTCACTTTTATTAGTATTAATAATTGCATTACTATTAACATCTCTAACTAAATGTGTATGTCCTTCAACTTTTAATATATCACTCATATTATACCGCCAAAGCTATTCCTCTAAAGTCTTTTAATCTTGCTGTGTAAGCAGAGTTTGTCCCTTTAAACACAATCTTAATTTGAAAAGATGTGAACTCTGGTAAATTACTTGCACTAAATTTGTAATCTTTAAAATCTGAATCTAACACTTGATCGCCAATAGATGGTGAGATTGTTGTATCAGATGAACCATCTGTATTAAATGCAGTATATTCTATATCTTCTATTCTTCTTGTTTCTTCACCACCTGTTAATCTAAAGAATGCCTTGATTGAAGCTTCTGATCTTACACTTGCAGCTACTCTAATATCTAAAGCAGTTGAAGCATTTGCAAGATTAACTGGTTTAGTTATATATGAACCAGCAGATGACCCACCTTCTACAGCAAAGTCGTCAACAAAATCTACCGTGTTGGTAACTTTTGCAATAACTTTTGAACCACTTGCAGGTGCACTAACCATAGTTAATGTTGTTCCTGAAACCGTAAAGTCTGTCACTGGTGCTAATCTTTTACCTGATTTGGTTACTGCTAATATATGAACATCACTTGGTGTTGAACTTAAAGTAAATGCAGTGGTTGAACCATCACCAGTAAATGTGTTAGTTGCAGATACCGTTGGGTTATTTAATCTGTTATTTATGGCAAACATGTTAATTCTTTTTACATCTATGACAGGTGATAAGTTTGCATTACTTGAACTCATTGTTAAATTAGACACAAAAGATTTAGAACCTGACATTTCATTTGTTTCGTTTATCTCACTTGCAACAAGTTTAGGTTCTGTAAAGTAGATATTATCTCCTAATACAATATTTTGTGTTGAACTTGCGCCTGCAAGTGTAAATGGTGTTTGTGAACCATGAACTGATTTACCTGTTGTTGTTCTAATATTTGCTGTTAAACCTGTTCCTGGATGTGTCACAGCACCAACTTGCATTTGCATTACATCAAATTGTCTGTTTTGTGTAGCAGTCACACTTGAACCACCAACATCACCAGTTGCGCTTGCAGCCCCACCAGCAACTACATCATAAGAATCTAATGTAATATTTTTGATAGTTGTATATGTTCCATTAATATTACTATGTGCAATACCATTATATGTTCCTGCAGCCACACCTGCGATTGTGACATTATCACTTGTACTATGTAGTCCATGATTTTTATGAAAAATTCTTATAGTTGTTGAACCACTAAATGTTCTAATAGGATTAGAAGCAAGAGTTTTAGTTGGTAAAGTTTTATTTGCAAGTGTAATCGTACCGTTAGTTGTTGTATCAAACACTGCTTTTTTAAGTGTAAATTTTAAATCTTCTTCTTGTACTGGAGTCCATGTACGATAATTAGCAGACTTAAATAAAACACCAGCAGTTGGTTGTGCTGATACGGTTCTATTACCATCTAATGTTGTTCCTCCAAGTTTAGATATGTAAGCAGTATAATCTTGTGAGTCAGAATATAGTATTAAACAATATTCTAAACCTTCTTGTAAATATACTGGCGAGTCAAATGTAAATGTTGTTGCTGTTGAACCGTCTGTACTTGTATTTACTTCACTTGCATTTAAATATTTTTGAGCAAATGGTACTAGTTTTTGTGTAGGGAAACCATTGTTCATTGTTCTAATTTCTGCTCTAACAGGTATAGTAGATGATTTAGTTGCAAAGAAAGCGTCAACACTTGTGATGAAAATTCCGTCTTCTTCGTCAACAACAAATGATTGTGCTAATGGATCTGGATTATTATCTCTTCCACCACCTCTATTATCGTCATTAGGTGGATTTAAGTTAGTAACCTGTCTATCTACTTGTCTGTTTGTTGTTCTTTGTTCATTTACTGATCTTCTAACCGTTCTAGCTTCTCTAGTTGCAATTATCGCCTCTTGTGTAGTTTCTAATAATCCTTTTGCGTCATAATCTGCCTCTGCTGATGTAGCAATAGCAGTTTTATCTTGGCTGTTTGTAGATGAACTAGTTAATCTGAATACTCTCTTACCTGTTCTCCATCTAGGATTAGATGTAGTATTTGGATCAGGTATTGCAAAAGTACCTGTCACAGAACCGTTTGCGTCTGTGACTAAATTACCACCAAGTGAACCACCGTCTGGTGTCACATATACACTAATAGCTTGTTCATCAAAGAATGGATGAACTCTTGTATTAGGTCTCATTCCTTTTGCAGTAAATGTGATTGTTCTTTGTCTTATAAAAGGAACAAATGCAACAGATATAACTCTATTGCCTAAACTTTGTCTAACTGCTTGAGGTACTATTAATGTTCTTATACCACCTCTTGTTTGTACAACATCAACATTTGTGGTTGTAATTCTTTGGTTACCTATTGTGTCAACATTTGTTCTAGGATTACCTGTCCATTGATCCTGCCATTCATTCCATTCAGTACCTACAGGTATCTCTGTTGTACTTGCGTTATTCAATCCTCTATCTCTAGCAAGGTTATCAAAAGAACCTATACCACTATTAGCAACAATCTCTGGTGCTACTCTAGTTTCTTTCCATTCATCCACAGGTGGATCTAATTCTATATTTCCTATCCAGTTAAATACTAAAAATGGATTTAAGTTTTCTGTAGCTGTCGCATATGGATTTGATAAGTATGTTGTTTCAGTATATGGTAAAGTTAAAAGGTCTCCTGTCTTTTGATAGTTTGCAGCTGTTCTATCAGCAGATAAGATTGCAGTTAAATCATCATCAACTTCCTCTAATTCTACCACATCTTCATTAAATAATGTTCTTGCCTCACCTCTTGCTCTATCAATCGCAACTTTATAATCATTATTACCTACATCACCAACATTATGGCCTGTAAAGTTATCAACAACAAAACCATTTTTAAATCTATCAAAACCATCTGAATCTTGTATCTGTAAACCTTGAGCGTCTGCCTCTAATAATGAAAGTTGGGTATAATACTCTATATTTTTAATTCTTTTTTCTAAAGAAGATATATCTCTCATTGTAAATCTTTTATTATCTTCTTTTCTTAAAATTACATCTCTTGTATCTAAAGTATAACTAGGTATATCTAAAGTTGCAATATGTAAATGACCCTCTAATTCGCCAGGTTCAATAGGGTTTAAATCTGGAGCACCTTTTAATACTTTTATGTTACCTTGTCTTGTAATAAACAACTTGTCTATTCTGTTTAAATAAAATTCTAA
>MDSV01189428.1_pt1 | contig 10244 bp, 9 predicted proteins | sample 810851 | NCBI WGS metagenome assembly MDSV01 (sample SAMN05326640, study PRJNA326480) | marine metagenome | isolation source: seawater | place: Atlantic Ocean: North East | collected 2012
CAACCCAAATCTTTAAAAGTAAGAGCTATTGATTTACCAATTCTCTTAGCCGCACCAGTAATAAATATAGTTTTGTTCATTTACATGTATGAATAATTTTTTTATATATTTTAATCTTTTCTGCTTCAACTTTCTCATTTGGGATATCTGATAGAAAGGAAAAATCAGTATTCAGTATTTCTTTTGCTATTTTTAGGATGTAATCTCTATTTTCTTCAAGATTAGGCAGAGTACATAATTTTGTAATTATTTCTTCATTTCTTATGAAATGAGATTTTTTGATAACTGATAACAAATCTTCTTCCGAACTCTTTTGAGTAATTTTAGAAATATTTTTTAATATATTAGAAGGGTTTGAACATTCATTTGGAATTGGTAAATTTTGCCCCAAATTAAAATTATTATTAATTTGAAGCTCTGACCATCTGATTTCTTGATCAGCGTGACTATCACAATTAGGTACTTTTAGTTTGCAAAAAAATGGATCTAAAAGGCCTAGAGAAATTATTTTTTCAAAATAAAGATTTGGATTTGAGCTATTTAAAGCCCTAGAAGTTTCAGACCATACTCTTTCAGGAGATAGTTTTGCTAATTCTCCGCAAGAAACAATTTTCTTTATCTCTTCCAGAGTTCTATCACCAATAGTAAAGCCTTTCAAATGATCATAAGTATAGAATCTAGCTAATCTTATCGCTCTCAGCGGGTCTTCATAAAATGCATTAGAAACGTGTCTAAAGATCTTTTTATTTAAATCTTCCTGTCCATTAAAAGGATCAATAATTTCTCCATTTTCATTTTCTGCTATTGCGTTAATAGTGAAATCTCGTCTAGATAAATCATCTTCAAGAGTAACATTCTTTCCAAAATAAAATGTAAATCCATGATAGCCAGTTCCAGACTTTCGTTCTGTTCTTGCTAGAGCATATTCTTCATTGGTTTCAGGATGAAGAAACACAGGAAAATCTTTTCCTATAGGCTTATAACCTTTAGCAATCATTTCTTCTGGAGAGGATCCAACAACAACCCAATCTTGATCAGATGCTTTTACTTTAAGCAAAGAGTCTCTTACTGCTCCTCCAACCTTATAAATCTTCATTTTTTCTTTACCTGAAATAATTTTTTATCTTCTAATCTTATTGCAGTAAGTTTTTTACCCCACACACATCCAGTATCTATACCAATTATATTATCTAATTTAGTTTTGCCATCAAGCGCTGCCCAATGACCAAAGATTATGTATTCGTTTTGTTTTAAGTTTAAGATAGTTTGTTTGAACCATGGGATATAACCTTTTTCAGGTTTAAGATCATTTTTACCTAATTTTAGCGCACCTTTTTTATCTAAAAATCTCATTCTTGTAAAGTAATTTATTATTACTCTATATCTGCTATATTTTTTAAGTTTTTTATTCCATTTTTTTGGTGTATCACCCCACATGTTTTTCAGGATTTTGTATGAATCTTTTTTAAGAGCATATTGAATTTCTTTAGAGAAGTCTTCTGCTATTTTAAAATCCCAAATGAAGGGAATACCCGCATGACTAATCCAAAAGACTTTATTATTTACTTGGATTTTTAATAATAATGGAAGTTTTTTTAACCATTTATGAATAGTATTCAGATTATCAGCATGTAGAATTTTTTTAAGTGATTTATTCCTTTTCTTATGTTCAATTAAATATAAAAGGTAAAAATCATGATTTCCTAAAACTGCCTTTACAGCCTTTTTATTTTCTATGCAAAAATTTAAAACCTCTAATGATTTTGGACCTCTATTAACAAGATCTCCGGCAAAGATTAATTTATCTTTTTTTGAATTAAATTTAATTTTTTTGCAAAGAGAGACTAGCTCATCATAGCAGCCCTGAACATCCCCAATAACATAATGTGCCATCAGCTATGTTGATCCTGTGTAATTTTTATAAATTCATTAAGAGATATCTCTTCTGGTCTTTTTGTTGGATTTATATCGAGCTTCTTCCAGTCAATATTTAAACTTTTAAGATTATTTTTAATATTCTTTCTTCTTGAAGAAAAGGCTAAATCAATTATTTTATAAAATTTTTCTTTAATACTTAGATCATAATTTATGTCTTTTTTAGGAATTATCCTTATAAAACTAGATACAACCTTAGGCTTTATATCAAATGCATCTGGAGGGACATCAAATAAGATTTCACAATTAAAGAAAGCAGCTATTTTAATTGCAAGTTTCCCCCAATTCTTTGATGAAACTTTACCAACAATTTTTAGCGCAACTTCCTTTTGTACTAAAAAATGCATATCTTTAATATTTTCATAGGAATTTATTAGTTTTAAAATTATTTGGGTAGAGATGTTGTAAGGTAAGTTCCCAATTATTCTGTAATTTTTATTAAGATCCTCTATTTCATATTGAAGAATATCTTGTTCCTTAAATATGAAATCTGCAGGTTTTTGAAATCGCTTTTTTAAAAATTCTATATTTTTAGCATCAATATCAATTCCAATTATATTTATATTTTTTTTATTAATTTGATTGGTTAGGGCGCCAAGTCCTGGTCCTACTTCAATAAAGTTTTCATATTCTTGAGGTGAAATTCCTTCACCCATTTCAAATAATATTGCAGGATCTTTTAGGTAGTTTTGCCCATATTTTCTTCTTATATCTCTAGAGCTCATTATAGTAATTTTTTTGCTATTTTTATCGCTAGACTGAGAGAGGATGTATCCCCATAACCTGTACCAGCTATATCTAATGCAATACCATGATCTACAGAAGTTCTTATTATTGGAACACCAAGAGTAATATTTACTGACTCTCCAAAACTCAATGCCTTTAAAACAGGCAAAACTTGATCATGATACATTCCAAGATAAGCATCTGTTTCTTTTAGATTTTTTATAGAAAATGCTGTATCTGCTGAAATAGGGAAAGAAATATTAATATTTTCTTTCTTTAATTCTTTTATTGCAGGTTTAATAATTTTTACTTCCTCATCTCCAATTTTTCCATTTTCTCCACTATGCGGATTTAGTCCAAGAACTTTAATGTTAGGGTTTTTAATATTGAATTTACTTTTTAGCCCTTCATTTAATATTTTAATTTTATCTATTATTAATTTTTTGGTAATTTTATTAGCGACATCTTTAATAGGAATATGAGTTGTTGCTAAGGCTACATTTAGTTTCTTAGAAGCAAGCATCATTAATACATTATTACTTTTTGTTAGCTTTTGTATATGTTCCGTATGACCAGAAAAATCTTTTTTAACTGAAATAATACTTTCCTTACTTAATGGCCCAGTAACTAATGCAGCACTTTTATCAGATAAAGTTTCTTTTATTGCATAATTTAGATTATTTAGAACATATTTAGCATTAGACTTAAAAATTTTTCCTGGAGAAGTGTTTTTACATTTATTTACTGTAATAACTTGAAGAATTCCTTTCTTATTCTTTTTTAACTTTTTAATAGAATCGATATTAATTATTTTTAAATTTTTCTTTAATAACCTTGACCTATCTAAAAATAAGCATGGATCACCTACAACAAGAATTGGAATTCTAAAGTTTTCCCACTCTTTACTAAACGCAAGTTTTATAATTAAATCTGGGCCAATACCAGCTGGCTCGCCAGATGAGTAGATTATTTTTTTCAATCTAATTCTTTAAATTCTACAAATGCCTCGGCTCTCATTGTTCTAAGAGTATTCTCCAATTCTTCATCAAATTTCCTTGAGTAAAGAATTTCATATGCCCGATCCTCAATAAGCTGATCAGTAAGTTCATGATTTCTTTTTTTAAGAACTTCTAAAAAATGGAAGCCAAATTCAGTCTGAAATACTTGAGAAATAATTCCAATTTCAGTTTCTAGCATTGTTTTTTCAAATTCAGGTGCTAAAACACCCATACCAAGCCATCCTAGATCACCACCTAATTTTGCCGAGCCGGGATCTTCAGAAAATTCATTTGCTAATAAAGCAAAATCCTCACCATCTAATACTCTTTGCCTTATTTGTATTAATTCATTTTTTGTTTCATTCTCAGTTCTAATAGCTGAAGGCATTAATAAGATATGTCTTGATTGCCATTGATCTTCAAATTTAACAAAGTCTCCTCTTTTATCTTCAAGTTTTAAAATATGAAATCCAGATCCACTTTCTAGAGGATCTGAAATAAATCCTACAGATTTTTTCATAAGAGCTTTTTCAAATAAATCTGGCATATCAATTGGCTTTCTCCAATCGATTAGACCCCCGCTTGCTGCATTACCACTTATTGAAAATTGTTTCGCAAGCTCTGAAAATTCTTCACCCTGATTAATTTTTTCAATTATTGTATTTGCTGATTTGATATCTTTAACAAGAATTTGCCTAACTAAAAGCTCTGGCTCAAGCGCACCAAGAGAATCGTCAGTCTGTAAAAAAGCCTCAAATTCATTATCCGTTATATCTATATTTGAGTTCACTCTACCTCTTTGAACTCTCTGGATTTTCATTTCCTTCCTTATTGAGTCCCTTAGATCCTCATATGAGGCACCATCAGTTTCAACAAAATCAATGAATTCTTCTAAGTCCATTTGATTGTTATAGGCTAATCTACTAAGAGTTTGATTTAATTCTGCGTCACTAATTTTTACACCAGCTCTATCAGCAAGCTGAAGTTGTAATTCCTCAATGATTAATTTTTCTTTTATTTGTTCAAGGAAGACATCTATGGGAGGCTTGGGTATATTTTGATCTTCATATCTTCTTTCTAAATCATTAACAGCACTTTTAATCTGAGATTCCATTATTACTCCATCATCAACTATGATGGCTATCCTATCAAGAACTTCAATCTTCGCTGATATTACCGAAGAAAAAATTAAGAATATTGTTAAAATTTTATTCATATTTTAATTAATAATTAAAGATAGAATTATCCATTAATCTGCCAATTTTTTTAAAAGAGGAATTTAGACCTTTAAATTCAAATTGAAAATTAATTCTACTTTTGTTTTCAATTCTTATTATATTATCCCATGCGTCATTAAGATACATGTAAGAATCTGTTTCTAGCATAGGGAGATAATTTGAGAGGTTTTTATCTGAAGTGGTAACTCTAAAAACAAAACAACAGTTTTCATATCCCAGCCCAAATATAGAATCAATTTTAGAGTTTGATTCATCGTCCCTTTTAAATTTAGCAATGAGACTTAGATTGTTATTTATTTTAAGATCTGCATAAAATTCTGAATAATCCAAGATTGACATAAAATCTCCTGCCATTCGAGAATATCTTTTAGCATAACCCATAGTTCCATTTTCAAAATTATTTTTGATAGTAATACCTGCCATAGGTACCTTTTCATGTTCTTGAAGATAACTCGTATATGCCATGACCATAGTCTTCATATTAGGCATCCATTTACCCATTATCATTAAAGGGCCTTCATCCATAGGCATTTGCATCATATTTACTTGTTCCATATTCATAGACATTTGCATCATATTCACTGGATTCATATCCATATGCATATCATCTAACCAAATATCTCTATCTTTTAAGTAGAATTTTTTAGAAATACTCAGAGATATTTTATCCATGCTCATATTTCTTTTTTTATATTCCATACTTAATGTATAAAAATTTTGGTCTCCAATTCTATCCATTCCAGAAAATCTTTCATTATTAAATAATTGATTCATCATGGAGAGCTTATTTGTATCAAAAATTGGATTCATCTCTTGATTTTTATAACCAACGTAACCATAAACAAATCTTGGTTTCAAAATATGAAGATCCATTTTATTCTTCTTAAAGAATAGTGTGCTTATGTCTAATTTAAAATTTGGTGTGCTAATAGAGTTTGATTGAATACCGTCATCTAAATCATAATTAATGCTTTTTAGCCCAAGTGATGAAGAAATATTTATGCCATTAAAGTAAGTTTGATTTGAAATTTTTAAGTCTGAATAAATTCTTAAACCTTCAATAGGATTGTTAATTGCATAAATAAATTTATTGTTTTGATTTTGATATCCATAAAACCCATGAATTTTATCTGCTTTAAAATAAGAGAAATTTAGCTTTTCATATAAAGTAAAGTTTTTAAAATTTTTAAAGTATTTAAATTCTAAAGAAGGCAATTTTTTATAACCATTTGTAAGAATAGGATTTAATGTTTGAAAACCTTGATGCTCAACCTTAATTCTCAGGTCTCCAACCTTGCCATTTAAAGAAACATTTTGTTTTAAATTTTGTGCTCTTTGATTACCAATAGAGGTTATATCTCCTGGGATATCTCTGAGAACAAGACTGTCTGAAGCTTTTGCCCAATTAATATCTACCCAAAATTTATTATTTTTACCATATGAATCTTTAAGGTTAAATGCCCATCTTTTATTTGGTTGATTAGGGTATATTTCTTTAAATTCTTTATCTTCATTAAAATAGATGAAATCAATATTACTCAAATTATTTATTTCTCCATGAAGCCTTCTAAAATTTCCCTCAAAACCAAGGCCGCGTTCTGAAATATTCCTAGTTGCTAATGTAATATCAGATTTATCTGATATGACTTTGAAATAAGGAATCATAAAATCTAATCCATCGGATGAATAAGATAATGAAGGCTCAAGAAAACCAGTCATTCTTTCACTCAAAGTAGCAAATGGTACATATGGAAGTCTTAAGATAGTTTTATCAAGAACATTTATTTTAACTTTTTTTGCGGCACCTCTTTTTGTCACATCATTTAATTCAATACTCTCAGCTAAAAATTGCCATCCAGCTTTTGGGTCAGCACATGAGGTCATTGATACTTGTTTAAGCAAGATCTTATTTTCTAAATTTCCTTTTAATTCATCAAAAGTTAGAACTATATTTCTATCATTTAAAAATGCCTGACCAAAATAAAGCTCTATTGACCGATTGTTTTTATTAAAGGAGCCTTCTTTTGCATTAAAAAAGTAATCTTTAAGAAATAAATTGCCTTCTTTTTTAAAGCTAACCAGACCATTTTTTCTATCAATTCTTGCTTTGTCTGCTTTTAAGATACCTTCAGGAAAATCAAGAATTATGTTTCCGTTTAATATTAGAGCCTCATCATCAGTAATTTCAAATCTATCAGATTTAATATCAAGGCTTTCAATATCTTCAACTATACCTAGGTAGGGTTCATAGACTAAGCACGAATTATTACTTTGTAAGTCTTGTGTAAGAATGCCATTGTCCACTAAATCACTGCTCAGATGATTTTGATAAAAGATACATGCTACTAAGTAAAGTAAACGTTTTATCTTAAGCATTTATATATTTTATACCTCATGACATATTTGAAAGAGTAATTTACTAAAAGTTCTATTATTTTTTTGAATTTATATAATCTTCTAACTGATATAGATGATCTTTACCAAAAAAAATCTGATCATCAATTAAAAATGTAGGAATACCAAAAGCACCTTTCTCAACAGCCCATGATGTATTATCTATTAGTTTATCTTTACATTCTTTTGTTTGAATCATTTCTAAAATATTTTTATGATCAATTCCATCATCATCTAGAGCCTTTTTGAGGACCTCTAAGTCTTGAATATTTAAATCTTTTTCCCACATCGCTGACATTGTGCATTCAATATATTCTTTTAGAATGCCAAGCTCTTGAGCGGCAATCGCCCCTCTTTGAATATTTAAAGAATTTTGTGGAAAGTATGAATTATTTTTGAATTTATTTAGATCATGTTTTTTTATAAATCTATTAATTTCAATAAAAAAATAATCAGCTTTATTTTTAATATCGGCAGTTGCAATAAGAGGAGGTATGTTATTAGTAAGCTTAAAAATACCGCCTGCTAAGCATGGAACATAATTAAACTTTGTACCAGTTCTTTCTTCAAATTCTGGAACTACCTTGTGAGTTAAGTAGCCGTTTGGAGTCGCAACATCATAGATAAAGTCTACTATCATTTTTTATTACAATTTTGTAAAGTAAAGCAATTAAACACTGTTATGAAAGATTTTTCAAAATATTCTGCGATTATTATAGGAGCGGGCGATGCTACTGGCGGAGCTATAGCTAAAAAATTTGCAAGTCATGGCTATAAAGTATGTCCAGTTAGAAGACCAAGAAGCATAGATAAAGTAAATAAATTAGCTGATGAAATTAATGATTCTGGAGGTTGGGCTAAGGGTTTTGGAGTTGATGCTAGAGATGAAGACTCTGTAAAAGATTTTTTTTATGAAGTGGAAGAAAATATCGCTCCCATTGATGTAGTTGTTTTCAACCCAGGCGCAAATGTTTTTTTTCCAATTGAAGAGACAACCTCAAGAGTTTTTAAAAAAGTTTGGGAAATGGCGGCATTTGGAGGCTTTTTAACAGGAAAAGAAGCTGCAAAATATATGAAAAAAAGAAATGAAGGCTCAATATTTTTTACAGGCGCTACTGCTTCAATGAGAGGTGGCTCAGGGTTTTCAGCTTTTTCGAGTGCAAAATTTGCATTAAGGGCCATCAGCCAAAGTATGGCAAGAGAGCTTGGTCCAGAGGGAATACATGTTGCTCATTTTGTTATAGATGGAGCTATTGATACAGCATTTATTAAAGAAAATTTTCCAGACAGATATGCTTTAAAAGAAAAAGACGGTATTCTACAACCAGAAGCGATTGCAGATGCTTATTGGTTTGTTCATTCTCAGCATAGAAGCGCTTGGACACATGAACTGGATCTGCGCCCATATATGGAAAAATTTTAATAATTAAGAGGAAAAAATAATGAGTTTAAAAGATCAAGTAATTTTTATTTCAGGTGGAAGTAGAGGAATAGGTCTTGCTATGGCAAAAAAAGCTGCTGCTGATGGTGCAAAAATTGTAGTAGCTGCCAAGACTGCTGATCCTCATCCAAAACTACCTGGGACTATTTATACAGCTGCAGATGAAATTGTTCAGGCAGGAGGTGAGGCGTTACCAGTAATATGTGATATCAGAAGCGAAGACAATGTAAGGGATGCAATTAACCAGTCTGTTGAACATTTTGGCGGTATAGATATATGTATAAATAATGCATCTGCTATTCAATTAACCAATGTCACGGATACTGAGATGAAAAGATATGACTTAATGCATCAAATTAACGGAAGAGGGACTTATATGGTTAGTAAATTCTGTCTGCCACATTTAAAAAAATCTTCTAATGCACATATTTTAAATTTAGCACCCCCATTAGATATGAGTTCTAAATGGTTTTCAGGAACGGTAGCTTATACCATGGCTAAGTACACTATGAGCATGTGTGTGCTTGGAATGGCAGAAGAGTTTAAAGAATTTGGTATAGCAGTTAACGCATTGTGGCCTCGAACTGCTATTGCTACTGCAGCTGTCAAGAATCATCTTGGTGGAGATGAAATTATGAAACTTTCTAGAAACGTAGACATAATGGCTGATTCCGCTTATGAAATATTAACTAAAGATTCAAAAGAATTTACTGGTAACTTCTGTATTGACGACTTAGTTCTTCATGAAGCAGGTGTAAAAGACTTTACTAAATATGCATCCGTACCATTTAATGAGCTGATGCCAGATTTTTTTGTTCCAGATGACACACCAATACCTGAGGATATTAAGAATAGCTAGTTGAAAGAAGACGAAATAATAAATCTAAGTATTCAATGTAATTTTAATGCTAGTAAAGCATCACCATTGAAGTTAGAAGCTAGCGGAAGAGAATACTGGAGAGTTACCAATAAGGATAACTCAATGATCTTATGTTATTTAGATCCTAAAAAAGGAAACCATTCAAAATTTATTTCCATCTCAAATAATCTACAGGACAGTAAAATTCCTTGCGTAAATGTTGTCTATCACAACGAAGATCTGGGAGTCATCATACAAGATGATCTAGGAGATAGAGACCTTCTCTCAATATTAAATGACGATAATAAAGATGATTTATTAAAAAGTTCACTAGAAATACTATTACAAATTCAAAAATCAAAGCTTTTAAAAGTTGATAGCTTTACAGAAGAAGAATTAATTGAACAAATGTATTTATTTAAATATATTTTTTGTAAAAAGTTTTTGAATATTGAAGCTAATACTTCGGTTGATATGCTCATCTCAGACACAATTGGAACTCTTATTACTCATCCTTGGGTAAATTGTCATTTTGATTTTGAAAGACGTAACTTGATGCTTAACAAGGATGATGATTTAACAGTTATTGATTATCAAGATATGAAAGTAGGGCCAATAGGAATAGATTTAGCAGCAATATTAGTAGATCACTA
>MDSV01004956.1_pt1 | contig 10242 bp, 9 predicted proteins | sample 810851 | NCBI WGS metagenome assembly MDSV01 (sample SAMN05326640, study PRJNA326480) | marine metagenome | isolation source: seawater | place: Atlantic Ocean: North East | collected 2012
AAATGAATATGCAAAAAAAACACTCAAAGAATTAAAAAAATCAGATAAACCTTTCTTTTTAGCTGTTGGATATAAAAGGCCTCATTTGCCCTTTACTGCACCGAAAAAATATTGGGATTATTACAAAAGAGATGATTTTAAAATTCATCCTTTTCAGCAAAAGGCTAGAAATGATACCGAGATTGCTTATACAAAAGTTGGTGAGCTGAAAAGTTATAATGGAGTTCCAGATTACGATAGTCATGCAAAGGATATATCCAAGCATATTCCCCAAGATCTGCAAGTAGAATTAATTCATGGTTATTATGCCTGTGTATCATATATTGATCAGTTAATTGGTGATTTAACTGCAGAACTAAAAAAATTAAAATTAGACACAAATACAGCTATTATCATATGGGGAGATCATGGTTGGCATTTAGGAGATCACGGTCTTTGGTGTAAACACACTAATTTCGAACAAGCTACACGCTCACCAATGATTATTGTTGCTCCAGGAATAAAAGGCGGTATAAAAACTTCTTCTCCAGTAGAGTTTATTGATATTTTTCCAACTTTATGTGATTTAGTGGGATTAAATATTCCATCTCATTTATCAGGTGTTTCACTACAACCTTTAATGAGAGATCCAAATACTTCTGTTAAATCAGCTGCTCTTAGTCAATGGTCTAATGGTAATCGAATGGGGTATGCCCTTCGAAATAAAAGATATCGTTATGTTGAATGGATAAGAGGCGATACAAGAGAATCATACAAAAAATCTAGTATTGTTGCTCGTCAGTTATTTGATTACAAAAAAGATCCATACGAAACTGTAAATTTAGCAGATGAAATCCAATACACTGAAATAGTGAATCATATGCAAAGAGAATTACGTACTTATTTTAAAAACTAAGACGTACACCTGAATAAATTGAAAAATCAGGTGTATTATAATTTTTAACAGTTTCATACTCTTCGTCTAATATATTTATTAAAGACACATAATATTCTGTAAATGCATTTATTTTATACCGAGCATTCATGGATATCAGGCTGTAATCATCTAAGGTAACGGTAGCATCTGCATCCCAGTCTTTATCTGTTGTTTCATCAACATAACTAAAAAATGAGGTGATGGATAGTTTGTCGTTTGGATTAAGTTGATATCTGGCATTAATTTTATGCTTAGGTTTTCTGTTTATAAAACCAATATTTTCCTCATCTGCATCCGAATCGAGATAAGTATAGGATAGACGTAAATTTGAAGTATCTGATGGATAAAGATTTCCCCCTATTTCTATTCCACTTATTTGTGCATTAGAATAATTAGTATAACTATCTGTATCTTGAATGTAATCTATAGCTTGTTTAAACGAATTCTTAAATAAGGTAAGATCAACATCTAAATCAAGGTTCTCAAATTTATGATCGATTCCAATTTCATATGAAGTTCCTTTTTCAGCTTCCAAATGATCATTTCTAGACATTTGCCATCCATTTGGAGCGAGGTAACTTGTTCCTACCGAGCCTCTTATTTTCGTATTCATTGAATTAAATAATGAAAAAGACCCCTGATAAGTATCTGCTGTATTAAAAATAGTATGGATATCTCTACGAGTAGATAAAGATACGTTTATATCTTTATTGATAATATATTGAGAACCTAAAAAATAACTTGTGACTTCTAAGTCATAGTCATCTCCAAAATCCTCCCGATTATTTTCTACTCCACTTAGAATCCTTATTTGATCATTTAGCTGCAGAATACCGTTCCATTCAAATCCAAGGGCTTCTGTCCTCGAGTTATATCCACTTCCATATAATAGTTTAAATAATCTGTAGGAAGATTTTATTTCTGAAGTAAATTTATTATCTAGTAAGTTTTGTTTGAATGACACAGATCCAATAAATTGATTTTTTCCATACGTTCCATCATCAAATTCTCCATCTGCACTAATGATTCTTGTCCCTACATTCCATTCACTGCCTGATAAAACTCTTCCTCCAACTCCAATACCTAAAGTATTGTTTAGAAAGCCATCATCATCAGGATCTGATCCTGCAGAATTCTTTGAGGAGAATCCATCATTGGAAAATCGATTAGCATCTAAATTAAAGTAAAAAGAATCGGTTCCCTCGTTAAGATTTATAGTTGTTTTAGATGTTCCGAAAGAGCCTCTTTCAAGATTTAATCCCATTGATGGGGATGCAGATCCTTTTTTAGTTATAATATTAATTACACCTGATAATGCATCTGCTCCATATAGAGAACTTTGCGCTCCTTTAAGAATCTCTATTCGCTCTATACCGGAAATATCAAAAGCTGATAAATCATAACCGTTGGAGTCTTGAGAATCATTTAATCGGACTCCATCTAATAATATCAGGGTATAGCGCGGCTTTCCTCCTCTTAAATATATCTGAGCAGTTCCTCCGGGTCCGCCGTTTTCAGTTCCATATATACCTGGCAATGTTTTAAGTGCATCATATAAAAAATGAGACCCAGAATTTTGTAGATCTTCACTTGTTATAATTTCAACCGAAGAGCCCACGCTACTCAAGGGCATAGGAATACGAGTTGATTCAATAATTATTTCATCCATAGTTTTGATGGCATATGAACTCACATAATTTAATAAGATTACCGTAGTAATTAAGATTATTTTTTTCATTATTTTTCTCCTGCCCAATCGCGAGGCGTTTAGAGATTATATTTTCCGAGGAGTCGTTTTCTGGCTTTTACTGATGAGTAATTTACAGTTGCGCGACAGCGCCTGAATTTCACAGGACTTACCGTTTCTCCTCACTCAAAATATAATCAAAAATAAAAATAAAAATGATACAAGTTTTTTTATATAATATTTATCGCTAGCATAGTCATATCATCATGTTGAGCGGTATTACCTGCAAACTCTAGGACATTATTTTCAATTTTATCCAACAGTTTCATTGCACTTCCTTGGTGATTCTTAATAATGGTATTTGTTAATTCTTCAATACCCCATTCATCTCCATGAGTATTCATTGCTTCAGTAATTCCGTCTGTATAGGTGACTACTAAATCTCCAGATTTAAGTTGTATATTTTTAGTTTCAATAGTAGAGCTAAATGTTGATGTATCTACTAAGCCAATCGCAATTCCATTTGTTTCATATTTATCAATTTTCTTCGTATCACGATGAAGAATCAAGGGTGCTTCATGGCCAGCTCTAGCGTAGCTTAGCAAATTAGTTTTTGTATTTAAAACCATATATAGCATACTAATAAACATATCCTCAGCTAAATTATCTGACAGTACCTCATTTAAGGATATCAGCATACTTGCTGGATCATATTCATTTTTTGCTTTTGATTGTAAAACACTTCGGCAAACTGCCATCATCAACGCTCCACCAATGCCTTTTCCGCTAACATCAGCTATCACTAATCCTACATGTTTATCATCAATATCAATTACATCATAATAATCTCCACCTATATCAAGGGCAGGATGATTAAAGGCAGCTAATTCTATATTCTTAATTTCAGGAAGCTTTTGAGGGAGCAAGGAATTTTGAATTTGTTGAGCAATTTGCATGTCTCTATCTAATTGCCTTTTTTGTTCAATGGTTTCTTGAATATCGGCATAATGAATAGGAACAGATGCTTGTGCAGCTAAAGCCTGAGCTAGATTTAGATCTGAAAGTGCAAAACGACTATGTCCTGTTCTATTCGCAAGCACCATAACACCGATTACATCATTTCCAAATCTCATAGGAACTAAAAGTAATGATCGAATTCGAAGAAAATCTATTGATAGCTGAGGTATACGTACATCCATTTCCGCATCCTCAATATGTAAGGCATGACCCTGTATTGCCACTTCTCCAATAACAGTTTCTCCTATTTCTATAGGATGATTTATTAATATTTCTTTAAGTTTTTCTGAGAAATTTTTCGAATCTTTTAGAAGATCGGATTCTATTTCAAATAAAGGGGGAAAGACTCCAGAAATTGCACGAGCAGATAATGTATTTTTTTGATTATTAATTAAATATATTGCACCAGATCCTGCTTTACATGTTCGGACTGCATAATGAAGAACACGCTCAAGTAAAAGATTCATTTCGACTGTTTCTGAATCAGCAAATACTTCTCCAACATTTTGAACAAAACCTAATGTAACTTCTTTTTCTTGAAGAAGTATATCACGAGTAGAAATTAATTTTTTTATTTTTATTTTTTTAATGATTAAAAAAATAATAAGAATTAGTACGAGTATGATTAGCGATATTTCAAACTGGGATAATAACATGATATTGTTCCATTTATTTTTCGTTCATTTTTTTCAAATCTTTTTCTAATAATTCGACTACGGATTTAAATTCATTTTTATTTCTTGAGTTAACCTCTATTAATCTTTTATGCGCCTCTAAGGATACTTTTGTATTCGTTTTTTGATCTGTTCTTTCATTAATAGATTTAAAAGAATTGGAATTTAATGTGTCTGAGGAAGTATTATTATTTGAATAATAAGTAATTATTTTGCTAACACCAAGTGTTTTAAGAAGTTGTTCATTTTTATTAGATAAATTAATAAGATAAAATATGACATTCTTCATGGGGTTTATCATTCCTCCTAATCCAGCTAATACCCCCATGAATGTACTATCCATGCCTGTACAATTTTTCATATCGAGGATAATTTCTCTTAAAGTTGAAGTATGAGTTTTTCTTTTAATGTATTTTTTTAGGGAAGGACTATTCTTAAATGATCCACGACCATTAATGCAAATATAGATTTGTTGGTCCAATTCAGCTGCTGTTAGATTATTATTTTCATTAAAATCTGTCAAAATTCTCCTCATTGATCTAACGATGAAATTGTAGCACTAGGTCGATGTAGGTCAACGAGTTTGTTGATAGATTACACAACCTATTTATTATCTGGCATTAAAATTACCACTAGCTCACCTTTTACAGATCGCTCTTTGAATGAGCTACGAATTTCTTTTGGAGTACCTCTTATAATTTCCTCAAATTTTTTTGTCATTTCGCGTAAAACAAATAATTCTCTATCTTTATTAAGATAGCTTTCAATTTCTTCTGTTAATTTTATTAATCGGTAAGGGGATTCATAAAAAACTACAGGTAACTTTGTTTCCGACCAATATTCCAACTCTTTTTTACGGCCTCCACTTTTATGTGGAAGAAATCCGGCAAAAATAAAACCTGTCTCGGTATAGCCAATCATAGCCATTGCAGTGGTAAGGGCTGTTGGTCCAGGTATGCAGGTTATAGGTACATCTGCATTAAAACAAGATTGAACGAGCCTACTACCGGGATCTGAAATACCGGGCATGCCTGAATCACTCACAATTGCAATAGCTTCACCATTCTGAATACGATTGATAATTTCTTCAGATTTTTTTGATTCATTAAATTTATGGCAACTTTTCATCTGAGTGGAGATATTGTGTGCTTGAGTAAGTTTTCGAGTGTGACGAGTATCTTCTGCATAAATAATATCAACCGCTTGTAAAGTTTCAATTGCTCGAATAGAAATATCTTTAAGGTTACCAATTGGTGTTCCGACAATATAAAGTCCTGCATCTATACTCATTTTGAAATCTCTTTTACAATAGTATCAAAATTTGGATCTCTGATAAGAGATAATAGTTCATTGTTTTGGATTTTTTTTTCGATTTGTAAATTTTTAATACTTCTCATAATATTTTTATTTTTTCCTATATCAGCTAGTAGATTAGGAAGAGCTAAATAGTTAATACCCATTTCTTTTAGCTGTTTTGTTAATCTAATATCATTAAACAAAAATTGCATTGAAGTATTATTTGAAATACGTTCTTCATCGCCACTTAAAATATCATCATTAATTTCCGGATCCTTCATAATTTGTTGTATGCTTTTAGATGAAAGAATTACATAGGCACGATGAATTGTTCGAGAGGGAAAACTTATGGATGCTGCAATATTTTTGGCCTGATCATCCGAGTATTTATTGGATAAATAAGAATAAGCGATACTACGCACTGATTGATAAGTAAATGTAATTGCTATACTTTTTGCTTTTAATGATAACTCCTTTTTTTTGATTACTCCGTATGATAAATCAAAAATCCAAATTGATATAATTATACATACACTACAGGATAGTAAGCCTAATATGATGCCTGCACATTTATCTGGAAGCATGTATAGTTTAAAAGGTTTTATTTTTTTTCTTTGATTAAAAAATGAAATAAAAATATGTAATAAATATATTGTTAACGTACCAAAAAATAAAACAGAAACAGGAATTGTCACTATACGAGGTCGATTTATCCATTCAGCAAGGTTTATTCCTATAGTATAACCCACAACTATTCCTACAGTTAAGCCTAGGGTGATTTGTATTATTTTTAATAAACTGGCTAAAAACCCCCTTCGAAAACCTATAGCAAAGAGCCAGATAAGTAATATCAAGCATACGCTATCGATTAAATATGACATAATTCAAAACTTTCTTTTTAATGTTCATAGGTTAGGATTTTTATTAAATATAGATTGTTACAGGATTAGATTAGTGAAATTAAAGTTTTTATATGCAGATTTTTTAAAGAAGAAATTTTCCTGTTATGGCCATTTCTACAAACTTAAACTTTCGTCATCCAAAATTATTGATTGTCGTAGTGTGTTAGAAATTGTGAATCCATTAAATGATTCTATCCGTCCAGATAGATTATATAAAGAGAAAGCAGATGCCGTTTTTGTTATGATGAATCCAGGATCCTCTTATCCTATTGATACTCCAATAGAAGATATAAGGTATGGTATTCATGATTTTTTAAAACCTAAGAATTTAGTCTTAACAAGACCAGATAATACCCAATATCAGGTAATGAGAATAGCCATGGAAAAAAATTGGAGACATGTAAGAGTGTTAAATCTATCCGATATTCGAAATCCTAAATCAGTAGATTTTATTAAACAGTTGAATGATCTTTCTAAAGCAAATACACATAGTATCTTTAGTACCTGTAGAGATAAGGAATGTAAGTTAGCTTTAAATCGAAAAAATGATTCTATAATATTAGGATGGGGGCAGTTACCTCAATTAATAAATTTATCTAAGCAGTGCATGAAAAGAATTCAAAAAGAATCAGTTGTCATGGTGGAATCAGATATTAACAAATTTTTAAACCTTCATCCTAGTCCAATGTTGCAAAGTAAGAAGGAGGATTGGTTAGAGCAAATATTAAGTAAGTTAAATTAATTTTATGAAAAAATTTATTTTATGTATATTATTAATTTCTTTAAAGGCATTTTCCTTGATGCCGTATGAGATTATTGTTTTAGCTAATAATCAATCACAGGATTCATTAAAAGTAGCTAATCATTTTGTACAAATGCGTAATATTCCATTAAGAAATCTTATTTATGTTGATGTGCCACAGAAAACATATAATGGAACTGCATCATGTACACCTGAGGAATTTACTGAATATATATGGAACCCAGTTAATCAAGTAATTACAGCTCGCGGATTAGAAGATCAAGTTTTAGCTTGGGTATATTCCGTTGATTTTCCTATTCGTGTAATCACAGATACTATTGATAGTCGTCAAATGTCTATTTGTGGCTATACTTTCTTGAGAAATGAATCTATCCAATTATCGTTGGTAGAAAACGGCAATTACTTGTCTAAATTATTTTTAGGACCTAATAAAGAAATACCTTTCTATTTACCATCTCGTTCACTTAGTTATTTTAAACATAATTATTTTACAAATAATAATGAAGTCGTGAAAGATTTTCCTAAAATTCAATCTCAAGATGAAATGCCATTACCAAGTATGATGTTAGGATATATAGGAGAAAATGGTAATACAGTTGATACTGTTTTGAAAACTCTTCAAATAGGAAAAAGATCAGATTTTTTAGGTCAAAAAGAAGGAATTTGGTTTTTCACAAATAATAACGTTCGTTCGACATGTAGATCTTGGCAGTATCCAGGTATTCAGGAACGTTTGACCGCAAGAGGTATTTCGTCCGAAATAACTAATGAGATGCCTAATAATAATAGTAATATCATGGGGGTATTATGTGGAAAAGAATGGATTAATACTAAATCAATAGGATCTTTTGCACCCGGTGCAGTAGCAGAGCATTTGACAAGTTGGAGTGCGGAGTTTCAACGTCCCCAAACAAAGTGCACTTCATGGATTGAAGCAGGAGCTACTGCTACAAGTGGATCAGTTGTTGAGCCTTACTCAAATCCAAATAAATTTATATCAGCACGTTTTTTTGAACACTATATTGCCGGTTGTTCAATTTTAGAAAGCTTTTATCAATCAATTGCTTCGCCTTTACAGCAACTTTTTTTAGGAGAGCCTCTAGCTAGGCCATATTCGCCTTATATTAATGTAGATATTTTAGGTCCAAGTAGACTTACTAGATCCTGTAATTATATGGTATCTGCACAAAATCCATTCAAAAATAAAAATATAGAATACACTTATTTAATTGACGGAAAGATATCAAAAATAAGTTCGAATGATTATAATTACTTTGTTGACATAAATGATTTATCTGATGGGTATCATGAATTAACTGTATTTGTTAATATTGATAACTTGGTTAAATTTTATGGTATGGAAACTATAAATTTTAGTGTAGATAGATTTGGAAGATCAATAGATATAACAGAAAATTTAATTACTAAGATAGGTAGTAAATATATTTTAAAGCCAATAATTAAAGGAAAGACTAAGCCTAATAAAATTAGAATTGTTTATGGAGAGATGTCGTTAGATGAAAAAAATTATGGTGAAAATACTGAGCTTACTTTTGATCAACAGGATGTAGGTGAGGGGCCATGTCATATTCAAATACAGACTATCTATGATGACAACATGCTCGTATCAAGTGCCCCTTTGTATTTAAATGTAATATATAGTGATTAAAAAATTATGCAGAAGAAATTAAAAAGGATATTATCGAAAAGTCCTTCTGAAACATGGGACGCAGCAGCTCTTTTTGCAAAAGAACTTCCTGCAGGTTCTGTTATTGCTTTACATGGTCAATTAGGAGCAGGAAAAACTTGTTTTATTCAAGGGATGGCTTTGGCTCTGGGAGTTAATGAGCCTATTTCGAGTCCCACGTATACATTAATTGATGAGTATCAAGGTAAGCAAAAATTGGTTCATATGGATTTATATCGGTTATCTTCTTCAGTTGAAGCAATTGGAATTGGTTTAGAGGAATACCTAACTAGAGATAATATTATAGCTATTGAATGGGCTGAAAGAGCTCAGGAACTTTTACCAGATAATTTAATACATGTGGATATAAAGGTTGGATCCGATCCGAATACACGTATTATAAATATTTTTGAAACGGAGAAATAGTGAAGTTGGTAGCTTTAGAATTGAGTACAAAAATGGGTAGCATAGCGCTCATTGATTCAGGTGAAACTATTAAAGAATGTACCTGGGAAGAAAAGTTCGAGAATCGACAGCAATTATTTGATGCCTTGCAATCACTTCAATTAGATTGGGATAGTATTGATGGATATGTGGTAGGAAGAGGCCCTGGTTCTTTTTCTGGATTAAGAATTAGTTTTTCGGTAATTAATACTTTGGCTTCTCCTAGGAAAAATAAAGTATTTTCACACAATAGTTGCTCCGCCTTAGCTCTAAGATATCTATCAGATCATACAGTTGTAGTGGGAGATGCTAGAAGAAACCAATTATGGATTGGAGAATTTGATGGAGTATCCTTAATTAAGAAATTTGAATTAATTTCTTATGATCAATTAAATAAATTTATACTTAAAAATACTATCGTAGTGAGTCCTGACCAAGATCGATTAAAAGATTTATTATCTCCTTACCAGCAGTGTATCCATCAAAATCCTGTTTATCCTACTGCAGGTGAGTTAGGGAAAATTGTTTACGAAAATATATTAAATAATAATGATTTTGAGCCTTTTGAACCACTTTATATGCATCCTCCAGTGTTTATTGAGCCCAAGTTTAAATAAATATATTATGAATCCATTAGATTTCAATTATATATGTCCTCCTCCACCTAAGGATCTTTTGCCATTAATAATAACACTAATATTTTTTTTTCTGGTGGGATGCTTAAAAAAATATCTTAGAAAAAAAAGATCTAAATAAAGGGATTTAAACTTATGCTAAAATTTTATAAATTAATTATAACCATATATGTTTTTTGTTTTTTCATGGCAAGTGCTGAAAAATCACCAAATATTTTATG
>MDSV01076251.1_pt1 | contig 10242 bp, 9 predicted proteins | sample 810851 | NCBI WGS metagenome assembly MDSV01 (sample SAMN05326640, study PRJNA326480) | marine metagenome | isolation source: seawater | place: Atlantic Ocean: North East | collected 2012
AAAGCCGTCGCTGGTGGTGCACCAACGGGCTGGACGCAGACCGTTCCTGTCCAGAGTGGCACCCACACGCTTGCCATCTGCAAACACCAACAAGGCAGGACCGTCCCAGGGCTCCTGGATACCGGCATTGAACTCGTACATCGCCGTCACGTCTGGACGAGAATCGAGATCGGGCTGATTGCGAAAGGCCTCGGGGACCAACGTGATCAAGCTGTCGGTGATCGAACGCCCACTGCGCACCATCAACTCGAGGTTGGCGTCGAGATTGGCGGAATCACTGAAGGCAGGATTCACCACAGGGTTCAAGTCAGCCGCGGCATCGCCCCACACTTGGCTGAGTTGGGACTCGGAAGCACGGGCCCAGTTGAGATTGCCCAAAAGGGTATTGATCTCTCCGTTATGGCCGAGCAGTCGCATCGGCTGAGCCAGCGGCCAGCGAGGAAGGGTATTGGTACTGAAACGGCGGTGATAAACCGCAAAGCTCACCGCGAAGCGAGCGTCGCGGAGGTCGGCATAGAAAGCCGCCAGCACCTCAGAGCGCACCATGCCTTTGTAAACAACGGTGCGACTGCTCAGCGAAGCGACATAAAGGTCTCTTGCACCTTCGGCACCGAAGGCTTTGCGGGCACGATCGCCCAGACGGCGCCGCAGGCGAAACAAGAGGGCCTCAAGGGCATCTCCGGCCTGCTCGCCCTCAACAAGCCACTGGTGAATGGAGGGAGCCGTCTCACGCGCGAGAGGACCGAGCACAGCTGAATCAACCGGCACTTCACGCCAGCCCTTGGATTGGAGACCCAGGGCTGCAGCCTCCTCAGCGGCAAACATCTGAGCCTGCTCACGACGACTGGGATCAGATGGAAGGAACAGCATTCCCAGGCCTCGGCCATCCCCAGAAGCAGCAGCCTCCGGCCAGACAGCCTTGAGATAGTCCCAGGGGATGCCACAGAGCACACCCGCGCCGTCACCAGAATCTCCATCCCCGCCACAGCCGCCGCGGTGCTCCATGCAGCCCAGGCCTCGCAGGGCTTGCTGAAGCAACCAATGGCTGGCCTCTCCCTGCAGCTGGGCCAGAAAGCCCACACCGCAGGCATCCTTCTCTCCGGCCACGGCTTCAGGAGCTGGGGTATCGCAGTGGGGCCAGGCTGAGTCGGAAAGTTGGGTCATGTCCTTCGGTCGAATCGAACGTCAGCCGCAGACGCAAAGACCCAGCGGCGGCGCTGACGCGATTGATGATCCTAAGGACGCGTGGTGCTGCACAAAAATCCGGCTAGCGTCCGAGCCATGGTTTCGCCGCCGCCGCCACCCGCACCGATCCCCGAAGTCCGTGCCGTTGGCCCCATCCAGGGCTCAAGCTTGCGCCTGGCCGGATCCGAGATCACAACGCCCTGGCTTTGGATCGGCACTGATCGTCATAAGCCCGACCAGATCTGGCTGCCTCTGGATGTCCTCGTCGCCCGTTTCGGTTTCCAGCGAAACAACGCTAGAGAGGGTGAGGAGCTCGAATGGTATGGGCACAAGGCATCGCTTCGGAGCTTGACCCAGCGCTCGATTGATGACGAAGTCGCCATCGAGGTGAGTGGTTGGCTGAGCGCCGTAGGCGTGAAGCTCGAGCGAACCGGCGACACCCTCGCCATCAGACTTCCGGCTCCCAAGGTGATCCGCCTACGCAGAGGCAAAGGCAGCACCGCGAACCGGCTGGTGATGGATCTCAGTGGACCGGCCTTGCTGCAAAGGGAGGGCAACGATCTCGTCCTTGGACTCCGTTCAACCCCAACGCAGGACGGGCAGCTGCGGGCGATGGGGTTACGTCCGAAGCGAAGTCGTAGCAGCCTGACCCTGAGCGGCCAGAGCACGACCCTGTCGACTCTGACCCTGGCCCGCCCATGGCGGATCGTTCTGGACGGTCTAAGCAGCGGGAACCGGGGTGCTGCGATCGGTCGCGACCCACTGGCGGCGCCCTTGCTCAACCCTGCGATTCAGAGCTTCGTGCGGCAAGGGCTAGTCCTGGACAAACGGGTGGTGAAGGTGGGAGTCAAGCCACTACTCATCTACCGAGTGGGAACCGATCCCAACAGTCAGGGGCTAGAGCTACGCCCACTCGCACCGAGGAGTGGTCAACAGGGGCTCCGCTTCCTCAACCAACTCGCCCAACCTGCTGGCGCCGTGTTCGCGATCAACGGAGGATTTTTCAACCGCATCCGCCAATTACCCCTTGGAGCGGTGAGAATCGACGGCAACTGGCTTTCCGGGCCGATTCTCAACCGCGGAGCGATCGGCTGGAACGGTACAAACCGTCTTTACTTTGGCCGTCTGCGCCTCAATCAAGAACTGATTGTTGAAGGCGGGCAGCGCTGGGGCCTCGGCCATCTGAATAGTGGCTATGTGCAGCGCGGACTGAGCCGCTATGACCACGCCTGGGGCCCTGTTTATCGAGCCTTGAGCGGGAGAGAGCAGGCGATCACCGTCATTGACGGAGACGTTCGTTCTCTGCACAACAACGCCGCACTGACAAGAGGGGTGCCAATCCCTCTCAAAGGAGACTTGGTCGTGGCCCGTGGTGGCGCACCGGTGCCGGCCCGCCCTGGCCAACGGGTCACGATCCGCACCAGCAGCTCAAATCCTGTGGGCGATCAGCCTCAGGTACTCGGAGGAGGCCCCCTCTTGCTGCAAAACGGTCGTGTGGTTCTCAACGGTCGCCAGGAAGGCTTCAGCGCCGGCTTCCTCGCCCTGTCAGCACCGCGGACGGTGGTTGCTCAGGACAAAGAGCGTCTCTGGCTCATGACACTGAAAGGAGCTGGCAGCAGCGATCCAACCCTGCTGGAAAGCAGCCTGGCTCTGCGCCAGCTGGGCATCACCGATGCCCTCAACCTGGATGGCGGCAGCTCCACTTCCCTGTTAGTGGCCAACCGTCTGGTGATGACCGGCCGCGGTATGGCCCCCAGAGTGCAGAACGGCCTTGGGCTGGTGCCAAAATGACGCGGATGTCTGTCTGACCCCAGTCCAATGGGCGCCACTCTGCAGATCACTCCATCCGCAGCAGCAGAGCTCGGCCGCCAGGCTGCTGTTGCTGGCACGGCCGGACAGATGCACCTCGATCTGGTGTCTGGGCACTGCGAACGTCATGTGATCCGACTTCAGCCGGGTTCTCTGGGGGGGGTGCCTGTGGCCCGCGGCGACGGGCTCACCCTGCATGCTCCCGCCGCGCAGGTGAGCGAGCTGGGAGGCCTCTGCCTCGACTACCGCAGCGATCTAAGTGGTGGTGGCTTCCTGATCACAGCCCGCAGCGGAATCCGCAACTGCGCCTGCGGCAGCGCCTTCACTCGCCTGTAAGGAAAGGGGCAGGCGACCCGGTATGGTGGTGGATTGTCGAATCAGGTCGGGACTCCGGCCGCAAACCGACCGTCGATGCCAACCATCCAACAGCTGATCCGTAACGAACGCCAGAGCGTCAAGGCGAAGACCAAATCGCCCGCTCTTCGTTCCTGCCCTGAGCGCCGGGGGGTATGCACACGTGTGTACACCTCCACTCCGAAGAAACCCAACTCGGCCCTGCGCAAGGTGGCCCGTGTGCGCCTGACCTCAGGTTTTGAAGTCACGGCCTATATCGGCGGCATCGGCCACAACCTCCAGGAGCACTCTGTGGTTCTGATTCGCGGTGGCAGGGTCAAAGACCTTCCCGGTGTTCGGTACCACATCATTCGCGGCACCCTCGACACCGCCGGCGTCAAGGACCGACGTCAATCTCGCTCCAAGTACGGCGCCAAGGCGCCCAAGGAATGATGCGTGAGGGCGTGCACCCCAAGCGCTCCCAATCCATCCATTTGCAGTATCCATTTCCCATCCACTGACAGTTCATGTCACGCCGTAACGCCGCCGTCAAGCGCCCGATCCTTCCCGATCCTCAGTTCAATAATCGCCTGGCCACAATGATGGTGGCCCGCCTGATGAAGCACGGGAAGAAGTCCACTGCGCAGCGGATTTTGTCTGATGCCTTTGGCCTAATCACCGAGCGCACCGGGGGCGATCCGGTCGAACTGTTCGAAACCGCAGTCAAGAATGCAACTCCCTTGGTTGAGGTCCGTGCCCGGCGAGTGGGCGGTGCGACCTACCAGGTGCCGATGGAAGTTCGCCAAGAGCGCGGCACGGCCATGGCCCTGCGCTGGCTGGTGAGCTTCTCCCGCTCCCGCAACGGCCGCAGCATGGCTCAGAAGCTGGCCGGCGAACTGATGGATGCCGCCAATGAGGCTGGCAATGCCGTTCGCAAGCGCGAAGAAACCCACAAGATGGCCGAAGCCAACAAGGCCTTCGCCCACTACCGCTACTGATCCCCAGTCGTCCCGGAAGCCACTGAGTTCCGGGACGGACCTGTAGGATCTCCACCGCCTTTTTACGCCCCACCCCGGAGTTTTTTGTGGCTCGCGCCTTTCCCCTGGAACGCGTCAGAAATATTGGTATCGCCGCCCACATTGACGCGGGCAAAACCACCACGACCGAACGGATTCTGTTCTATTCCGGTGTGGTGCACAAGATCGGCGAGGTGCACGACGGTGCAGCTGTCACCGATTGGATGGCCCAAGAGCGTGAGCGGGGCATCACCATCACCGCCGCTGCGATCTCCACCAGCTGGAACGACCATCGGATCAATATCATTGATACCCCTGGTCACGTGGACTTCACCATTGAGGTGGAGCGTTCCATGCGGGTTCTCGACGGTGTGATCGCCGTCTTCTGTGCAGTGGGTGGTGTTCAACCCCAGTCAGAGACTGTCTGGCGTCAAGCCGACCGTTACTCCGTGCCCCGCATGGTGTTCGTCAACAAGATGGACCGCACCGGCGCCGACTTCCTGAAGGTCCATGGCCAAATCAAGGATCGTCTCAAGGCCAACGCCGTACCGATCCAGCTTCCGATCGGTGCTGAAGGTGAGCTGAGTGGAATCATCGACCTGGTGGCCAACCAGGCGCATATCTACAAAGACGATCTCGGCCAAAACATCGAAGTCACCGATGTTCCTGCCTCCATGAAGGATGAGGTAGATGAGTGGCGCAACGTGTTGATGGAAACAGTTGCGGAAAACGATGAGACTCTGATCGAGAAATTCCTTGAAACCGGAGAGCTCAGTATTGAAGAGCTCAAGCGCGGCATCCGCGAAGGCGTCTTGAAGCATGGTTTGGTGCCTGTGCTCTGCGGCTCAGCCTTCAAGAACAAAGGAGTTCAGCTCGTTCTCGACGCCGTTGTTGATTACCTGCCGGCTCCTGTTGACGTTCCACCGATTCAAGGTTTGCTTCCCAACGGCAAAGAAGCCGTTCGTCCTTCCGACGACAAAGCCCCTTTCAGCGCCCTCGCCTTCAAGGTGATGGCCGATCCCTACGGCAAGCTCACCTTTGTGCGGATGTACTCGGGTGTCCTTGAGAAGGGCAGTTACGTCCTGAACTCCACCAAAGACAGTAAAGAGCGCATCTCGCGCTTGGTGGTGCTCAAGGCGGACGACCGCGAAGAGGTTGATGCACTTCGAGCCGGAGATCTGGGAGCTGTGCTCGGCCTGAAGGCCACCACCACCGGCGACACACTCTGTGCTGTTGACGACCCGATCGTTCTCGAGACCCTGTTCGTTCCCGAACCGGTGATCTCCGTTGCGGTTGAACCGAAGACCAAGGGTGACATGGAGAAACTCTCCAAAGCCCTGGTGTCTCTGGCCGAGGAAGATCCAACCTTCCGCGTGCGCACCGACTCTGAAACAGGTCAGACCGTGATCGCTGGCATGGGCGAACTGCACCTGGAAATCCTTGTCGACCGGATGCTCCGTGAATTCAAGGTGGAGGCCAACATCGGCGCGCCTCAGGTGTCCTACCGCGAAACCATCCGTGCCTCGTCACGGGGCGAGGGCAAGTTCTCCCGCCAGACCGGCGGTAAGGGTCAGTACGGCCACGTGGTGATCGAAATGGAGCCGGGCGAGCCTGAATCCGGCTTCGAATTTGTCAACAAGATTGTTGGCGGCGTCGTTCCCAAGGAATTCATCAAGCCCTCCGAAATGGGCATGAAGGAAACATGCGAATCCGGCGTGATTGCAGGCTTCCCGATGATCGACGTGAAAGTCACCATGGTCGATGGTTCATATCACGATGTGGACTCATCGGAAATGGCGTTCAAAATCGCCGGTTCGATGGCTTTCAAAGATGCGGTCAAGAAGTGCAATCCTGTGCTGCTTGAACCGATGATGAAGGTCGAGGTTGAGGTCCCCGAGGATTTCCTTGGCTCGGTCATTGGCGACCTCTCCTCCCGTCGAGGCCAGGTCGAAGGTCAGGCGATTGACGATGGCACGTCAAAGGTCTCGGCCAAGGTACCCTTGGCTGAGATGTTCGGCTACGCCACCGAGCTCCGATCCATGACCCAGGGTCGGGGTATTTTCTCGATGGAATTCAGCCACTATGAGGATGTTCCTCGCAATGTGGCAGAGGCCATCATCTCCAAGAATCAGGGCAATTCCTGATCTCTACCCCCCCTTAAATCCACCCCCGATTCTTTAAACAAAATGGCTCGCGAGAAGTTCGAAAGGAACAAGCCCCACGTCAACATTGGCACCATTGGCCACGTTGACCACGGCAAAACCACCCTCACGGCTGCGATCACCAACGTGCTCGCCAAGAAGGGTCAAGCCGAAGTTCAAGACTATGCCGATATCGACGGTGCCCCCGAAGAGCGTGAGCGCGGCATCACCATCAACACCGCCCACGTCGAGTACGAAACCGATACCCGTCACTATGCCCACGTGGACTGCCCCGGCCACGCGGACTACGTCAAGAACATGATCACCGGTGCCGCCCAGATGGACGGCGCCATCCTGGTCTGCGCCGCCACAGACGGCCCGATGGCACAGACCAAGGAGCACATTCTTCTTGCCAAGCAGGTGGGCGTGCCTGCGCTGGTGGTGGCTCTGAACAAGTGCGACATGGTCGATGACGAAGAGATCATCGAACTGGTCGAAATGGAAATCCGTGAGCTGCTCTCCAGCTACGACTTCCCCGGTGACGACATCCCCGTCATCCAGGTCTCTGGCCTGAAGGCGATTGAAGGTGAAGCTGAGTGGGAAGCGAAGATTGAAGAGCTGATGGCTGCGGTGGATGCCAACATCCCCGAGCCTGAGCGCGAGGTCGACAAGCCCTTCCTGATGGCTGTGGAAGACGTGTTCTCCATCACTGGTCGCGGAACAGTCGCAACCGGTCGTATCGAGCGTGGCAAGGTCAAAGTTGGTGAGGAGATCGAAATCGTTGGCATTCGTGAACCTCGCAAAACCACCGTTACCGGTGTTGAGATGTTCAGGAAGCTCCTCGACGAAGGAATGGCTGGAGACAACTGCGGCCTTCTGCTCCGCGGTATCCAGAAAGAAGATATCGAACGCGGCATGGTGCTGGTGAAGCCCGGTTCGATCACGCCCCACACCAAATTCGAAGGTGAGGTCTACGTTCTGAAGAAGGAAGAAGGTGGCCGCCACACCCCCTTCTTTGCTGGCTACCGGCCGCAGTTCTACATTCGTACCACTGACGTGACCGGTCAGATCACTGCATTCACCGCCGATGACGGCAGTGCTGTTGAGATGGTGATGCCTGGTGATCGCATCAAGATGACCGGTGAGCTGATCTGCCCTGTGGCCATGGAAACCGGCATGCGCTTCGCTATCCGCGAGGGCGGTCGCACCATCGGCGCCGGCGTGGTCTCCAAAATCATCGAGTGATCACGATCGCTTGATTGAGGTGATGGGTGCGTCGTTCGCGACCCACCCATCCCTTACAGTTTTCAGCAACGGTGCTGCCCTCCTTGATGGCAGCGTCTGAACCTCGACAACTCACTCTCTCCGTTCCCTGCGGGAACCGTCTCTGCGCTTCCTATGTCCACCGCCATTGCTCAGCAGAAGATCCGCATCCGCCTGAAGGCGTTTGACCGCCGCATGCTGGATCTCTCCTGCGACAAAATCATTGAAACCGCCGACAACACGGCTGCAACCGCCATCGGTCCCATCCCCTTGCCGACAAAGCGCAAGATCTACTGCGTCCTGCGTTCTCCCCACGTGGATAAGGATTCTCGCGAGCACTTTGAGACCCGTACCCATCGCAGGATCATCGACATCTACAGCCCTTCGGCTAAAACGATCGACGCCCTGATGAAGTTGGATCTACCCAGTGGCGTTGACATCGAAGTCAAGCTCTGAGCTCTCCACGCCCTTTAGGTCAGCTGCCTAAAATCATCGTTCTCGGAATCCATCTCTAGTGGCTGACCTGTCCGTCAGAGAGTTACCCCTCTTCCCTCTGCCGGATATCGTCCTGTTCCCTAGGGACGTGTTGCCATTGCACATCTTCGAGTCTCGCTATCGAATGATGCTGGAGACCGTTCTGGAGGATGATCGCCGCTTCGGTGTGGTGCGCTGGAACCCGAACACTCAGACCATGGCATCGATTGGATGCTGCGCTGAGATCCTTCAGCATCAGACATCAGAAGATGGCCGGAGCAATATTGTCACCCTCGGCCAGCAAAGGTTCCGCGTGCTTGACGTGGTCCGTGAGGCCCCCTACAGGACGGCAATGGTGAGTTGGATCGAAGACGATCCTGTCGAGGACCGCGACCAGCTCACAGAACTTGCCCAGAACGTCAGCCAAGCCCTCAGAGATGTTGTGGAACTGACTGGCAAACTCACCGACTCGCCAGCAGCACTGCCTGAAGACCTACCTGAACTGCCGCGAGAGTTGTCGTTCTGGATTGGGGCCCATCTCGGTGGACCAGTCGCTGAACAACAGCAAGAGCTACTCGAACTCACTGATACCAGCGAGCGCCTGAAGCTGGAATTCGAGATGCTCGATGAGACCCGGCGTCAGCTTGCCGCTCGCACCGTGCTGCGCGACACCCTGGCCAACGTCGACTGATGAATACCTCAGCTGTGCTCGGGTTCGCCGTAGCCCTGTCTGTTGCGATCGTTGCTGGCGTGGTCGTTTGGACCAAGCGCAATCGCGCCTATCACTCGAGCGACAGTGTGGCGGCGGCCTACGACGCCTGGACAAACGATCGCCTGCTGGAATCTCTTTGGGGTGAGCATGTGCACCTCGGTCACTATGGTGACCCGCCACGTCAACGCGATTTCCGAGACGCCAAGGCCGACTTCGTGCATGCGCTTGTGCATTGGAGTGGTCTCGACCAACTCCCCGCAGGCTCCAGCGTGCTCGACGTGGGGTGTGGGATCGGCGGCAGTGCACGGATCCTCGCCCGCGATTACGGCTTTAACGTGCTTGGGATCAGCATCAGCCCAGCACAGGTCGCCAGAGCCACAGCCTTGACCCCAGAGGGAAGCACCTGCCGCTTTGCCGTGATGGATGCGCTCGATCTGAAACTGGATGATCAGCAGTTCGATGCCGTCTGGAGCGTTGAAGCAGGGCCTCACATGCCTGACAAGCAGCGCTATGCCGATGAGCTGCTGAGGGTCTTGAAATCTGGCGGAACTCTGGCAGTCGCGGACTGGAACCGGCGAGACCCAAGCGATGGCGAGATGAACGCAATCGAACGCTCGGTGATGCACCATCTCCTCACCCAATGGGCCCATCCCGAGTTCGCCAGCATCAAGGGGTTTCACCACAACCTGGTGGCGAGCATCCACCAACGCGGAGCGATTCAGGTGGATGATTGGACCAAGGCCACCCTCCCCTCCTGGATCGATTCGATCGCCGAAGGGGTCCGCCGCCCTGGAGTGGTCCTGCGGCTAGGACCATCGGCCTTACTCCAAGGCTTGAGAGAGACTCCAACCTTGCTGCTGATGCATTGGGCCTTCGCGACCGGGCTGATGCAGTTCGGTGTCTTCCGCAGCTCTCGAGCCCAAACCTGATTCGATCGATACTCCCCAAAGCTGTGGTTGAAGCTGTGGTTAAACCTGTCGTTGAGAAATCTCTCAGACCAGAGCCCATCTGCGATCCCAGTGATGGGGAACTGCGGGTGAGCTGGGAGCATTACCACCGTCTGATTGAACATCTCGCCCTGCAGCTGCAGCACTCCGGACACAGCTTTGATCAGGTCGTCGCCCTCTCTAGAGGGGGGCTACGGGTGGGAGACACGCTCTCCCGTCTGTTCAAGCGGCCCCTGGTGATCATGGCCGCCAGAAGCTATGGGGGAGGAAAGGGCCGTGCGCAGGAAGAACTCAGGCTTGGGAACCAGCTAGCCCACACCTGCGATGCCCTCGGCCCGAAGCTACTGCTGGTGGACGACCTG
>MDSV01106418.1_pt1 | contig 10242 bp, 8 predicted proteins | sample 810851 | NCBI WGS metagenome assembly MDSV01 (sample SAMN05326640, study PRJNA326480) | marine metagenome | isolation source: seawater | place: Atlantic Ocean: North East | collected 2012
AACTTAAACCTTATAAAAATTTTATATTTAAAAATATTGATATAAAAAATAAAAAGAAATTAATTCTTTTCTTGAAAGGTAAAAAAATAGATAAAGTTTATCATTTTGCAGCTCAGGCAGGAGTGAGATATTCTGCAATAAACCCTAAAAAATACATAGATGTTAATATTAAAGGATTTATAAATGTGATGGATGTTACAATTAAACTAAAACCCAAAATAATTTTTTATGCATCTTCAAGTTCAATATATGGTGATAGTAAGAATTTTCCTTTAAGTGAAACCAATGAACTTAATCCAAAAAATATTTACGCTTTTTCTAAAAAATTAAATGAAAAATATGCAGATCAATTAGCAAAATTCTCTAAAACTTTTTTTATTGGTTTAAGGTTTTTCACAGTATATGGAGAATTTGGACGGCCAGACATGTATATTGGAAAATTAATAGGTAAAATAAATAAAAAAAAAGTATTTGAAATTAATAACAGGGGAAACCATAGCAGAGATTTTACATATATTGGTGATGTATGCAAAATATTAGATAAATTATCAAAGATTAAATTAAAATCTCGTCATACAATTTTAAACATATGTTCTAATAATCCAGTAAATATATTGAAAATTTCAGATAGAATATTAAAAGACTATGGTCACACAAAGATTAAATATATAAAGCTTAATAGTTTAGATGTATTAAAAACTCATGGAGATAATAAAAAAGTTAAAAAGCTTATTGGTAAATTTAAGTTCACAAATATAAATGATGGCCTAAATAAAACTATTCATTGGTTTAAAGAGAGTAAATTTGCAAAACACTATTAATAAATCAGACAATCTACAAAACAGTTTTGTTTATGGGATGGGAAGTTTTTTTAATATATTTAATTTAGAACATAAAAAATGTTTTAAAATAGCAGAAAAAAATAATTTTTATTTTCATTCATCAATTGCTTACCCAGGAGCATCTTTTTTTTATAAAAAAAATAGTGATAATAAAAAATCAAATGATAAAAAACTGATACTAAAAATCGCTGGATATTCATATGACCAACTTAAATTCGAAGTAGATGAAAGTATAAAAGAATTTAAATTGGACCAACTTTATGGCTTTCAACTTTGGGAAAAACTTCCAGAGAAAGATGAAAAAATTAATCAAGTAGAACTGAAAAAAATTATTTCATACTTAGAAGAATTAAAAAAGAATAAAATTATAGAAAAAACTTTTTTCCAACTTGAGCCTAAAAAAATTAACTTTGATGAGATAAATTTTTTTGACGGATATGCATTTTATGGATACCCCCACGAACTACAAATAGACAAAGATCAGTATTTAAAAATAATTGAAAATAAAAAGATTTTATTACAATTTCAATTTTTTGGTGGACGAAGTACAAAAATTTTTAGAGAAAATTTTAAAAAAAATATTAATAATAAAAAAACTGAATTTGAGATTGATAAATTATGGATTAATGAATGTTTGAATTTTAGTAATAGTATATCAAAAAGCAATTGTTTATTTGTTGGTTGTACACAAAAAAGCAGAAGGTTAGAATTTTTAGCAAATATTATAAAAAAAAAAGATAAAAATTTTAAAAAAATACAAAATATTAATTTCTCAGATAATCTTAATTTTCTTACACAGGTAAATTATCCTATTAAAAACCATCCTTCATTTTTAAAAAAAATTAGATCAAACTTGCATTTGATAAAACTGTATTTGCGTAAGATTATTAAATTTTAATCACCAGATTCACTTAATTTTTTTAATTCTTCAATGATTTTCAATGCTTCAGATTGACTATTAACTTTATATGATTTGTAAGTTCCCGGAGCAAATTTTTGTGGGTGTAATAAATATTTAGCTAAATTTGTAGTGTTCCATTTACCTTTTATATTTTTAAGTGCCTCGCTATAATTAAAATCTTCATCACTAGAAATGTTTCTTTCAAAAATCTTAGAAAGAGTTGGAGCCACCAGTGTTGTATTTGGTTTGTCGCCACTATTTAAGTAGTGACATGATAAACAGATATTTAATCTGGTAATATCGTATGTTTTAATTGATCTTAAATTCCCTTCTTTAAAATTTTTATTAAGTCTAACTATTTTTTTATCATCCGTCCAAAGATAAATAATACCTTGATTATTTATCGAAATATCTCTTATCCTACTACCAACCCAAATTCTTTCTGAAAAAATAACACTATTATTATTTAACCTTACTCTATACAAAGACATATTTTTTAATGAAGAAATTAAAATATCTTCATCCCATCTTTCATCAAAGTTTTTGATTTCAATTAAATTTGAGATTCCAATTCCTGGAGTCCATGAAAAAACTGGTTTAGCATATCCATCATGTCTTCCTGGTACTACATTTATATAATCATAGGCTTTAAAACTTTCATAAGTAGTACCATGGGTAACAAGAGGCCAACCATAATTTTTTCCTTCACTAATAATGTTTAGCTCGTCGCCTCCTCTTGGACCGTGTTCTGTTGAAATTATCTGATTATTTGAAGTTAACAGTAGTCCCTGAGGGTTTCTATGTCCAATAGAATAAATTCTGTTAGAATTATTTTCCAAATCAATTTCAATAATTTTACCCTCCAAATATCTTAAATCTTGAGATAATGGGATCTCATAATTCTCTTCTTTGTTTGAGTCTCTACTAGAAAAAGATATATACAGGAAATTACCTTTATTAACTATCCGTCCTGCCCAATTGATCCCATGTTTTTTTGACTTAAATATTGGATCACTCTTAATTTTATTAAAATCTATTATATCGATTTGATATATATTAGAGGTATATTTACCTTGGTAATTATCTTCAATAAATACTTCATCTTCTTCAACTTGAATATTTATTAAGAAAGAAAAAATATTATTTTTAATTTTATTCTTACAATAAATATCTTGTACAATATTAATTTTTAAATTTTTTGTTTTAAAATATTTTTCTAAATTAAAAAATAGTATTTTTTTTGTTTTATCATTTATTAATACCGCTTCTCCCGATGCGGATACTACTATGAGAAAATCATCGATAGAGCAAATACCACCTCTTGCTTTTATAGTATTTGATTTAGGAAAAAAATTTTTTAAACTAATTTCTTTTTTTTCTAATTTTATTGTTGAAGTTTCAATAAAATTTAAATTTTCATACTGAAAATCAATTAAATTAAATTCTTGCAAATTTTTTGTATCTATATTCTCAGTTTTTGATTGTCTAATGTTTGGATTACTAAATAATTTTTTAAGTTCATAATAAAATGATTTTAATTCTAAATAAGGATAAAATTTTTTATTTTCAAAAAATACCCCAAAAACAAAGGGTACAAGTATTAAAAAAATGACTAGTACAATAAATTTAGATTTTTTTTTGTTCATTTAAATTAAAAATAATAATATAAGCCTAATAATATTTAATATTTTTATGTCTATAAAAAAAGCTTTTTTATTCAAAAATGAATGGAAAAGTAGAAATATAGAGCCATATCTTAATAAAAAAAAGATAAAGACAAAATTAGCATTCAAGGAACTTATTTGTGCTGAAATATTATAGAGCTGAAATTGACGGGATAAGAGCTTTAGCAATAATACCAGTGGTATTATTTCACACTGGATTTTCACTTTTTGAAGGAGGGTACGTCGGAGTTGACGTTTTTTTTGTAATTAGTGGATATTTAATTACCAGACTAATTATGAGGGAACATTCAGAAAATAAATTTAGCCTTACCTCTTTTTATGAAAGAAGAATTCGAAGGATTTTACCTGCATTATTTTTTATGATTTTAATTATAACAATAATTGCTTCTTTCATAATGGTACCCGCAGACCTAGTTAATTTTTATAAATCATCTATTGCAAATACTTTATTTTTATCAAATATTTTTTTTTGGACTAATATAAATTATTTTTCTAATCCAACAGAATTAATTCCTCTAATTCATATGTGGAGTATTTCGATTGAGGAACAGTTTTACTTAGTATTTCCAATTATTTTTATTTATTTGATAAAAAATCTTAAATTAAAAAAAATACTTATAATATTTTTTATTTTTTCATCATTAAGTGTTCTTTTTGCCCAAGTAGTTGGTAATTTCAATTTAACTCAACCTTATATGGCAAAACAATTCAGTTTTTTTTATATTTCAAGTGCTTCTTTTTATTTACCTTTAGCAAGAGCTTGGGAGCTTTTAATAGGATGTATGATCGCCATATATCTAAATAAAGAAAATAATTTGAAAAATAAATTTTCTGATTTATATATTTTTTTAGGAATTGTTTTTATAATAGCTTCAATTTTTTTTTATAATAAAAATATTCCATATGCGAGCATTTATACAATTCTTCCAGTTGTTGGAGCTTCACTTTTAATTCTATTTTTAAATAATAAAAGTTTTTTTTATTTTTTATTCACAAATAAATTGATAATTTTTTTTGGTTTAATTTCTTATAGTTTATATTTGTGGCACCAGCCATTATTTGCCTTGTACAGAATTTATTTTATTAATGAGCCAAAATTTTATGAATATTTATTGCTTATTATTCTTGCAATAATTATTGCCTTCTTCTCTTGGAAATATATTGAGAAACCATTTAGAAACAGAAGTTTTTTATCAAAAAATAAAATATTTATACTTTTTTTATTAATTTCATTTTTAATAATAATATTTAATTTTTTTGGAATAAATTCTAACGGTTTTAATAAGATTAAATTTATAGAAAATAAGTTAGGAGATAAAAAAGAAATAATAATAAATAAACCAATAGAAACAAGTCAAATAATAAATTTACAAAAACAATTTTTGAAATTAGATATAGAAAAATTTAAAAGCCCAAATAATCATAGAAAAATTTTATTCATCGGAGATAGTCATGCCAGAGATATTTATATAAGTACTAAATTAAATGAAGAATATTTAATTGATTATGACTTTTATAAGCTTACATTAGGAAATAATTGTTTATTTTTTTTAGAACAAAAAAAAAAATTCAAGAAAAAAAGAATGTGAAGAAGAATTTGATTTTATATTAAAAAACAAGTCATTAATAAATAATTCAGATTATATAATAATTTCTATGAGATATTATGATGACCCAACTGAAAGACTAAAAAATTTTATCAATAAGTTAAAATTAAAGAAAAGTAAAATTATTATAGTTGGAGCAAGAAATGAGTTTTATAAACCTGTTAATCTAGCATTAAATTTGGTTTTAAGAGGAAAGAATAAACTATTTAATGAGACAAAACTTTTCTTAAACAGGAAAAATCATACGGATGGATATAACGACAAATTAATGAATTTTTCTCAGGATAATAAAATTAAATTTTTAGATACATTTAAAATATCTTGTAATGCTAATTTAAAGAAATGTGATTTTTATGATGAAAATTATAAATTATATTATTATGACTATGGACATTGGACAAAAGAGGGAGCTAAATTTTTTGGTAAAAGATTTGTTAGGGAGCTTAAACAATTGATTTCCAATTAACACTTTTATTTAAAGTGTAACTTCCATAAGCGAATACTCTTTTTTTATTAGTTATAAGTTTATTTACACCGTGTATTGATATTGGATTTGATAAAAAAACGATTAATTGTTTTGCTTTTGGAACAAAAGTTTTTACTTTAATTAAATCACTTATTTTAGGCTGAGGAAGTAAAACATCTGGTTGATTTTTATATTTAAATATTTCTAATGCACCTCCATCCTCAGAGTCCAAGTCATTAAAATACAATAAAAAACTTACAATTCTTGAACTTTTATCATGATGAGGCTCTCTAAAATACCCATTTGTAGCCTGAGAAAAATCCATTTCTAGGTAGGAAACTTCATGATTTTTAAGAAATTTATTTTTAATCTTTTCAATAAAGTTTTTTTGATATTTTTGCTTAAAGTTTTTTATTATATTTGAATTATCAATATTAAATTGCCCTTTCTTTTCAAACTTATTAAGAAAAAACTCAAAAACCTCTCTATTATTAAAAAATAAATTTATATTATTTATAATTTTATTTTGATTTAACAAACTTTTATATTTTTTTGTACCTCTTCGAATTTGTCCTCTACCACCCCACTTTATTTCATCGAAGTTATCTAATTCTGTTATTGAATTATAAATATCATTATTCTCCTCATCAGTTAAAAAATTATCAAAAAACATAAGTGGAAATGGATTATCTATAATATTAGGATTTTTTAATCTATTTATTTCAATCATATTTATTTAAAATTCCTTAAAAATTTTGATATATTAATTTTAATCTTTTCATAAAATGAAATTGATATTCTTGAAGAAAAGTAATTTATCAACCTTGAACAAATAGTTATTAATAATTCTACTAAATCTTTTAATAATTCTTTAGTTTTATTTAATATATATTTATTTAATACTTTTGAGTGATTTTTCTTAGACTGAATGTAGATTTTATAACCTTGATTAGGAAATTCATTAAAACTTTTTTTTAGATTTTTTTTTGCAAGACAGTGAAGGTTATATTGGAAATTTCTTCTTGGGATATTTTTATCAATTTTACCAAATATTTTGTGATTATTAATATATAATATTTCGAAATCATTTTTTTCTAAGACATACTTTAGAGAATCTTGACTATAAGTAAAACAATGAGTTGGATCTGAATAATGTGAACTTTGTATATCTGGTACCTCTATATAGATATATCCATTTTCTTCTAAAATATTTTTATGAACATGCTTTAAAAATTTATTAGGATTTCCCAAGTGTTCAAATACATGTATCAGTGTACAGATTTTTATTTTTTTTGGAAACAAATCAGAATAAATATCTTTGGTTTTAAATACTTCATCGATCTCTAGGAAATTTTTTGAAAACTTCAAACCCTCATCATTGTAATCATAACCAATTGTATATGAGTCGTAAAATTTTTTGCACGCATAAAGGAAGGATCCTTGATAAGAACCAAAATCAAGTATATTTTTTTTAAAAATATCTAGGTTTGTTTTTTCTATTATTTTCTGAAAATAATGAAATCTTTGAAAACTTATTCCAGTTTGATCAAATTTTAGAGGAAAATCTATTACTTTTTCATTAAATGTAAGTTGATGTCCTGTATTTCTATAATCAGAGTTATAATATTTTGAGAGTTGTTCTTCACTCATTTGAGGACTTTGATTTAGAACACCACAATTCTTACAAATGAAATTTTTATAATCATGGACATTTTTATTTTTAGATTCCGTTCTTAAAAATATATTATTAAAATCAACCAAGATTAGTTTTTCGTATTCACAAATATTACATTTTTCCATTTTAATTTAATTGAAATATAATTTACTATTGTATAAAAATCCAATTTAACTAATAAAATCTATTAATTGCATTAAAAGATAAAAATATTATACATTAAAATTGTTTTTATTAATAAACACTTTTTTTGTAATACATAAATATGAAACAATTTAAAAAAACATGAAAAAAACCTTAATAATTGCATGTGATGGGGAAGCCGCTAGTGGCAAAAGTACTGGGGCAAAACTAGTGTCAAAAAAATATAAACTTTTGCTAATAAATTCAGGTTTATACTATAGATATGCAACTAAGTTATATCTTCAATTTAAACCAAAGCAATTAATTCCTTTTCTAAGAAAAAAATTAAAAAGTATCTCTTATAAAAAAATTTCTAAAATGAATCTCCATTCACAAGAAATTAGTAAAAATGTTTCAAAAATAGCAAAGCAAAAAAATGTGAGGATAATTATAAACAATATTCAAAAAAAACTAATCAAACAAAAAAAACATATATGTTTGGAGGGTAGAGATATTGCAAGTAAAATATTAAAAAAAGATCCAAAGTATGATGTTGCTTTTTATTTTACATGCAATTTAAATATAGCAAGTAGAAGAAGATGGGTTGATTTAAAAAAAAAAGTAAATTTGAGTGAAGTTAAGAAAAGTTTAAAACATAGAACAGAAATTGATAAAAAAAGAAAGCATAGTCCATTGATACGAGTAAAAGATGCTATCCTTATTCAAACAGACAAACTAAACAAAATGCAAGTATTAAAAAAAATGTCTTTACACATTGATAAAAAACTAAAAGTTGGAAATTAATAAAAATATTTAAAATTATATTTTTTTAATTTTGTTTTGATACTGGCAAAGCCATCTACCATTTGACTCATAGTTTCTAACATATTATCTTTGAATGGAAATTCTTGCCATTTCCAAATATTAGCAAACAAATTATCTTTAAGTACTTTATCGCTGAATTTTTTTAATTCAGGGTTAACTTTTTTTTCAGCTTCAAAAATTATTTGTCTTCCCATTTGAGTTTGAAAATTTTTATTTGTTAAAAAAGAACAGGATTTAAATGGTGATTTAAAGTAAACATAATGTCCTCCTTTCATTACATGGGATCTTGGAGAAATAGGCCATTCATTTAAATTTAAATTGTTTCTTATATCTTCAATAGTAAGTTGTTTTCCATTAATTTTATAATTGCCAGGTTTAGAGTCACTTATTATTTGATTTATATCGTGGATATTCTCAAAAGAATAACCATTATAGTCTATAGAATTTATTCCTGCTTTTCTGTCAATTAAAACCTTATTTATAGAATCTCTAAGAATTTTTTCATTAATTTTTTTATTTATTGTCATCACATGTACATGTGCTCTATCAAGTCCTCCGAGACAGGCACACATTCCATGTTCAAAAGTTATTACTTTCCTTTTATATGTTTTATTTAAAACTTCAGATACATACTTTATTAATAATTTTAGTTCCTCTAAATTCTTATCTTTGATTAAACTAAAAGATGGTAACAGTTCTTTTGTTATAATCATTAGATATCCTGGAGTGAATGCTCCAATTGCAGATATTAAAAAAAAATTTTCAGTATGAGCGACTAGTCTATTAAATAAATCAATTTTTTTAGGTGGGTAGTGCTTTCTACTTTTTGCATTTTTAAAGAACTTATCCCAGGACAGTGCATCATCTACAGTGTTCATAATTAAAAACCTAGTTTATACAATTATAAATATTTTTTGCAATATTCTTTCCTACTTTGTTTGAGTTTTTTAAAATTGCTTGGATGATGGTCTTTCTTTGTGGATTAAAAGCTCTTGCTAAAATTCCAGGAGTATAAATATTTTTTAATTCTTTTATTTCAAAATTTTTATTGACCATAAAGCCACTAGAATTATATTTGGCTCCATTAATTTTTAAGGAATTTATTAAAGGAACTTCTTTACTTAAAGCACTTACACTTAATGGTCCAGAAACATTTATAACAATGTCACATTTATAATTTTTTTTATTAGATATAACATTTAGTTTTTTGTTTTTTAATATTACATTAATAATTTCTTCTTTTTGAGCTATTAAAATATTTGACCTAATTAAAATATCTCTTGCTATAATTGTTTCGGGATAGGTAAATCTTGTAATATTTCTAAGTTTATTATGATAAATATTATCATATTTACTTTTTTCATAATTATTAAAATTTTTAATACAAAGAAAAAGTACATTTTTTTTTAGAATTTCTGTCCATGCATCATATTTTTTAAAACCATTTTTTTTTGCATAATTAAATTCTTTAATTACTGACAAAAATAAGTTTTCAGCTTTATTTATATTATTAATTTTATTTTTTGAAAAAAATTTTAGTGAATATTTTTTTCCACTAAGTTTTGCTGACTGTATACTTTGAAGATTTTTTGATGAACAAAATATTTTTATATTTAATTTTTTTTTAATTATAACTTGAAGCAACTCTGGCAAAGATTCTAATAAGCCAGCTTTAAAACCTATAAAATAAACTTTTATTAATTTATTATTTTTTTTTTTAAGTTTTATAATTTTTTTAATTAATTTTGATGTTGAACCTTCAGCATAAAAATCCCAAATATAATTTTTATTTTTTAATGCCTCACTGGTTGCTAATACTTTAGGAGGAGGAAGACCTAAACCAATATTAATATTTTTTGTTTGTATATTTTGATTAGATATATTTTTTTTTGAAAAAGTTATTTTTTTTAAAGATTTTTTTTTAATTTTATATTTTAGTTCTTTTAAAAATTTATTTTTAAATTCAATATATTTATAGATTTTTTTTATATTCTTAATAGCAACTACTTCACCTTCAAAAAATTTTATTTTAATTTTTAATTTATGATCATTGTAGATTTTTTCTATTTCAGTAAATAATTTTAATAGTTTTTCTTCCATCCAAAGGTTCATCAAGAC
>MDSV01001783.1_pt1 | contig 10241 bp, 9 predicted proteins | sample 810851 | NCBI WGS metagenome assembly MDSV01 (sample SAMN05326640, study PRJNA326480) | marine metagenome | isolation source: seawater | place: Atlantic Ocean: North East | collected 2012
AACAGATAATGAATGATTAAAGTTATTTTTTTCGTTGCTATAAGAAATTTCAGGTAAAAGAACCGCAGAAATACTTTTGGATAAGATTGTTAATTTGCCCGCTAACTGATATGGAATACTATAAATCGCTAATGCAACTGGCCCCATAAAAAGTTTTATTAAATATTTGTCCATAAAATCAAAAACTTGAATATTAAATATATGCAGAGAATACCATTTTGAATATTTCTTAAATTTTAAATATAAATTATATTTTAGGTTTTCTTTGTTTTTAGATTTATTAAAATTTTTAAGATAAAAAAAAATTATTAAAATACAAAATAATTTTATAAATAATGAAAATTTAATCAATTCTTTAAAATTAAAAGTATCGTTAATTAGTAAAAAAATTGATGGGATATTTAATGACAATGTATAAAATATAAAATTAACAGTTGAGAGTAATTTAAAATTTTTAAAACCTTGCAAAATACCTTCAAGAGTTAAATAAATTACAGTTAGACTTAATCCTACTCCAATTATGAAAATATTATAATAATCTTTAAATATTAAATTTAAAATTATACTTACCAATAAAACTATAGAAATTATTTTTATTGTAAGTTTTAAACTTTGCTTAATTATCTCTATTATAAATTTTTTTTTTGCTACTTCAATTGCAACAATTTTATTTATACCCATGTTTAATAGTAGACCAAAAGAAATTATAAAATGAAAAAAAATATAATTACCATAATCTGATTTACCATTAATCTGTAAGTGAACTGGTATAGCTATAATTGCTAAAAAAATTCCTAAAAATGATGGCAACGATAATATGTAGCTATTTTTATGCAAATCCAATAATTTATTAATTTTTTTTGATTGTGAAAATTTTGTATTAAGATTAATCATATTTGTATGAGCTTTAATAATTTTATCAATTTAATTAGATATAAAAGTTATTTAAAAAATTTTATCATTTTTTTACCTTTATTCCTAAATTATACAAGCTGGACTGTAACTAATTATAGTAAGCTTATTTTACCACTAATATTTTTCAGTTTTTTAGCTTCATCTATATATATAATAAATGATTTAATCGACATAGAAACCGACAAAAAACATCAATTCAAAAAATTTAGACCTATAGCAAGCGGCTTAGTTAAATTTAAAACAGCGATTTATATTTCACTGATTTTGGCAACAGTATCACTTCTTTTTTTTTTTAAATATTCTGATTTTAAAGTTTTTATTTTAGCAATTTCTTATTTTATAATTAATTTATTTTATTCTTTATTTATAAAAAGAATTAAATTTCTTGACATATTATTTGTAACAAGTGGTTTTTTTATTAGAATATATATTGGCTCTATAATAACTAATTTAGTAATATCAAATTTCTTTATTAGTCAAATTATTTTATTTTCACTTTTTATTCTTATTTGTAAGAGAAGGGAATATTTTTATTTTTTTGATGACAAAATAAATTCAAAATATAGTCTAAAAGAGTTGAATTTATTTTCAAAGGTTTTTCTTATTTTGAATATTTTAAATTATTTATTTTACTTTATTTATGGAAATAGATTTAGTGAAAGTTTTTCGTTAGAAATCTCTTTTTTGATTTTTATTTTTTTAATAATAAGATATTTTAATATAAATTTTAAAAATAATAATTTTGATCCAATTTCGATATATCTAAAAGATAACTACTTAAAATTATTATCATTTACATATATTTTAAATTTTGTTTTAGGATTTTATGGAATTTATTAATACAAAAAAAATAAAGAGTTGGGCTAAATATTATTTTGGTAATTATCAATTATATCAACCAAGAACTCTTGATGAGATAAAATTATTATTATCAAAAAATACTAATTTAATCTCATCTGGTGGTTTCAGAAGTTATGGTGACAGCGCAATTAATGAAGTTATTATTAATAGTAAATATTTTAATAAAATAATTAGTTTTGATGAGGAAACAGGCATTCTAAAAGCTGAATCAGGCATCACCATAAATGAAATGATAAAATTTTTATTACCTAAGGGATGGTTCTTAAAAGTAACGCCAGGAACAAAATTTGCAACTTTAGGAGGTTGTATTGCAAGCGATGTCCATGGCAAAGAACATCACAAAGAAGGTTGTTTTAGTGAAAATTTAATAAAACTAAGAATATTAGTTAATAAAGATGAAGTCATAGAAATAGACAATTCAAGCCATACTGATTTGTTTCAAGCAACTTGTGGCGGGATGGGCTTAACTGGATTTATAATTGAAGCTGAAATACAATGCAAAAAAATTAAATCATCAAATATTATTTTTAGGAAAGTGATTAACAATAATATTGATGAAGTTTTTTCATGTTTTGAAAAATATATGAGCTCAAATTATTCGGTAGCTTGGTTAGATACTAAAAAGAGTAAAAATAACTATAAGTCAATTTTTACATATGGTGATTTTTGTGAGAAATCAAAATTGGAATTAGTAAAAAGCTCAAGATTTACAATCCCATTTAATATAAAAGTAATCAATAATCTAAGTATAAAGATATTTAATAAGTTTTATTTTTTTTGGAACTTATTAAATAAAAAAAAAGGAAAAATAAACTATGAAAGTTTTTTTTATCCATTAGATAAATTAAAAAATTGGTATAAAGTTTATGGTAAAGAAGGATTTTTTCAATATCAATTTATTATTCCAAAAGAAAAAGCAAAAGAGGGTATATTGGAAGTATTAGATTATTTAAATAATGCTAATTGTCTATCTTCTTTAGCTGTTTTGAAACTTCATGGAAATAAAAATTCTAACTATATATCATTCCCAATATCAGGATATAGTTTGGCAATGGATTTCCCTTATTGTAAAAAAATTAACTCAATATTGAATGAATTAGACAAGATAGTTTTAAAGTTTAATGGCAGAGTTTATTTGTCAAAAGATACTAGGTTATCTAGTTTCTATTTTAATAAATTTTATGAACAATTTGAAGAAGTTATAAAAGTTAGAAAAAAATATAATATATTTAATTTTGGCTCTAATCAATCAAAGAGAATAGGAATTAATGACTAAAAAAACTTTAACGATACTAGGAGCCACATGCAAATTAGGTATTGAATTAAGTTATGTTTATGCAAAAAATAATTACAATTTAATTTTAATTTCAAGAAATTATAATAAAATAGAAAATCTCAAAAATTCTTTAGAGAAAAATTTTCCTGATATATTTATTGAGATATATGAACTAGATATATTAGATTTAGATAATCAAAAAATAATATTTGATAAGATAAAAGAAGTTTCTGCAGGAATCATATCTTTAATTGGAGAAACTCATTATGTTAAAAAAATTAATGAAAACAGGTTATTTGATATTATTAATGTTAATTTCACATATTTGGTAAATTTTATAAGTTTTTTTTTAGAACATTTTGAAAAAAAAAATGAAGGTTTTGTTATATGTGTAGCATCTGTAGCAGGATTGAGAGGCAGATCTAAAAATTTTATTTATGGAAGCGGAAAAGCAGCTTTAATAACTTTTTTATCAGGCTGTAGAAATTATTTGAATAATACTAACGTATTTATAATGACTGTTTTGCCAGGATTTATTAAAAATAATAATGATAAAAAAAAAACTATAGAAAATATGCTTCAAATAGAACCTTCAATTTTGGCAAATAAAATTTTTTTAGCACACAAACAAAAAAAACAAATTTTATATTCAAGTTTTACATGGAAAATGATAATGAAATTTATTCAAATTTTACCAAATAACATTTTTAATAAGATGAAATTTTAATAAAGTAACAATGGGAAAAAAAATAGTTTTTCATTCAATTAAATTTTTTGATTATAGCTTTAAACATATATTAAAAAAATTAGTAAGTAGTGGTGGTTATATTGTTGCTCCAGCAGCATCAAGCTTAAGTGAAATAAATGAGAAAAAAAAATATTATATAGCTTTAAAATATGCTGATATTGCAATTTTGGACAGTGGTTTTTTTTGCATTCTTTTAAGAGTTTTTAAAAATTTAAGAGTAAAAAAACTATCAGGATACTTGTTCTTAAAATTATTATTAGAAATGAAAACAATAAAAAAGAAAAAATTTTTTTTAATTAATCCAACTTTATTTGAACAAAAAAAAAATTTTAATCTACTAAGGTCTCATGGAATAATTAATCAGAGACATTATTGTTCTCCTATTTATAATTTTTCTAATTACAAAGACTTTAAACTTTTAAAAAAAATCAATCTTTATAGACCAGATTTTATAATAATTAATTTAGGCGGAGGAATTCAAGAACCTATGGGAGCTTTTTTAAAACAATATTTAAAAAAAAAAAATACTGCAATTATCTGCACAGGAGCAGCAATAAGTTTCTTAACTAAAGTGCAAGCACCAATTAATGAATTTTATGATAAATTGTATTTAGGATGGATGATTAGACTAATTCATAAGCCCAAAAACTATTTTCCGAGAATTATCAACTCTTTTAAGTTGATAAGTTTATTTTGAAAGTTTGTTTAATTTCTTTTAAAAATTCTTATTATTTTTTTATATAGATTGTAAGGGTAAAAAATTAAATAAGATAAAACTAAATTGTAATTCAAATCTCTTAAACGAAGAATTTTATATAATAGGTAATAGTATGAACCATAAGCATAAAGTTTATTAAGTTTGTTTTCTTCTAAAAAATCTACAAAGTATTTTTGATTTTCTTTCCACGCTTTTCTTTGAAAATCTCTATTTTCACTAAAAGCTGAAAAATCATTATCAAATTTTATTGTATTAGAATATTTAAACAAATTTATTTTTTCTAATTTTAATGCATCGCTAACTGCTATATAAAAATTTTCAATAATTCCCCAATCGTATTGTTTGTAATTTTTAGATAATTCTTTGAATTTTATAGCTTTTTCTTTTGAAATTTTAAAAGCTATCAAATCAATACCATAATGTGGCCAATAGTTATTTTTAACAACCCCATTAGTGATGTGTATGTTTGGATATATTAATGCACAAAATTCATCTTTGTTTATTTTAGATAAACTCTTAAAGATATTATCAGGGACAATTATATCAGCTGAAGAACAGACTAAATATTGATAATCATGTTCTATGAATTGATTAAGCGCATTTTTAAGCATTAAGTGATTTGAATATTTTTTCCCGCTTGGAAGTTCACTTTTTGGAATATTAATGTAATGACTTTTTAATTTTTTTTTTTCTACAAATTCTTTTACATTTTCCTCATCAAATTGAGTTAAACTAAATGTGACATCAAAATCAAGGGATGCAATTGAATCTACAAATATACTCTGAAAAAAATCATTAATTTTTGATTTTCCAATTGGTCTAAATGATACTAACCACAAAGCTTTCATAATCTTTTATAATAAACTGTTTTTTAACTACTGCTAGAAAAATAATTTGTTTTTTCTTTTAGCATTTTAGATTTTATCTTGTCTTAAAAAAAAATTAGACTAAAAGATATCTATGAAAATTCTTGTTGCTGGAGCGGGTGGTTTTATAGGCGGACATTTGGTAAAAAATCTTTTAGAAGAAGGACATGATCTGGTTTGTGCAGATTTAAAACCAATAGAGTATTGGTTTCAGGCTTTCGAAAAGAGTGAAAATTTCTCATTAGATTTAAAAGAATATGAAAATTGCTTAAAGGTATCAAATGGAGTGGACTATATTTATAACATGGCTTGCAATATGGGAGGGATGGGGTTTATAGAGAACAATAAAGCAGAATGCATGTTGTCTGTTCTAATCAATACAAACTTTCTAAGAGCGTGCTTAAAAAATTCTGTAAAAAAATATTTTTTTTCATCTAGCGCTTGCGTTTATAATGCATCGAAGCAAAAAAAATCTTTTGTTGATGGTTTAAAAGAAGATGACGCATATCCAGCGGATCCAGAAGATGGTTATGGATGGGAAAAACTTTTTAGCGAAAGAATGTGTAGACATTTTACAGAAGATTTTGGATTGCAAACTAGAGTTTTAAGATATCATAACGTATATGGGCCAGAAGGAACATATGACGGAGGCAGAGAAAAAGCCCCTGCCGCAATATGTAGAAAAATTGCAAATGCAAAAATTAATAAATTAGATTCAATTGATGTATGGGGGGATGGTGAACAAACTAGGAGTTTTATGTATATTGATGATTGTATTTATGGAACAAAAATGATTTTTAATTCTAACTCCACAGATGTTTATAATCTTGGAAGCGATGAACAAGTCTCAATAAATCAAATGATTGATATGATTGAGAATATAGCTGAATATAAAGTTAAAAGAAATTACCAATTAGATAAGCCCAAAGGAGTGAGAGGAAGATCCAGTGATAATCAAAAAATTCATAGTGATTTTGATTGGGGACCAAAATTTAAACTTTATGATGGTCTAAAAATTACTTACAAATGGATTTATGACGAAATTGTATCAGGTGAAAATAGTCAAAAATTTACCAGAGGTTATTAATTTTCTTCTTCAATATTGATGTTAAATTTTAAAGAGAAAATATTAATAACTCTTCCATCACTTTTAATTTCCTTAATACCTTTATTTTTGATAACTGGTCCTTTTCTAAGCGATTTAAGTGTTGTTTTGGTTTGTATATTTTTTTTAATAAATATTTTTTTGAATAAAGAATATTCTTTTTTTAATAACAAATTTTTTTTAATTTTTTTAATTTTTTTTTTATATTTATTTGTAAATAGCCTATTAAAATATTATGATATTAATAATATTAGATCATCTCTTGGGTATTTAAGATTCGGGATTTTCTCTTTAGGAGTCATTTACTTTATTGAAAAACAAAAAAGAATATTAAATTGGACATTCTTAGTTTTTTTAATTTGTTTTGTTTTATTGATTATTGACGGATATTATCAATATTTTATTAAAGAAAATATATTTGGACTAGCAGTAGATCATAAAAGTTTCAGAATAAGGTTTTTATTTAATGATCAGTATATATTAGGTAGTTATTTAAGTAGATTGTTTCCAGTTTTTTTGGGGCTTACATTTCTTTTATTTAAAAATAATAAAAATTTTATAATTTTAATTTCATTTTTATTTATTTTAATTGAAACTTTAATATTCTTGAGTGGTGAAAGGGTTGCATTTTTTTTTAATACTCTTTCAGCATTATTTATAATTATTATGATTGAGAATTTTAAAAAAATTCGACTAATTACGTTATTATTGTCTTTTCTTTCAATTATATTAATTACAAAATATGATGATAGTGCAAAAAAAAGAATCTGGGATCATACTATTAAGCAAATTGGAATAAAATCATCTAAAATGAATATATTTTCGGAAGTTCATCAAAGTCATTATTTGTCTGCATATAAGATGTTTTTAGACAATAAATTAATAGGAATTGGGATTAGAAATTATAGAAATTTTTGTGACGAAGAAAAATATAAAACACATAAATTTTCATGCACAACACATCCACATAATTCTTACGTTCAGATTTTGGCAGAATTAGGTTTGCTGGGTTTTGCTTTTGGAGTGATTTTATTTTTTTACTTTTTATTTAAGATGTTCAATCATTTGAAAGGAGCATTATTTGAAAAAAAATATTTATTCAATGATTTTCAAATTTGTTTATTAGCTGCTATTTTTATTACAATTTGGCCATTTGCGCCTAGCGGTAATTTTTTTAATAATTGGATCTCTATAGTATATTATTTTCCAGTTGGCTTTTTTCTTTGGAGTTTAAAAAATAAATAATTAAAATCGCCTTAAAATTATGTCGTAGCTACCAATTTTTTTATGATATAATTTATCTAGAGTTATATGAGTACATGGTGATTTGAAGTATTTGCACTCACTATAGCTTTTATAATAATAAAATTTTTTTGATATATTTATTTTTTCAATTTTCTCCTTATACTTTGTGTGTAGCAGTCTATCGTTAGGAATTAAATTTCTTTCTTCATGATATTTATAAACTCTCTGCCCTTGCTTTAAAAATACTCCTACTAAACAGATAATAATAAATGTGTTTATAATTTTTAAAAATCTTCTAGAATTAAATTTATCTAACAATTGTAAAGATAAAATACTTATAAGCACTATCAAGTAAGAATAACCGTACCTGTATAAAGGAAACTTAATTAAAAAATAGATAGACCCAATCAACGAAAACAAAAGTATCACAAATCTTTTTTCTCTGTCAAATTTTTTCAAAGTATTTTTGCCTCGAAAAAAAATAGTAAATAATAAAATAAATAATAAAAATGGAACTAAATTTTTTAGAAATACATATTTATGATCTTTTTGCCAGGCATTGAACCAACTAAAATTTTTATTAAATTCACTTTTTTTTATATTTTTTTTTTTCTCTTTCTGGCCAACCTTTTGCCCAAGCTTCAGCTTTTTCCGATTCATAACTAACTTCTTTAACATCTACCCATTTTAAATGGGACAAGCATGTCATTTTTACAGGATAAATTGCACATCCTGATACTAAAATATTTTTTGATATCCAAAGAGAAAGTAAAATAACTGGAAAATTAAATATTGCTTTTTTAACATTAATTTTATTTCTAAAAAATATAAACGCTGGAATAATAAGAGTAAAAATTAAAAAAGATTTATTAAGAAACGCAAATATACTTAATAAAAGTAATTTTTTAAAATTTTGTAAATTATAATTTTTCAAATAAATAAATTTAGAAACCAAATAAAATACTGATAAATGAGACATTGCGTCATTTCCAAATTCACTAAACCTATTTACTCTAAGACAGATGTATGTGAAAATAAAAACTGAAAATAATTTTCCAAAAGAAATTTTTTTATTTTTTTTTAAAAGAGATGATATGTCGTTTAAAAAGTATAAAAATATAGTTATACAAAATAGAGCTGGCGGAACTAGTAAGCCATTTAATTCTGAAAAGATTGTATAATTAAACGATGATATATATTGAAATATAGATACATGCCCAAATCTAAAATGTAAATTAGAAACTCCTGTAATTATTTTGTAATCATTAAGAATTTGACTATAAGGTAAATGATATAAGTATGCATCTGGCCTATTCTCTGTATCAAAAGATATCAATATTAATATAGATATTGAAACGATAAATATTTTTTTTATTTCAGAAGGATAAATTTTTTTTTTGTAAAAAATGAAAAATACACAAATAACTAAAATTTGAAATAGTGTGTTTAATTCTTTACTTAATGGTAAAATAAAATTTAAACTTAATGATACAAAGGATGTTATAATCACTCCAAATATTAAATGGTCGTAAAAATTATTCCTTTTTTCAATTAAAAAGAGTTTACCTAGAATATAGTAAACAGTTGTTGTAATAATGCATGAAAAAATAAATAAAAACAATTCTATGAAATTAAGCATCATTATTCCTATGTTCAATGAAAAAAAGACTATTATCAAACTATTACAAATTATAGAAGAACAAAAATTTATAAAAAAACAAATTATCATTGTAGATGATTGCTCAACAGATAATTCATTAGATTTAGTTAAAAATTATGATTTTAAAGATGAGAATTTGATATTAAGTCATAAAGTAAATAAAGGCAAAGGTGCATCAATTCAGTCAGCGCAAGAATATGTTAATGGAGACTATGTGATAATTCAAGATGCAGATTTAGAATATGATCCTAATGATTATAAAGTTCTTTTAAATCCAATTATAAATAGAGAAAGCGATGTTGTTTATGGTTCAAGAGTTCTGAATAAAAAGAGATATAAAAATAATTTTATTTCTAACTATAGAATTTTGGGAAATCATTTGCTTACTTTTTTCTCTAATTTAATTAACAATCAAAATCTTTCAGATGCTCACTCATGCTACAAGCTTTTTAAATCAGATTTATTTAAAAATATTAAATTAATACATAACGATTTTAGTTTCTGTCCAGAAATTACTACCAAAATTTCAAATCTAAAAAAAAAAATTGTTGAAGTTCCAATTTCTTACAAAGGAAGAAGTGTAGAAGAAGGAAAAAAAATCGCGCTAAAAGATGCTTTCCTAGCAATATATACTTTAATCAAATTTAAATATTTTATTAAATAATTTAGTTTTTTTAATATTAAAATTAACCTAATATTTAGTAAATTATTTTATTGTATTTGACATATTTTAAAAAAGTAATATAGCTTTTAAGCCTGGTGATTATTGCGAAAGGGTAATACCCGATCCCATTCCGAACTCGGAAGTCAAGCCTTTCTGCGCCAATGGTACTTTGTCTTAAGACAT
>MDSV01049352.1_pt1 | contig 10241 bp, 9 predicted proteins | sample 810851 | NCBI WGS metagenome assembly MDSV01 (sample SAMN05326640, study PRJNA326480) | marine metagenome | isolation source: seawater | place: Atlantic Ocean: North East | collected 2012
AAAAGTAATTATTTTAAATGATTTTAAAAATTTAAATAAATATTTAAAGAAAATTGATATTACAGTTTCAGCAATACCTGGTATCGCAGGCTTGAAACCAACAATTCATTTTACTAAATTAAGTAAAAAGATTCTGATAGCAAATAAAGAATCGGTCGTGTGCGGTTGGGATATTATTAAGAACATTGCAAAAAAATTTAAAACGGAGATTGTACCAGTTGACTCAGAGCACTTTTCCATAAAAGAGCTAAGTAAAAATTATTCTAATGAAGATATAGAGAAAATTTATATCACTGCCTCTGGAGGTCCATTTTTAAAATTAAAAAAAAATGATTTTAAAAAAATCAAACCAAAAGCAGCTTTAAATCATCCTAAGTGGAAAATGGGATCAAAAATTTCAATAGACTCAGCAACGATGATGAATAAAGTTTTAGAACTTATTGAAGCATTAAGATTATTTCCATATAAATTTGAAAAATATGAAATTGTAATACATCCCCAGTCTCTTGTTCATGCTATCGTAAAATTTAATAATGGTATAACTAAATTTCTATATCATGAACCAGATATGTCTATTCCAATTCTAAATGCGTTATTTAATTTTGAAATTAATGCTAAGGAAAAAAAATTATTTAAAAGGAAAAAGCAGAATATTGAAAATCTTCAATTTTTAAAAGTAGATAAAAAAAGATTTCCAGCAATGCATTTAATAACCAAAAAAAATATGTCTAAATCCGCTCCTATTATTATAAATGCGGCTAATGAAATATTTGTTGATCAATTTTTGAAGTCAAAAATAAGTTTTAACTCAATTTACTCATATTTGTCTCTTGTTTTAAAAGACAAAAACTATATAAAATACGCCAATATGAAATCCAGTAACATTGATAAAGTCTTGAAAATTGACAAATGGGCAAGAAATGTTTCAATGCTAATAATAAACAAAGCCAAACAGAAAAATGTTTAAATATATAACAGTTTTTTTATTATTAATTTACTCAACTTCTTTTGCAGAGATAATTAAAAAGATTGAAGTTTCCGGTAATAAAAGAGTAAGTGAAGAAACAATTAAAGTTTATGGAGAAGTTTCAGTGAATGATGATTTCTCAAAATTTGATTTTGATAAGGTTTTAAAAAATTTATACTCCACAGATTTTTTTGAAGATATAAAACTAGATTTTAATAATGGAATTTTAAGTATTGTGGTTAAAGAATATCCTGTAATAAATTCTATAACAATAGAGGGCGAAGAGAAAAAAAAAGTTAGAGAAAGTGTTCTTGAAAGACTTCAATCAAAAGAAAAAGGATCTTTCATTAAAAACATTCTCAATGAAGATATTGAAATCATAAAAAAGCTGTATTCATCGATAGGACATAATTTTACTTCCGTTGAGGCAAAAATAGAAAAATTTACTCAAGGAAGAGTAAATTTAATATTTAACGTAGATAAAGGTGAGATGACTAGTATTTCTAAAATTTCTTTCATAGGAGACAAAAAGGTAAAAGATAAAAGATTAAGAGACATAATTGTTTCAGAAGAGGATAAATTTTGGAAATTTTTATCTAGAAACACAAGTTTGAACTATAACAATATTGAATTAGACAAAAGATTATTAACTAATTATTATAAATCAATTGGATATTATGATGTTCAAGTAGTTTCCAGCAATGCAGAAATAAATCAAAACAATGAAACAATCCTTACTTATAACATTAATGCTGGCACAAGATACAAAGTTAATAAAATAACTACAAATGTTAGTGACGTTTTTGATAAAAAAATATTTTTGCCACTAGAAGAAAGTTATAAAAAAGTAGTTGGAAAATATTATTCTCCATTTAAAATAAATAAACTTCTAGCTGAATTAGATTTATTAATCGCTGACGCAAATCTTCAGTTTGTAGAGCACAATGTTAAAGAAACTTTAGATGCAAATACTATTACAATTCAAATTAATGTTTATGAAGGAAATAAACAATTAGTTGAAAAAATTAATATTAAGGGGAACACGGTAACTAATGAGTCCGTCATAAGATCAGAGCTACTATTAGATGAAGGAGATCCTTTTAATTTTTTAAATCTAGATAAATCAATAGCAAGACTGAAAGCCAGAAATATATTTGGTGAAGTTAAAAAAGAAGTAGTTGATGGTTCAAATAAAAATCAAAAAATAATTGATATAACCGTTGAAGAAAAACCAACAGGAGAAATAAGCGCTGGAGCTGGAATTGGAACTTCTGGAGGTTCTTTTGCGTTTAATATTTCTGAAAATAATTGGATGGGTAAAGGAGTAAGAGTTGCTACTAATTTAGAAGCTGACTCAACCTCTCTTAAAGGCGAACTAGATGTTAGACATCAAAATTACAATTATACCGGTAATGATTTGAATTATTATATAAGTAGTGCATCAAATGATAAACCAGATTCTGGTTACAAAAATAATATTTATAGTACAGGAATAGGAGTAGCTTTTGAACAATTTAAAGACATTTATTTATCACCATCATTAAGTTTTACTCATGACGATTTAGAAGTAGAAGATAAGGCATCATCCTCAATGAAAAAGCAAGAAGGAACATTTACCGATCTTTCTTTTGAATATGGTGTTCAACTTGATAATAGAGATCGAGCTTTTATGCCGACCGAAGGTTACTTAACAAGTTTTAATCAAACCCTCCCACTTTATGCTGACTCTCCATTTATTAAAAATGCTTTTGCTTACAGGGTATATAATTCTTTTTCACCAAATGTGATTGGAGCATTTAAGTTTTATACTGCAGCTATAAATGGCCTTGATGATGAAGATGTAAGATTGAGTAAACGAATAAATCTTCCAGGAAGTTTTTTAAGAGGATTTAAAGCAGGTAAAGTCGGACCAAAAGATAACGATGATTATGTGGGAGGAAACTATGCAATGGCTGCAAATTTTGAGGCTGCCTTACCAAATTTTCTTCCTGAAGGCACTAAAACAGATGTAAGTTTATTTATGGATCTTGGAAACGTTTGGGGAGTTGATTACGATGAGACGGTAGCAGACTCCAATACGCTAAGGGCCGCAACCGGAATAAATACTAGTTGGATTTCTCCAGTTGGTCCGTTGTCATTTGTATTTGCAAGAAATTTAAGAGCAGCAAGTTCAGATACTACTGAAGGGTTTAACTTCAGATTGGGAACAACTTTTTAAATAACAATGATAAAAAAATTTTTAATAATTACGATAACATTTACATCACTTTTTTTTATAAATGTTAATGCTCAGGATACAACATATTTTATAGACTTTAAGAAAGTTTTAAATGAAAGTAAAGCAGGTGCTGAGGCCCAAAAAATATTAAAGAAAAAACTAGAAAATGAGGCAAAAAAATTTGAAAAACAAGAAGCTGAATTAAGGAAGCAAGAGAAAGAAATAATATCACAAAAAAAATTAATAACTAATGAAGAATTTAAAAAAAAAGTTGAAGATTTAAGAAAAAAAGTTGCAGATTTACAAAAAAAGAAACAGCAAACTTTCACTAATATAAGCAAAACAAGAAGTGAAGCAAAACAAAAATTATTAAAGGCTGTTAAACCAATTATGAAAAAGTACATGGAAGAAAATAAGATAAAAATAGTTCTTGATAAAGGAGCTGTTCTTTTAGGCGACTCCACACTGGAAATTACATCTCAAATCATTGACATATTAAACAAGGAACTTAAGTCACTAAATATTAAATAATCTGAATGTCCAAAAATATTTTTTTTGAGAGAAGCAAACCTTTCTTGCTGAGCCAAGTTTTTAAAACATCTCAATTTAGTAAAGATTTAAAAATTCATGATATCAAGTCTTTAAATCAAGCGACTGATCAAGACATTACTTTTTTTGAATCCATTATATATAAAGATCAGGTAAAGTTAACCAAAGCCTGTTGTTGTCTTACTACAGAAAAGTTGAAGAATTATCTGCCAAAAAATTGCATTCCAATCATTGTTAAAAATGTTCTCTTTGATCTAGCTAATATTACTAGAAAGTTTTATCCAAAAGCTGATTTAGATTATCTTGATGAATCATTGACAAAACCAGATATTTCTAAATTTAATAATGTAAAATTTGGTAACAATGTTTTAGTTGGAAAAAATTGTCAAATAGGAGAAAGTACTATAGTTGGTAATAACACAATTATTGAACATGATGTATCTATAGGTAAAAATTGTATGATTGGATCACAAGTTGTAATTAGAAATTCTTTAGTTGGTAATGATGTAGTAATACAAGATGGATGTAAAATTGGATTAAAAGGCTTTGGTTTTATCCCTATTAAAGATAAAAATATTAGAATGCCACATATAGGAAAAGTAATTTTAAAAGACAATGTTGAGTTAGGATCTAATTGCACAATCGATAGAGGATCAATTGATGATACTGTAATCGGTAAAAATACTTTTTTAGATAATCAGGTTCACATGGCTCATAACGTAAAGATTGGAGATAACTGTATGATAGCAGGACAAGTCGGTTTTGCCGGAAGTTCATCCGTAGGAAATAATGTTTCTATAGGCGGCCAAGCAGGTATTTCTGGTCATTTAGTTATTGGTAACAATGTTAAAATTGGTGGTGGAAGTGGAGTAGTAAAAAATATAGAAGATGGAAGTGTTGTAATGGGTTATCCCGCAGTACCTCTTAAAAAGTTTATTAAAGATTCAAAAAATAATGACTAGTTCGATAGACAGAAAAAAAATTGAGAGTTTGTTGCCTCATAGAGCTCCTATGCTTTTAATAGATAAACTTATAAATATTGTTCCTTTAAAATCTGCTACAGCAATAATGCATGTTAAAAAAGATGCTTTTTATGTCCAAGGTCATTTTCCAGGACAACCAGTCATGCCCGGAGTTTTAATCGTAGAGGCTTTTGGCCAGGCGGCTGCAGCATTAACTGCGCACGGAATAGATCCAAAGGAATATGCTAATAAATTAGTTTATTTAATGAGCGTAGAAAAAGCTAGATTTAGAAGTCCAGTTATTCCAGATTGTGAACTTCATCTTGAAATTGAAGCAGTGAGATCTCACGGCAGAGTTTGGAAATACAAAGGAATAGCTAAGGTAAATGGAAAAAAAATGGCCGACGCTGAATGGTCGGCTACTATAGTAGATAGAAAAAATGATTCATAGTTCAAGCGTAATAGATAAAAAAGCTAAAATTTCTAAAAATGTAAAAATAGGTCCTTTTTGTTATATAGGACCGAATGTACAAATCGAAGAAGGAGTTGAATTATTTTCAAATATTCATATTGAAGGCAATACAAAAATTGGAAAAAAAACTAAAATATTTCCATTTGCAAGCATAGGAACTTTACCTCAAGATTTAAAATATAAAGGAGAACCTAATAGTTTGGAAATTGGAGAAAACAATACAATCAGAGAACATGTAACAATAAATCCTGGCACTGCCGGAGGAGGCAGTAAAACAATAATAGGAAATAATTGTTTATTTATGATTTCTTCACATGTAGCTCATGATTGTAGAATTGGAAACAATGTTGTTATAGCTAATAATGTTCCTCTAGGTGGCCATGTTACTATTGAAGACTCTGTTGTCATAGGAGGCAATTCAGCAGTCCAGCAATTTACCAGAATCGGAAGGTTGGCAATGATTGGTGGAATGACAGGTGTATTAAAAGATGTTGTACCTTTTGGCCTTTCTTTTGGTAATAGAAACTATCTTCAAGGAATAAACCTGATTGGCTTAAGAAGAAAAAAATATGATAACAAAAAAATTTTAGAACTTGACGAAGCATATAAAAAGATATTTTCTTCAAATAATCTTCTAGAAAATTTAAGCAAAATAAATGGTGAGTACAAAGAAAATGAATTAGTAAAAGAGGTAACTAATTTTATTGAGAAAGATAAAAAAAGACCTATTTGTACTCCTTTATCTAAATAATGATTGGCTTTATTTTTGGAGAAACAAGCTTTCCAAAAGAAATTTTAAAAAAAGCAAAACAAAGGAAGATCAGTTATTTAATAATTGATTTAACCAAAAAAAGGGTTTTTAAAAAAGATAAAAATTCCTATAGCGCATCCATAGGTCAATTTGGAAAAATTTTAAAAATTTTAAAAGAAAATAAATGTTCCAAAGTCCTTTTTGCTGGCAAAGTCAATAAACCTAAAGTTTCAAAATTAAGATTAGATTTTAAAGGTGTTTATTTCATTACAAAAATATTAAAAGCTTATAAACTTGGTGATGCAGCTATTCTAAAAGAAATCATAAAAATTTTATCTAAAGAAAAAATAAAAACAATAAGCTCACTGTTTTTAAACCCAGAATTAACCCTTAAAAAAGGTAATCACACAAGATTTAAACCAAATATGAGTGATAAAGCTGATATCGATAAAGCGATTAAAACTTTGAGGAAATTAAATAGATATAATTCTAGCCAAGGTACTGTTGTTAGAAATTTAAAAGTTCTTGCCGTTGAAGGAAAAGGGGGGACTCAAAATATGCTTAAAAAGTGTAAAAACAACAAATTTTTGTTCAGCGGAGTTTTGGCAAAGTTTCCAAAAATAAAGCAAGATTTAAGAATTGACCTTCCAACAGTTGGTTTGCAAACTTTGAAACACTGTATAGATGCAGGTATAAAAGGAATAGTTTTGAAAAGTGGGCAAAATATTTTTTTAGATAAAAAAAAATGTATAAGATACGCAAACAGAAATAAAATGTTTATTTTGGTTAAATGAAAAAAATTCTAATCCTTTTATTATTAAATTTATTTTTTTCAAATTTAAGTGCCTCAGATATTAAGTTGGAGAAGATTATATCTGGATTAAAAAAACCTTGGAGTTTATCTTTTATCGATGAAAACAAGATTATTTTAACAGAAAAATCTGGGAAATTGTCTATATTAAATTTGAATACTAAAGAAATTAAAAAAATAAATCATAATCTCTCCATTTTAGAAGATGGGCAAGGGGGTTTACTTGATGTTTTATATAATGACGGTGAAATATTTATTTCCTATTCTGAAAATAGAGGAAATTGGAGAACAAGTACTTCGGTCGCCAAAGGAAAATTTAATAATGATACTATAAAATTTAAAAATATATTTAGAGCTGAGCCCCCAATAGACTCTGGCTATCATTTTGGTTCAAGATTATTGATTAAAGAAAAATATCTTTTCATAACTGCTGGCGAAAGAGGGAAAGGGATGATAGCTCAGGATCCAACTAAACATCCTGGGAGCATTATTAGAATTAATCTCGATGGTTCAATACCAAAAGATAATCCAAAATTTAAAGGAAAAAAAAATTGGTTACCTGAAATATATCAGATTGGATTAAGAAACCCTCAAGGTATGTCTTTATCTCCTTTTGACAAAAAAATTTATTTAACAAATCATGGAGCTAAAGGTGGTGACTGGTTTGGTACAGCTAACTTTGGAGAAAATTATGGATGGAAAATTTTAGGATGGGGAGGAACAAATTATACTGGTACAAAAATAGGACCAAAGTGGAAACCAGGTTTTACAAAGGCAATTAAATATTGGGTACCATCAATAGCAGTTAGTGCATTGGTGATTTATAATGGAGAGGAATTTAGAGAGTGGAACGGCGATGCTTTAATCACGTCATTAAAAGATGAGTCATTAAGAAAAATTAATTTTAAAAATAATAAATTTGTCGAAGAGAAAATAATTTTTAAGGGAAACATCGGAAGAATAAGAGATATAAAAATACAAAAAAAGACAGGTCAACTTTTTATGTTATCTGATAGAGGTGAACTTTGGAGAATGTCTAAATGAAAAAAATATTTATTTTAACTGGAGAACCATCTGGAGATAAATTAGCCTCAAAAGTTATCTCAAGATTAACAAAAAAAAGATCGGATATTGAATATCTTTCTGTTGGAGGAGAAAATTTAAAAGCACTAAATATAAAATCAATTTATGATCTTAACGAGATAACATATCTGGGGTTTACAAGAGTTTTATTAAATATTTTTAAGATTAAAAAGAAAATTAAAGAAACAGCTAAGGAAATTTTGAAATTTAAACCAGATGTACTTTTCTCAGTTGATAGTCCTGATTTTACTTTGCGTGTGGTCAAGGAGGTAAAAAAAAATAATCCAAATATTAAAGCAGTGCATTTTGTTGCTCCTCAAGTTTGGGTGTGGAGAGAAAATAGAGTTAAGGAATTAAAATTATTTTTAGATCATATTTTATTATTATTTAGTTTTGAAAAAGTTTTTTTTGATAAAGAACAGGTCAGTTCTGAATTTGTTGGTCATCCACTACTTGAGGAAACTGAAGAAGCAAAAATTGACGTAAATCAAATTTTAAGTAAAAACAAAGCTATAATTTCTGTTTTTCCTGGTAGTCGCACATCAGAAATTAAAGTTCTGATGCCAATTTTAATTAAATTTATAAAACTAATGAATCAAAAATATAATGATTTTATTTATGTCTTTCATTCAACTAAAGAACATAATAATTCTTTGAGAAAATATATTGTATCAAGTGGTTTAAAAAATTGTGAAATAATTTCTGATGAAAAAATTAAGAATCATCTTCTTCGAAAATCAGTTTTTGCAGTTTCAAAGTCCGGAACTGTTTCTTTAGAAATTTGTAATGCAAAAATTCCACTAATAATTATATACAAAGTGGGTTTTATAAATTTTTTAATTGTAAAGAGTTTAGTAAAAACTAAATTTGCAAATATATTAAATTATGCTGCAAATGAAGAAATAATACCAGAGCTTCTTCAGTCCAAATGCAGTGCAGAAAATATTTATAAGCATGTTGAAGAATTTTTAGATGATCCAGATAAAATAAGAGGACAAATAAAAAAAATTCAAATTATTTTAAATAAATTTAAAACAGATAAATCAGCCTCAGAATTAGCAAGCCTTTCATTAAATAAATTTTTGTCATGATTGTTTATACGCATAAAGATTGTTTGCTTAAATACAACGGCCCCAACCACCCAGAGAGGAAAGAAAGAATAGACAGTATTTTGGAGTCTATTGAACAAATAAAAGATTTTAAGATAAATTTTAAGACTCCTCCTCTTGCTAGTATTGAAACGATTTCTTTAGTTCATCCAAAAAAACATATTGAAAAAATATTTTCCAACATTCCTAAATCAGGTTTGATTGGTGTAGAAAAAGAACCCTATGCAGACACAATGCTTTGTCCAAATAGTAAAAATGCTATTTTAAGATCATGTGGAGCCGGTATTGTAGCTGCTGACGACCTAATCAACAAAAATGAAAGAGTATTTTGTGCAATAAGACCTCCTGGTCATCATGCTGAAACAACAAGAGCTATGGGATTCTGTTTTGTAAACAATATTGCTGTCACCGCTAAATACCTTCAAAATAAATATAAAGTTAATAAAATATCAATTATAGATTTTGATGTTCATCACGGAAATGGTACTCAAGAAATTTTTTATAATGACGAAACAGTATCATATGCCTCCTCTCATGAATTTCCTCTATTTCCTGGCACAGGTTCAGAACAAGAAACTGGAATAGGCAACATATTTAATGCTCCTTTAAAAACGGGACTAAAAAGTAAGGACTTTTTAAAAATTTTTGATCAAAAAATATTAAAACCAGTCGATAAATATAAGCCTGAAATAATTTTAATATCAGCTGGATTTGATGCTCATAAAAGAGATCCTCTTGCAAATATAAACTTAGAATCAGAGGATTTTTACGAAATTACCAAACGAATTGTAGATTTAGCAAATATTCATTCCAAGGGTAGAGTAATTTCTTTTTTAGAAGGTGGTTATGATTTACAAGCATTATATCAAAGTATTAAATACCATTTATCAGCTTTAAATCGTTAAATATCCACAACACCCCAAATCGCACGTTTTAGTAAGATAATATAATAGTAATTAATTATTAATAAAATATACTGACTCTATGGAAGCTTTAATTGCAATAATTATAGGTTTAGTAGTTGCTACTAACACTGGCGTTTTTACGACTTCCTCTGAAGACATAGAAAATGAGGAACAAAAGGTAACAGAAGTTGTCGTTGAAAAAAAACCAGAGGCAGAACCAGTTTTAGAGGAAATAAAACCTGAAGAACCTGTTCAAGAGGAAATAAAACCCGAAGAACCAGTTCAAGAAGAAGTTAAACCCGAAGAACCAGTTCAAGAAGAGGCAAAAACAGTTGAGCCAACTCAAGAAGAAGTTAAACCCGAAGAACCAGTTCAAGAAGAAGTTAAACCCGAAGAACCAGAGGCTGAGACTAC
>MDSV01049993.1_pt1 | contig 10241 bp, 8 predicted proteins | sample 810851 | NCBI WGS metagenome assembly MDSV01 (sample SAMN05326640, study PRJNA326480) | marine metagenome | isolation source: seawater | place: Atlantic Ocean: North East | collected 2012
ATTTACAAAAGAATTTTAAAAAGGATAAAATAAATTTTGATAAACACAAAAAAAATTTCCATTTTTTAGATGACTTTTCTAGAAGTCATCACAAAATTATTGATGAATTAAGAAATTTATAGTTTTTAAAATTAAAATGTATATCCAAATGAATTAAAATTTATTTCTTTCAATTGCCTCAATACAATTTTTTTGATTCTTTTCTTAAATTTTGTTTTTGATGTTTCTGTAAATTGTAAATAAATATTTTCATGCATATTACTTTTTTTATAAAATTTCAAAATATTTTTTTTACTATTAATATTGATAGACTCTCTTAACATTTTTTTATTGACTTTAATTTTATAAAATTTGAGAATTTTAGTGATATATTGATAAGGGTTTTTTGTTAAATCCTCAAATTTTAAAACAATATATTTTTTTTCTCTTTTAAAACTTAATTCCTCGCTCCAAAAATAATAAAAATTTACAACTTGTTTAGTTTTACTCTCAATCAATTTGTTCAGACTTCTTTCATTAAATTCAAAATTTTTTCTATGCTTTAGATACAAAATAGTAAGTGAAGCTATTACCTCAGCAGGATTTCTGACCAAAATTATTGGTCTAATATTTTTAGTCAATAGCATATGACTTTTTTGAATAGGGTGATGTGAAAAAACAAAGAACCTGTAATCAAAATTTTTTAGTTGATTTTCATACTTTTTTTCTAAAACTTGCTTTACATTAAAGTTAAATTGTTGTGGAATATTATAATAAATGGATCCTTTAAAATTTTTAAGATTTCCATCACCCAAATTGTATAATTTCTCTAAATAAGAATTTATGACACCTTCTAATATATGTGTTCCAGATCTTGGACATGATATGATTAACTTTAATTTATGGTAGTTAAATTTAGTTCTTAGAAATGTTATATTTTTAATAAGAGATATCCAATATTTTAGAAATAAAAAAAAAATGTAAGTATTCTTAATCATTAACAAAATTATAATAAAATATTTTTATAAAAGTAAATTTAAAAATTAGTATAGATTAAAATGTATTTATCAAATATAAAAATTAAAAATTTTATGACAACAATATTAATAAATTTAGGCTTAAATTTGTCAAATATTTACTAAAATTTATTAATAAAAAAAAGTCGTAACCAAATGAACTTTAAAATATTTACAGATTTTATTTTATGTTTTTTTCTTATAGAAAAAAAATTTTTTTCACAAAAACTTCAATACTTGGTTTTTATTTTAAAAGAAACAAATTTTATAAATTATTTTAAATATTTATTTTTTAATAAAACTATCAATCCAATTAATTCCAAATATTTTAATTTATACATAAAAAAAAATAAAAATATTTGGACAAGTAATAAAAAGTTAAAAAAAAATACAATTATAGTTGAAAACTTCATTAACCATCCAGGGTACACTCTTTCGAATGCTATTACTGCTAAATACTTAAGTCGAATTTATAATTCAGAAATTATAGGTATTATAAGAAAGGGAGACCTAAAAGCGAGAGTTTTATTTAATAGTTTTAATTTTAAAAAAATTATAGAATTAGATAATCCAAATTTTTTTTTAAGAATTAAATGTTTAGTTTTAGCATTAAAACTTATTTCAAATTCAAAAAATATAAGTGAGTTTTGTAGGATAAGGTTTAACAAAGTAGAAATTGGATTATCTACCTACGACTCTTATATCAGGTACACCAAAACCCCAACATTAACTGAAGTAAATCGAGAGCTAATCGCTATGCTTTCACAAGCTATAAGTAATTATATTTTAATAAATAATACTATTTCAAGCTTAAAAGATGTGAAAATAAGTGTTCAGTCTGAAACTGTTTTTAATCCCTCGAATATTTATTTTCAAATATGTTTATTAAAAAAAATTAATGTATTTGCTAGATGTGGTGAAAATGAAATTTCTTTAAGAAGGTATACTGACTGGTCTCAAAGACATCACTACAGATATAATATTTCTAATAAATTTTTTAAACTTGTTAAAGATAATTTAAGTAAAAAAAAATTAAAATTTATAAAAAATATATACATTAAAAAAAGTAAAAATTTAAAATATGGTTATGATACTAAGATCCCATTGGTAAAATATTCTAATTTAAGATTTATAAGTAAAAAACAAATATTGGACAAATTTAATTGGGATAGTAAAAAAAATATAATAGTTTTTTTTCTAAATGTTTTAATAGATAGAAATTTTCACAACGGACCCAGAATAAATTTTAAGGATAATTTTTCTTGGACAGAATTTATGTTAAAAAATATGCAAAAAATAAAAAATGTAAATTGGATTATAAAAAAACATCCAATTGAAAAATTATATTCCTCGGGTTTAAATTTTGAAAACGAAATTTATGATATATGTAAAAAAAATAATCATATTAAATTATTTCCAAAAAATTTTACTAATTCATCATTATTAACTATTGCAGATAAAATTATTACTTCTCATGGTACTGCAGGTATTGAATATCCAGCTAACGGAGTCGAAAGTATTTTTGTAGAAAAATCTCTCTATTCAAATATGAAATTTACAAAGATGATCAAAAACAAAAAAGAATTAATAAAAAGATTAAATAATTTAGATAAAAAACAAAAAATTAAATCGCACATTGAAAAAAATTCTTTAATTTTTTTGTTTATTCAAGATTTTATGATTAAAATAAAGTGTTCTCTTATTCCAATTTATTTAATCAGTAGAAAAGTAAGCTTTGAGGATTTCTGGTTAGATTCTTTAAAAAAACTTAATATTAAAAACATTAAAAATGATAAATTATTTAAAATGTTAAAGATTCAAATAGAAAATAATATGCGTCATACCTGTGATTTTGATAAACTCAAATTTATACCAAAAAAAATGAATGATTATTCAAATTAAGCTAAAAATATGAAAAATTAATGAAAATTATATGTATTATTCCTGCTAGAATAGGATCTTTAAGAATTAGAAAAAAAAACATAATTGATTTTAAAGGAAAACCTTTAATTTACTGGTCTCTCACTCAATCAAAAAGAATAAAAGTTATTAATAGTACGATAGTAAGCTCTGACTCAAATAATTTGTTAATTTATGCAAAAAAAAAATTCAAAAAAATTATAACTGATTTTAGACCAAGAAAATTAAGTAACTCTAAATCTAGAACAGAGAGTTTGATTAATTACTTAATAAAAAAATATAAATTATCTTCAAAAGATGCAATTATAATTTTACAACCAACTTCTCCATTGAGAACAGATAAAGATATAAAAAATATAATAAGAATTTTAAAAAGAAATAAGATTAACACTTTAAATTCTGTAAGCATAAATAATAAAAAGAAAACTATTAGAAAACCTTCTTATATTTATGATAATAAAAATAAAAAAATAGATAAGAGCTATAAGTATTCTTATAATGGAGCTATTTATCTTTTTAAAGTAAACTATTTTAATAAAACAAAAAAATTATATGAAAAAGTACCAAATATTTATTTAATGGACAAAAAACATTCAATTGATATTGATAACTACAATGATCTTAGAGGTTATAGTAATTTTAATATCAACATAGCTGGTTAAAGCAAAATATGAAATATAAAATAAAACAAATACAACCGTATTTTAACAGAACAGAAAAAAATTATTTGAATAAAGTTATTAATTCAAATTTTATTACAGAGGGGAAATTTACAAAATTGTTTGAAAATAAAATTAAAAATTTTACAAAAGCTAAATATGCAATATGTGTAAGTAATTGGACTTTAGGACTTTACTGCTGTGCAAAAAGTTTAAATTTAAAAAATGGTGATGAAGTAATTATTCCAAATATTACTTTTGCGGCATGCGTCTCTGCAATGTTATTGGCAAATTTAAAAGTTAAACTTTGTGACATAAATTTCGATGACTATTCACTTAACATAAATATGGCCAAAAAACTTGTTTCAAAAAAAACTAAAGCAATAATGATAGTTCACCTTTTTGGTCAATCCTCAAATATTAAACAAATAAAAAAATTTGCAAAACAAAATAATCTCAAAATTATTGAGGATGCAGCTCAAGCATTTGGGAGCACATATAAAGGAAAAAAACTTGGCACATTTGGTGAAGTTGGTGGATTTTCTTTTTATGGAAATAAATTGATAACCACAGGTGAAGGAGGCGCATTAATTACAAACTCTAAAAAAATTGCCAACGAAGTTATCAAACTAAAAAACTATGGAAGATTAAAAAAAGGAAATTTTTTTCACAATACAGTTGGATACAATTTTAAATTTAATGATTTGTGTGCATCTATAGGCATAGCTCAGATTAATAAAATTAAATGGATGATATCAAAAAAAAAAGAAATTTATAAATATTATTATGAAAATCTCAAAAAAGTAAAAGAGGTAAAATTTTCAAAAATTTTACCTTATTCAAATCCAGTCAATTGGTTTGTGGTCATACATATTAAGAAAAAAAAAAAATTAATGACATTTTTAAAAAAGAGAGGAATTGAGACAAGAGATTTTTTTTATCCTATGAATGAACAAAAATGTTTTATAAATGATAAAAATGTCCTTAACACACGAGATAGATTCGTTGACTCTAAAAAACTTTACGAAACAGGTTTGTGCATGCCTTCTTCTGTGAATTTGAAAAAAAAACAACTTTCCTTTATTATTAAAAGTATCCTTGCTTTCTATGAGAATAGGTATTGATCTTTCATCAATAAATAAAAGTTCGATTAATCAGGGAGTATACACCTATGCTTTAGGATTAATAAAAGGATTTAAGGAAATAGATAAAAAAAATTTATTTCAAATATATGTTCATAAAAATTTAAAAAATCATTTTGCAAAAAAAATTAAAATAAAAAATTTTGAAATTATAGAAATTGAAAAAAAATTTTTGCTTTTAAAAAAAATAAATACTTCAATAAATTTATTTTTTGGTTTTTTTGGAATTAATACATCGCTAATTCACTCATATTTAACAAATATTATTAATTACAAAAATAAAGTTATGTTTGAAAAAAACTCGGATCTATTAATTTTTTTAAATGCACATGAAAATTCGTATAATTTAAAAATCAAATCAATAATTAACTTTCACGATATAATACACAAATCTCATCCTGAATTTCTAAAAAAAAGAGATGTTATAATCAGAAATGTAATTTATCAAAATTCTGCAAATTCAGCAAACTTTATCATAGCAAGTTCAAAAACTATGAAAAAGGAATTTATTAGCCACATGAGATTGAAAGCAAATAAAATTACTTTAATAAATGAGGGTGTAGATAAAAATTATTCTTCTAAAGTTAAAAATAAAAAAACAACACAAAAATATTTTTTTTATCCAGCACAATTTTGGATGCATAAAAATCACATACAATTAATCGAGGAATTCACAAAATTTAAAGTTAAAACAAAAAGCAAAATAAAATTATATTTTTGTGGTAAGAAAAAAAAACATTTTAAAAAAATAGAAAAATATATCAAGTCGAATAAAATTAAAGATGTAATTTATCTAGGAGAATTATCATCGAATAATTTAAAAAAATATTATAACAATTCCGAAGCTGTTGTGATGCCATCATTATATGAGTCAAGTAGCCTGGTAATACTAGAGGCAATTTCAAATAAAAAAATTGTTATAGCAAGCAACATTGGTCCAAATAGAGAATTATCTCAATTTTTTAAATTATTCATATTTAATTTGTCTAAAGAGAATGACTTATCAGATCAATTTTGCAAAGTTGTTGATTTAGATCAGTTTACCAAGAAAAAAATCATAAATCATAATATTGCTCGAATTGAAAACTATTTTTGGAAAAATATAGCTATAAAATACAAAAAATTAATTGAGGAAAAGATAATAACAAAAAATGATTAATATAGGAAAAATTATTATTGATAACAAAAAACCACCTTTAATTATTCCAGAGATGGGTATTAATCATTCAGGATCATTTGCAAAGGCTATAAAAATAATTAGATCCGCAAAAAGAGCTGGTGCCCAACTTATTAAAAATCAAACCCACCTAATTGATGATGAGTATAGTTTAGAGGCAAAGAAGCTAGTTCCAAAAAATGCAAATAAAAATATATATGAGTTAATTAAAGATTGCTCTTTTTCGATTGAGGAAGAATATAAACTAAAAAATTTTACAGAAAAACTTGGCATGGAGTATATAAGTACACCCTTTTCAAGGGCTGCTGTAGACAGATTGGTTAAACTAAAAGTAAAACTTTTTAAAATTGGATCAGGTGAGTTTAACAATACCCCTTTGATTGAATATGTATGTAAACAAAATAAACCTCTAATTTTAAGTACAGGCATGAATAATTTAAAACAAATTGAAAAAACTGTTACTATTTTAAAAAAACATAAAATTAGATTTGCATTAAATCATTGCACAAATATTTATCCTTCAAATTATTCTCAAGCTAGACTAAATTTCATATCAAAACTCAAAAAAATTTATCCCAAAACTATCATTGGTCTTTCTGATCATTCTAGTGACAACCTTACATCTTATGCCTCAATTCCCTTGGGCGTTAACATGATAGAAAAACATTTTGTTGACTCGAAAAAAAGAAAAGGACCTGACATTTCAAGTTCCATTGATGAGAAAGGGTTAAGAGAACTTATCGTTAATTCTAAAAACATATTTAATGCATTAAAGAATAAATCAGAAATTCTTAAAGATGAAAAAAGTGTTGCTAATTTTGCTTTTGCTTCCGTGGTTGCAACTAAAGATATTAAAAAAGGAGAAATTCTGACTAAAAAAAATATATGGGTTAAAAGGCCAGGAAATGGCGATTTTGATGCATCGAAGTACTACAAACTTCTTGGAAAAAAAATTAGGAGAAATATTAATAACAATACTCAAATCAAGAAAAAGGACATTTGAAAAAAAAAATAGTTTTAATCACTGGAACCAGAGCAGACTTTGGTAAAATTAAAAGTGTAATACAAAGGCTTTTAGACTCAAATTTTGATATTAAAATTTTTATTACGGGTATGCATTTAGATAAGAAATATGGTTTCACATATAACGAAGTTAAAAAAAATTTTCCAACTAAAATTCTGCATAAATTTATTAATTATAACAGAGGTGAAAGCCAAGATATAATACTAGCAAATACTATTAATGGATTTAATAAACTTTTAAATAAATTTAAACCCAACTTAGTAATTGTTCATGGTGATAGAATAGAAGCTTTAGCTGGCGCCATTTCTGCTTCATTAAACAATTTTCTTACAATGCATATAGAGGGAGGTGAATTAACAGGAACCATAGACGAACATTTAAGACATTCAATATCAAAACTGTCTCACTTACATATCGTTTCAAACCTTATCGCCAAAAGAAGATTAATAAAAAAATTGGGAGAAAATCCAAAATCAATATTTGTATGTGGTAGTCCAGATATTGATATAATGAAGAAAAGTACATTACCTAATATAAATGATGTTAAAAAAAGATACTCAATACTGTTTAAAGATTACGGAATTATTTTATTTCATCCGGTAACAACAGAGCTTAATAATATAAAAAATTATACAAGTTTATTAATACGAAATTGTATAAAATCGAATAAAAAATTTGTAGTAATATATCCTAATAACGATCCAGGAAATCAAGAGATATTAAAATTATATAATTTAAAGATTAAAAAAAATAAAAACTTCAAATTATTAAAATCAATGAGATTTGAATATTTTTTAACACTATTAAAAAATTCAAGATTAATTTTAGGTAATTCAAGTGCTGGAATAATTGAGGCACCAGTTTATGGGATTCCTACAATTAATTTAGGTTCTAGACAAAATAATAGAGCTAAACATACAAAATCAATCATAAATCTCAATTTTGCTTCAGTTAATTTATATCAAAAGATAAATGATGTTTATGGAAAAAAATATAAAAAAAAATCTATTTTTGGAGATGGTAGTTCTGCAAAAAAAATTATAGATATTTTGAAATCTAAAAATATTTGGAATACTCCAGTACAGAAAATTTTTAACGACAAAAGATAATGAAATTACTTGGATTAGAGACGGATAAAATTAATCTTTTTGTAGATAAAAAAAAATATAAATATCTTTATTTTTATTATTTTTTATTAGTTGGGGCAAATTTTTTAGAGATCATTGGAATTTCATCAATACCTTTGTTTGTTCTATCTTTAACAGAAAATAAAATTGCCTCAAATAGCTTAAACTTTTTAAACTTGGATAATCTATTATTAAATTTAAATATTAAAACAGAGATATTTTTTGGGTTAATAATATTTATTATTTTTTTAATAAAAAATATTTATTTAATTTTTTTATCTTATTATCAAAATAAGTTAAGACTTATTTTGAGAAAAGATCTTAAAAATAAGATATTTGAAAATTACATCTACTCACCATACAAATTTTTTTTAAATAGAAATCCTGCTTCACTTGCTAGAAATGTAGTCCTAGATTGCAACAATGTTATTGAAGTTATTTTAAAATTAGTTTTATTTTTTAAGGAGGTTTTGTTACTTATATTTATTACCCTATTACTCTTGATAGTAAATCCAATTTCTTCATTGTCTATATTATTCATTCTTCTTATAGCAAGTCTGATTTTTATTTTTCTTACAAAAAATATGATGTTTAGAGCAGGTAAAAATATTCACACTGCATCAGGTTCAACACTAGTTTATTTACAAGAAACCTTTGGATCAATTAAAGAATTAAAAATATCAAACAAACATATATTTTCATCAAAAAGATTTAACAAAGCCATGAAAACAGAAGAACAAAATAGAGCTTTATCAGGTTTTATTCAGACATTACCAAGAACATTTCTTGAGCTTATAAGTATAACAGTAATAGTTATACTAATTATTTTTTTAATTAATCAAAAAGGTAGTTTTGATTTAATATTACCTACACTAACTTTATTTGTTGTTGGAATGGCAAGAATGATACCAGCTTATAATTCAATTACCCAATCCGTATCTGCAATTAGAAATTTAAAATTTTCATATAGTTTCATTTCTAACGAATTAAAAAATTTTGATAAAAGCTACAAAGCTTCACTAGAACAAAAAAAGAATAATATTTTTCCAGCCTTTAAAGATAAGATTAAAATAAATAACGTGAATTTTAGCTATCAAACTAATAGAGCAGTTCTTAAGGATATTAATATTGAAATAAAAAGAAATACCAAAGTAGGTATAGTTGGTCCATCAGGATCAGGAAAAAGCACATTATTAGATTTAATTACTGGTTTGCATTCCCCTGATAACGGAGCAATATTTTGTGATAACATAGATATAGATACTAATAAGCCTGGTTGGCAAAAAAAATTAGGATACGTGCCACAAACAATCTATTTGTTGGATGATACAATTAAAAATAATATTGCTTTTGGAGTTGAGAAGGAAGAGATCAATAATACAAAAGTTTTTGAAAGCTTAGAAAAATCACAATTGACAGAATTTATTAACTCATTACCTGAAAAGGAAAATACAATTATTGGAAATAATGGAATTAGATTATCTGGGGGTCAAAGACAAAGAATAGGAATTGCAAGGGCTCTTTATTCAAATCCTGAAATAATAATTTTTGATGAAGCAACAAGTTCGTTGGATATAGAAAATGAGAGTAAAATAATGAAAGATATAGATAGATTTAGTAAAAATAAAACTATTATAATTATTACTCATAGACTGAATTCAGTATTTAATTGTGAAACAATCTATGTTTTGAACAATGGATCAATTGTTGAAAAGGGAAAATTTGACGAATTAAAATTAGTTAATTAGTTATTTAATTTAAATAAATATTTATGAAAAATAAAAAAGTATATATTTCACTTACCGCAGATAACTTACATCATGGACATATTAACCTTATAAATGAAGCAAAGAAGTATGGTGAGGTAATAATTGGACTTTTGACTGACAGAGCTGTAGCAACACATAAAAAGTTACCAATTTTAAATTTTGAACAACGTAAATTAATAGTGCAAAATTTATCTGGGGTAGCAAAGGTTGTTGCACAAAATGAGTGGGATGACTCTATTACAATTGGAAAATTAAAACCTGATTTTGTTGTTCATGGCGATGACTGGTTAACAGGGAAGCAATCTGTGATGAGAAAAAATGTTATTGATGAATTAAAAAAATATAATGGTAAGTTAATTGAAATTCCTTACACTAAAGGCATCTCCTCAGAAGCTATATCTAATAAAAACAAAAAAGTAGGTATTTCA
>MDSV01070628.1_pt1 | contig 10241 bp, 8 predicted proteins | sample 810851 | NCBI WGS metagenome assembly MDSV01 (sample SAMN05326640, study PRJNA326480) | marine metagenome | isolation source: seawater | place: Atlantic Ocean: North East | collected 2012
CTATTCTGTTTGTATTCTGTGCTTTGCCGCATAAGGCTGTCTCAGCACCAGAGAGGATTGGGTAGATAAGTAATAAGAAAGCAATTGTCTTTTGCATGCAGTTATTTTTATTGATTTTTATATTTATGTAAATGATAATCATTCGCATCTGTAAATGCGAATAATAATCATTCGTAGTTATTAAAATCTTATTTGGATGAGGATAATTGGACTAGATGAAAGCTTTAAATAAATTTATTTTCGTTATTGCACTGCAGTTCTCAATGGTTATGTCAATTGCTGTTGAGGCCGACGTGATCGAAGAAATTGTTGTGATTGCTAATAAATATCCAGTTCCTTCGAGTGAGGTGGTGGGAAGCGTCGATTTAATTTCAGTCAAAGACATAGAAATGAGATTAGCGAGTGACTTATCAGATTTGTTGGATAAAACGATAGGTGTTTCGGTACCCCGAAGTAACTCTTATGGCAGAGCATATGATGAAGGTATATCGATTAGAGGCCTTGGGGGTAAGAGAGTTAATATTTTGGTCGATGGAATTAGAGTGGCGGATGCCTATACCGGCTACGGTAGGGACGTTGTAGAAATAGATCTACTGAAACGAGTAGAGATACTTAAAGGACCAAGTTCAGCGTTATATGGATCTGATGGGCTTGCTGGTGTGGTTGCTTATATAACCAAAGACCCTGGTGAGTTTACTAAATCTGATGAAAGCTACCTATCCATTACTACCTCTTATGATCAAGCGTCTAATAATAAAAAATTAGGAGTACTTGGAGCAATTGCTAAAGATAAGTTGAATGGGTTAGTGCAAATAACATCTCGGCAGTTAAATGAACTAGAGCTGCACGATGAATCAACCTTGGCTTTAAATCCATTAGACGGAGAGCAAATGAGTGTCCTGGGCAAGATCAAGTTGACTCTTACGGAATCAATAGATTTGTCGATGACCCTCGACTTGCAAGAATGGGAGGGGCAGTGGGTGCTGAATTCTGATGAGGGTATGTCTTATTTTCCAGCCGTTGTCAGTACAGAATCATCCTTGGGTAATGATGATGGGGTTCGGAATCGACTAACAGCCTCGCTCAATTTTATTGACGGCCCTGGCCTCTTTGATAGCGGTAATCTTAGTGTATTCGCGCAAGAAACAGATCAAACGCAAATTACGGTGAGACAAAAAATGCTCTACTCGTTCGGGCCTCCAACAGAGCTGGTTGAATTCAGGGATTATCGATTTAATCAATCTATCAAAGGCCTTTCGGTTAACTTATTTAAGACAATCGAGCTGTTTGGAATGTTAAGCAATACAGTTTACGGAATAGAGATAGAAAACAGTAAGATTTCTCGTCCTAGAGCCAGATACGAAGAGAACTTGATGTCAGGTGCGAAACAGTATTTTCTAGGAGGGGAGTACTATCCAAATAAAACTATTCCAGATACGGAGATAGAGCGTAGCGGAATATTCTTCAACAACGTGGTTGAGTGGAGCGCTAAAACATCCATAGTATTTGGTGCACGCTATGATGGATATAAGTTAACTCCAAGGCCGGATGCCCTTTATGAAGTTAATGAGCCAGCAGGGAATCAGTTGCTTCATATCGATGACAATAAGGTGTCTCTCAAGTTAGGAGTTATCAGGAGTTTGTCTGATAACTTATCTTTCTTTGCTCAATACGCTGAGGGGTTTAGGAGCCCTGATTATCAGGCCGCGAATTTAAGTTTTACGAATCAGGCGTACCGCTATGCAATTGAGTCTAGTCCAGGTTTGGAGTCGGAAACTAGCGAAGGAATAGAATTTGGTTTAAGAGGTTCGTTTGTTAAGTCCACATGGTCTTTAGCTATTTACGACAACAATTATAAAGATTTTATTGATACTGATATCGTTAGGCGGAATGCCCAAGGTATTTCAATATACCAGTACAATAATCTTAATTCGGTTGATATAAAGGGGCTTGAATTTAGGTTTAATTCAAGCCTCAGTGACAATGTCAGAGCATCTTTTGCTTTCAATATAACTGAAGGTAAAGAAGGAGATGGTGCTGAATTGCTTTCTGTAGATCCGCGAGAAGCGCTAGTTGGAGTGATTTGGGATTCCCCGGATGGAAAAATGTCCGTGAGTGGATATGCGTCTGCGGTAGCGGGTAGTCCAGATGATTTACCGCCTTCTTGTGGAAGGTCTGGCTGTAGCCCTTTGCTTGAGCTTTCAGGACTCGTGACCTATGACCTCTATGCCAGCTACCAAATAGCATCTAATTTCAAGGCAAGAGTTGCCATTAGGAATTTGACGAATGAGGCTTATTGGAATTGGGCTAGCGTTAGAGGCAAGACTGCCAATGATCCTAATATAGATCTTTTTATGGAACCTGGCAGAAATATAAATATTGCATTTAGATATGAGCTATAGGTGGAGTCTGGGTTGATCTCTAGTTGCATAAGTTTACAAATCTCAATTCTGGGATGAGCTCGTTAATCGGTAGCATCGGAGTGACTATCCCTTAATTGGAGATAAAGAAATGAAAAAAATTGTCGTCTTAATCTACTTATTAACTCCTCTTATCGCTTATGGCCATGATGCAAATTATATATTCGCGTGGTCCCATCTTGATGATTCAATAATGAATAAACCAAGAGGTGGTACAACTGCTGGGCCAAAGGTTTCGCTTGAAGAATCGTCCAGTATCTACTGGAGAAAATTGCAAAATCGCGAACTGAATAAATTTGATAAAGACAGATTAGCAATCCTTGCAATGCAAGGTGGGTATCGTGTCCACTTTGATTTCATGGAGACCATGGGTTTTTTTGAAGGATATAGCCCAGCTCAGCCTTATCAGTCGTGGGCGACAGAATTTATATTAGTAGTCGATGAGGAAAAGCACTTCATTAGTTTGCAACATATCCTGGTAGTCTATTTGGAGCAGGAGGATGGTTCATTATCCGAAGCACACGTAATGAAACATTGGCGTCAAGATTGGAAATATGAGGATAGTGAAATGCATGTATTTCTTGGCGACAATACTTGGACGAAGCAGCGAGTGCCAATCAATCAGAGAAAAGGCAGTTGGTCACAATCGGTATATCATGTCGATGACTCTCCGCGTTACGAAGGCTATGGTAGATGGGTTCACCATGAAAACTTCTCGTCTTGGACTGGCAATGAGACACGGCGCCCCATGCCAAGAAGAGAAACCGACGTAAGAGAAGATTACGACATACTAAGTGGCATTAACATTCAGACGATAACACCTGACGGCTGGGTTCATGAACAAAATAATAAAAAGGTTGCTTTGGGTACGAACCCTATAGTTTTAGCTAAAGAAATTGGTCTGGCAAGATACCAGAGGATTGCGAATTTCGACTGGGCTCCGGGTATGAAGTTCTGGCAAAGCACTGATGCATTCTGGAAAGAAGTTCGGGAAGAATGGGCTAGAAAAATGAATGCCTCTAAAAATTTCAAACTAATAACAGATGTCGATGGGCACAATATATTGATGCGTTTGTTCCAATTATCATACAACTACGAGCAAGGTAACTACGATGCAATAGAAAGTATTAGTGCGATTATTGGTGCTCATTCAGTTGCACCAGTGGTTTTGCCATATCAAGGTCGAGCAAAAGGAATCAAGAGCCCTTAAGCCTTTAATTGAACGAACGTCGAGTGGGAAAGGAGATTCGAACTTGCGACCCCGACCTCGGCAACACCCTACGACATTTTAGGATACTCTGTAGCCTTTGATATATAGTTGCTTTGTGGAGTTACCACTATGTAGAAACCTATTTCTTTCTGTTCTAATTCGGTTGTATTTAGTGCGAAGCGTCACAACGAACCTAAACCGTTAAATTGAAGGCATTGCGTATTGTTTCTCTGTATTCAATGCCATCTGATATCGTCCACAGGCACCCACCGATATCTTAACTGTGTGGATGATCATATCGAACGAGATTTCCAGTAACGCGTGGTGAACGCAATCAGCTTGCCGGCATCCTTCAGCTCACGCGTTTAACAGCCGTGGATTTAACCAGATCACGTATTGAATCGGAAACCGCCAGGCCAGCCTGAATGTTGGATTCGAGATCATCTTCCAGTTTCTCGACGGTTTTCAGTTTTTCGATCACCGCGTCGATCTGAGCAAACGGTACGATCACGATACCGTTATCGTCGCTGACGAGCACATCGCCACTGCAGACCGTCAAACCTCCAACCAGTACCGGCTCTCCAACAGAGCCTGGACCTTTGGAAGAAGGTGAATTGGGTGAGAGTCCGGTACAGAAAACCGGCAGCCCCAGAGGAATAATTCCTTCGATATCTCTGACCAGTCCATCGGTGACAAAACCTGAAGCCCCGGCATTGCGCAGCATGCCCATCATCCTGTCCCCAACAACCGCACACTGTCGCCAGTCGCCAGTCGCGTTGACTAAAATATCACCCGATATCAGTTCGGTCATGGCAGCAAGCACTGCCAGATTGTCGGCAGGACCCGAGTCGCAGGTCAGCACCGCGCCGCACATTTTCGAAGGTAGTACGCCGGGCGCAATTGATTTTATATCTGGTGCGATCGCGCCGGTACCGTTCATTGCATCTGCTAAGAATCCGGTAGGTTGTCCTGTCAGCGCCTGAATTTGCGCCGCCGTTGGGCGAGGACATTTCTCACGAATAGTCAGCAGCGGTGGTTCTTCAATCATTGTTGTTTCCTCTTTCTCCAGCCCGAACGACTCGACCCAGACGCAAATATGTGAAGCAGCCGGGAGATCGTAACCCAGATCACCGAGTCAGTGCCACTGCCGATCGTGCTATAGTGACTTGCTGCTAAATCAAGACAACCTCAGCGAGCGGTCCACCTATTGGCAGGAAATCAGTCGCCTTACATGTTCTGCCGGGCACCTGCAGTCACCAGGAGGTTTGCCGCTAGACTGGTGTTTCTCTGGGCTGGTTCTTTAGCCTGCGCGTTTGCAGATGACGGATGGCAACACGGCCTTTCGAATTTCGGAACCTTCAAGTATACGCCCGGCTTCAGTCACTTCGACTACGTGAATCCAGACGCCCCAAAAGGGGGTCGTTTGGTCCTGGCCTATGGCGCAGCTTTCAACAATTTCACTCCCTACATTACCAAGGGCATCGGTGCGCCTGGATCATCGGTCATCGGTCAAATGACGCTCTACGATTCTCTTTTGTGGCCGTCTGGCGATGAGGTGGGTGTGTTTTATGGAAATCTCGCGAAAGAGATCAGGGTTGCAGACGATATGACGGAGGTGCGCCTACGCCTTCATCCGGAAGCGCGCTGGCATGATGGTGTGCCAGTCACTGCTCGTGACATAAAATTCTCCTTTGAGCACATCCGGGACAATTCCTTCCCTGGTCTCAAGACCGCCTTCGCATCTATCAAACAGGTGGATGTGGTCAGCGAAAGAGAAGTGCGAATATCTTACAAGTACCCGGTGAATCTCAACACGATGATGTCGCTTGGCAAGGTGGCTATGATGCCCGAGCACTACTGGCGCGACCGTGACAGCGGCAAGACGACAATCGAGCCACCGCTTTCTAGCGGCCCTTATCAAGTCGGTGATTTTCAACTGGGGAAATACATCGAGTTCAAACGCGTTGAGAATTACTGGGGGCGGAACCTAGGTATTCATCGAGGGCGTCATAACATCGATGTTTTACGACATGAGGTTTACCGGGACGCCACCGTGCAACGGGAAGCTTTGCGAAAAGGACTCATCGATTATTCCGTCGAGCCAAGCGCCGCACAATGGATGACCGGTTACAAGCTCGACGGGAAACGTTCGGGGCTGCTTGTCAGGGAGGAACAATATTACCGGCACGCTATCGGTGTAGTATCGGCACTGGCCTACAATCTTACCCAGCCCCGGTTCCAGGATGTACGCGTTCGCGAGGCGCTGACGCTGGCTTTCGACTTCGACTGGATGAACGAAACCATAGATTTCGGCGTCTACCAGAAGCCAGGTAGCTTTTTTCACGGCACATTTCTGGCTGCTTCCGGTCTGCCTGGTGAGGCCGAATTGGAGCTGCTAACGCCGTTTGCCGCCGAGTTGCCAACCCGCGTGTTTACCCACTCACCGTTCTCAGGGAGTCCGGTTAGTCGTCTAGGAAAAAGAGATGCGCTGCTGCGAGCGCGAGGTCTGTTGCAAGAGGCAGGATGGCGCGTGCAGGACGGAAGGCTCGTCGATGCAACCGGGACCCCTTTTGAGATCGAGTTTCTAACGAACGTCGCCGCCGAGAAAAGAATTTTTCTTCCCTATGTGCAGCAATTGAGGAGACTCGGTATCGAAGCGAGCATCCGTCTGGTCGAAACAGCGCAATTCTTCAATCTGAGGCGCAACAATAAGAACGACGCGGTTTTAGGCAGCCTAGCGATCGCCATGCCCCCTTCTCTGGAAGTACCGGCATACTTCGGATCAACCAGTAGCGGCATTGGAAACTTTGCGCGAATAAGTTCGCCCGTGGTCGATTATCTAAGCACAAAGGTTCTTAGCGCAGGTACAGAGCGTGAGATGGCGGCTGCTACAAGGGCCCTAGATCGTGTACTCTACTGGCAGTTTTATTTCATTCCCCTACGGGTTGTCGAACCGATACGTGCGCTAGTATGGCGGAAGTTCACGAAACCGGCGAATGCCCCTTTCTACGTTAGCGGCTACCCCGACACTTGGTGGTGGGACCGCGAAAAAGCAGAAATCATCAGCAGGCTATTCGGTTCCGAGTAAGCGCTAGAATCGCATTAGTCAGCATGAACACAAAGAATCTCGATCTCATGCCCTTCCGGATCCCTGGCCATGGCGGCTGTTGCTCCGGGGAAGGATACCGGACCCCAGTCGATGGTGCCGCCACAATCCTTGATATTAGCTACCACAGCCTCGACTTCACTGGTTCTGATACCAACGGGACCATGACCGGTCCCGATCGCAATGGCCGCCTCCTCAGGCTGCACCAGCAACACCAGCTCGAAGGCCTGTCCGGGGAGCTTCAGCATACGTTCCTCGGCGTGCGGAAACTTGATTGTGTTATCGAGGACAAAGCCAAAAGCATCCTGGTAAAAGCGGGTCATCCGATCAATGTCGTCGACATTTAGTTTGAAAAAGCTGAGCACGAGGTTCAGCGTTTTGGGGTCGGTGATTGCCATGCTATTTGCCTTCCAATGCCTCAATCAAGTCCAAGACTTCGTTATGTCGTTCGCTCATGGTTGTTGGGCCTTGTTGAGTTTCGTTCGCTAGCGTTGACATTGGTCACGTAATATATCGTATATTCTTACTCTATGTGCTTAAAGTGACCGCTATGAAAAAGCAGGAACAAATCCTCGTTATCAAAAAGTTGATGAACCACCTTGACGATGGTACCACCGTCGATGCAGGGGCCCAGGTCCGCAACCCGGTATCAAGCTACACTGATGAGAGCATGGCCGTTGCCGAGTGGCAGACTTTTTTTCATAGTTATCCCCAAGTTTTGGGTTTATCCGGCGATCTACCTGGTCCTGCAAGTTATTTCACCAGTCGTGATCTTGGGAAGCCGATCCTGTGTACTCGCGACGGGGCAGGTAAGTTTCGTGCCTTTCTCAACACCTGTCGCCACAGGGGAGCGATCATCGAGAGTGAAGAACGCGGTACTAAAGAAAAGTTCTCCTGCCCTTTCCATGCATGGTGCTACAACAATCTGGGGGAACTGGTTGTTGTGCCACGGGAGGATCACTTTGGCAGCGTCGACAAATCCTGTCATGGGCTTGTGTCTTTGCCAGCCGTAGAAAAATACGGTTTGCTCTGGATTCATCCTGATCCACAGGAGACTATCGACGTCGATGATCTACTCGGCGATCTGGCACCGGAACTTGAAAGCTGGAACTTGCAGAAATTTAACTACCAGGACAGCACAACCTTTCAAACTGCGATGAACTGGAAACTTGCCATCGACACATTTGGCGAAACCTACCACTTCAATGTACTTCACAGGAGTACCCTCGCGGAAATCTTTTATGGAAATGTCCAGACCTATGACGTCTACAAACGGAACCACAGAATGGTGCTATGCCTGAAAACCATTGATAACTATCGGCAGATACCCGAGGAGAACTGGCAAATACAGGAAGCAGCACTGCCGGTGTATTTCATTTTTCCAAATATCCAGTTAACTGTCGGTGGTGGTGGCCCGACCCTGGTCAGAGTGTATCCAGACGGACAAAATCCCAACCATAGCCATTCGCAGATTTCTTCTTATCTGGACCCCGATATCGAGGATCTGACGATCGATCCGGAGCAACTCGCCAGATACCAATCACCCGACCGACTGAGGGCATTCGCCGGCGTCATAGAAAACGAAGACTATGCTGTTGCTGCTGGCAGTCACTTTGGCGCGTTGTCTGGTGCACAGGAATACATCACTTTCGGCAGGAATGAACCAGCCCTGCACCACTACCATAACACCTATCGGGAAGCGCTCGGATTGCCGCCTATAGAAAAAATTCCGATCTAGCAGAGACTGGAAGTCACGAAATCCAGAGGTTTAACCAGCTCACTCAGTCAAGACGACCCTCGATTTTGGCCTGCCGCAGCGCCGTATCGCCAATCCGTTCCGGTGCCTCCCACAGGTGATCATTTTCGTAGGAGCCATCGATAATCTTCTGGACCGAGTCCAGCGACGTCTCTTCGAGGTTTAGGCCAGGGGCTCCGTCGGTACCGCCGCCGGAACGAAACTCCAGAAGCTCTACCCCTGCGGGACCGGCCGTGTACTTGTAGGGCTGATCGTTGGGCATAAAGATTGTCGATCCTGCCCCGAGCCTGCGCTTGCCCATGATGATCTCTCCTGCTACCACGTAATAGAGACCGTCGCCTAATCCCGGATGGCTGTGGCGCCATAGGATAAAATTCGGCCCGAACCAGATATGCGCCAGAGTCATGCCATCGGGACCGGGCTGCTTAAACAGGTCTGTCGTACAGGTGCCTGGCATGAAGGCCTTGACCATCTCGCCAACTTTCTGGCCTGCGGTATTCTCGCCAAGCTTATCCGCGAGCGACCGGTGAGGAACCGCGGCCGCCGCTAGATCGCCATCGACCTTCTCGCGCGGGTAAGGCTTGTTGATGGGGGGATTGGCGTTAATGGCAAACGGCCCCCGCTCGGAGACATACTTCCCACTCTTTTCCGTTTCGAGATTCTCGTCACGTTGTTCGCTCATGGTTGAAACCTTGGTAATGTGAGTCGATCAAAAGCCTACTCGCATCTCGCGCATCTGACAATAATTCACTACCAGCGGTTAAACGCCAGGATGGTGAGCTTCCATACGGCTAACCAATATCCTCTGTATGTGCTGGATGAGTTGCGGTGGTATTATCGAGGTTACTCGACCAAATCTATTCGGCCAACATGAAACAGAAGGAAAAAAACCAGTCACGAGTGACGCGTGCTTTCCGTGCGCACGAGTCGGCACTGCGCGCTTTTGTCTCTCGACTGGTGATGACGCCAAGTGATATCGACGACGTGACCCAAGAGACATTCTTGCGCGCATTCAATGCAGAGAAAGCGAAAGAAATCCAACAGCCGAAGTCGTTTCTGTATACAGTCGCGCGCAATATTGTGCTGAGCAACTTCGCCCGAAAATCGAATCAATTGACCGACTATGTAGCGGATTTTGATGAGTTCGGAGTCATAGAGGAGAGGGATGTTAGTGATGAAGTCGAGGCTGAGGAAACTTTCCTACAATACTGTGGTGCAGTTGCCGCTCTGCCGGAACAGTGCCGCCGTGTCTACCTGTTGCGTAAGGTGTACGGGCTTACTCATAAGGAAATCGCGCTGCGCCTCGGTTTGTCTGTGAGTACGGTTGAGAAGCACCTGGTAAAAGGCGTGAGACGGTGTAGTGACTATCTCCGGGAACAGAGCAAATCATAGGAAACAATGTGGACGATAACGTAGTACCATTTTCAGACCGGTCTCTTATTGAGGATCAGGCTGCTGCGTGGCTCATCAAGCTGGATGTCGACGAACCATTCAGCAAAGACCAGTTGACGGCGCTTCGGGCTTGGTTGGATACCGACTCGCGGCACGGCGTTGCCCTGGCTGAACTGGCACGCCTTTGGGACCGGATGGACGCACTGGAGCAACTTGCGGTTCCGCTCGGTCGACCGGGCGGACAATGGTTGTCTTCTCTAGGCGATTACCTGCGCGCGCCGCGCGTGGCGGCTGTCGCCTGCAGCGTGTTGATCATCTGCGTTATCACGTTTGCGTTTCTCACGAAGCCGACCGTAA
>MDSV01017938.1_pt1 | contig 10240 bp, 8 predicted proteins | sample 810851 | NCBI WGS metagenome assembly MDSV01 (sample SAMN05326640, study PRJNA326480) | marine metagenome | isolation source: seawater | place: Atlantic Ocean: North East | collected 2012
ATTAAATCTGCAATGAAAGGATTTAAGAGGTTCGTTGATTCTATAAAGTAATGGATGCATCTAAAACTGTTACCCTTACAGAGGGGCAGATTTCTGAAAAGGCGTTGGCGCATGTATTGCCCATATCAGTCTTCATGGTCCTATTGGTCGTGATTTCATTTTTAGAGTATTTTGGTTTTGTTGTCTACAATGAAGATATCTATCCCTGGTATCGATACGCGCCAGAACAGTGGGTCTATCCTTTACAAACAATTATTTGTCTTATCCTGATTAAAAAGTATTGGTCGAAATTTGAAATCGGTCCCTTAAAAGGATTTAAATTTTCAATCATAATGGGGGTTGTCGGTATCTCAATATGGGTATTGCCAGGGCATTTATTTGGTGTAATGGAAATGGATGAAGGCTGGTGGAAATACTTCGGCTTCACAGATAGGAAAGAGGGTTTTAATCCATCGGATTTCCTTGGTTCAAATGAGTCTTTTTACTGGTTGGTGGTGATTTTCAGGTTCCTGCGTATGGTTTTAGTTGTTTCAATAATTGAGGAAGTTTTTTGGAGAGGTTTTCTAATGAGATATATTTTAGATAGGGATGGAAATTATTGGAATCAGCCTTTTGGTAAATTTTCATTAAGAAGTTATATTATCGTCACTTTCCTTTTTATGTTCATACATGCTCCTTCCGATTATGTCGGAGCATTTATTTATGGATCCATAACTTATTATGTTGCCGTTAAGACAAAGAGTTTATTTGCATGTATAGTAATGCATGCGGTAGCAAATCTTTTGTTGGGTTGCTATGTATTAAAGACTGGAAATTTTGGATACTGGTAAATGAAAATTGGAATAGCTCAAATTAACCCGACGGTTGGAGGCCTTGAGGAAAACGTCAAATCTATTCTCTTTAGGTATAGAGAGCTAGTATCTATGGGGGCAGATTTAGTTATAACGCCAGAGCTCTCATTGACTGGTTATCCGCCCAGGGACTTGCTTTTTAAGTCTCATTTTGTTGCTGATAATCTTGAAGCAATTAATGAAATAATTGATGAAATAGGAGAGGTTCCTATCATTCTTGGATACGTCGATCTGAACACTCAGGATTCAGGAAACCCCTTTGAAAATGCAGCATTAATAATTCAAAATGGGCAAAGGATAGGTAAGGTGACTAAGAGCCTGTTACCGAGTTATGATGTTTTTGATGAAGCTCGGTATTTTCAGCCTTCTAAACGAGTTCAGGTTCAGAATATTAATGGTAAAAGAATTGGTGTTACAATATGTGAAGATATATGGAGTGAAGATTTCCTTCCATCAAATTTGTATACTAAGGATCCAGCAGGCGAGCTTGCTAAGGAAGGAATAGATATACTCTTAAATTTGAGTGCTTCTCCCTTCAATCGTGGAAAGACAAAGGAGAGGTATTCGATGTTGTCTTTTTTAGCTCGAAGGGTTCAAGTTCCATTGATTTATTGTAACGCTGTTGGAGGAAATGATGAGCTAATATTTGATGGGAATTCATTAGCATTTTCTGCCTCAGGTGAATTGTTGGCTCAAGGAAAAGCATTTAAAGAAGAGTCTATATTGGTGGATACAAAATCCCCAAAAATTGAAAAGAGAAAATTTGAAGATTTAGAAGAAATATATGAAGCCTTGGTTTTAGGCTTAAGAGATTACAAAATCAAATGCGGATTTAAGACTGCTCTTATTGGTTTAAGTGGAGGTATTGACTCGGCTCTTACTGCTGTCTTAGCCGAGAGAGCATTTGGTTCTGAGAATGTTTTTGGAGTGACTATGCCAAGCGAATTTAGTTCGAAAGGCAGCATTAAAGATTCCTTGTCTTTGGCCAATAATTTAGGTCTAAGTTTTGAAGAAATTCCAATAAAAGGTTCATTTGAAAGTTTGAAGTCTGACTTAAGCGAGATTTTTAGAGAAGATGATGAAGACATTACTGAGGAAAATATGCAGGCTAGAATTAGAGGGCTTCTTCTAATGTCTATTTCAAACAAGAAGGGTCATTTGCTTCTGACTACAGGTAATAAAAGTGAACTTGCAGTAGGCTATTGCACTATCTATGGAGATATGTGTGGAGGGTTAGCTGTAATTAGTGATCTTCCAAAGACATTAGTTTATGATTTATCAAAATGGGTAAATCGTGACGAGGAGATAATACCTTGGAGTACGATTGAAAAGGCTCCTAGTGCTGAGCTCAAACCGAATCAAAAAGATCAAGATACACTTCCAGAGTATGAACTATTAGATCAGATTTTAGATCTTTATATAGATCAATCTATGGGTGTTTCGGCAATTATTGAAAAGGGCTATGATGAGGAAACGGTTAAATGGATTGCAAAAAGAGTAGATGCTAACGAATGGAAAAGATGGCAATCTGCGCCAGGGCTCAGGGTGACTGGTAAGGCATTTGGTGTAGGTAGAAGAATTCCTATTGCTCACCGATATAATGATTAAGGTCATTGCTTGACCAAGCTCTTCATAGAATGAATGGTTTTGTATGATTGATCCTTGCGAATTTGCCAATCCTCAGCTCAGAGACTTAGTTCCGTATGAACCAGGAAAACCTATTGAGGATGTAGCACGAGAGCTTGGTCTAGAACCAGAGAACATCATTAAGTTGGCATCAAACGAGAACCCTCTTGGTCCTTCGCCAAAAGCTATCCAGGTTATGAAGTCTTTAGCTAGTGATGTGCATGTTTACCCTGATGGGGGTGGGTGGAAGTTACGAAATGCTATTGCTAAAAAGTTTTCTTTATCCATGGATAATATTATACTTGGTAATGGATCTAATGAGATAATTGAGTTCTTGGGGCATTCATTTTTGGAACCTGGTGATGAGGTGATTGTAGCAAACCATGCTTTTGTTGTTTATAAATTGATGGCAACCCTTTTTGGTGCAAAGACCATAGAAGTTAATGACCCGGGCTTCGTTCATGATCTTGAAGCTATGGCGGATGCAATAAATGAAAGAACGAAGCAAATATTTATTGCAAACCCAAATAACCCAACAGGAACACTTGTTACCCAAGAGGCTATTGATAGGTTCATGGAACGTGTTCCAGAAAATGTAATTGTAATTTTCGATGAGGCCTATTACGAGTTTCTAGATACTCCCCCAGATACTTTAAAGTTCATTAAGGAGGGACGGAATGTGGTTGTAATGAGGACTTTCTCAAAAATTCAAGGTTTAGCAGGTTTGAGGATTGGTTATGGAATTACGACTCCATCATTGTCTTCAATTCTACAAAAAACGAGACAGCCTTTCAATGCTAATCTAATTGCTCAGGAGGCCGCTTTAGCTGCACTAGATGATGATGATCATCAAAATAAGACGAAGAAGATAACAGATGAAGGGAGAAGTCTTTTCCAGAGTGAATTTGAAAAGATGGGGATTGAGTATGTTCCGAGTTACGCAAATTTTGTATTATTAAAGGTTGGTGATGGTGACGAAGTATTTCAAAAGATGCTTAGCGAAGGAGTTATTGTAAGAGCTATGAGGGGATACAAACTGCCAGAGTGGATAAGAGTATCTATAGGGACTATGGAAGAAAATTTAAAGTTCTTAGAACTACTAAGATTAATTAATTCTTAAAGATAAGAGTTTTTGTGGAAGATACAATAGTAGCGATAGCTAGTCCTCCCGGACAAGGGGCAGTTTCTCTCATTAGAATTTCGGGTTCAAAATCGCTTCAGATTGCTGAAAAGATTTTTAAGGGAAATAAGTTAAATTGGGCAACGATCCCTAGGAGTCAGCATTTTGGAAGCATTGTCAACAATAAGCAGGATAAGTTAGACGGTGTGCTCATTACATTTTTTCGAGGCCCTAATAGTTATACAGGAGAAGATACGGTTGAAATTTCTTGCCATGGAGGAATGCTTGTAACGCAGGCTGTTTTGGATGTGGTAATTGAAGCTGGGGCAAGGCCCGCTGAGCCTGGTGAGTTTTCAAAGAGATCCTTTTTAAATGGTAAGATGGATTTAACACAGGCAGAAGCAGTTATGGATCTTATATCGGCTAGGACTTCATTAGCTATGCGAGCTGCGAATTCTCAACTCGATGGACGTTTAGGGGAGCGTGTAGAGGATATAAAAAATGAAATATTAAATATTCTGGCGCATGTAGAGGCATATATTGATTTTCCTGAGGAAGACATTGCCCCTGAAGCCATTGAAAAAATTATTGAAAAATTAATCACTTTGGTTAAATCGATAGGGCAGCTCATTGATACCGCTGAGCAGGGGAGAATTCTTAGAGAAGGGTTATTGGTTGCAATTGCAGGTCCTCCTAATGCTGGAAAATCTAGTATCATGAATGTTCTATTGGGCTTTGATAGGGCGATAGTCAGCGATATCGCTGGGACGACTCGAGATACTATCGAAGAAATGGTTAACATAAGAGGGATACCTGTTCGCTTAATAGATACAGCCGGAATCAGAGATGTAGATGATCTAATCGAAGGTGAGGGAGTGGACCGAGCAAAGAAGGTGATCGAAAGAGCGGACCTTGTTCTTTTAGTTTTAGACGGATCTGAACCACTGATAGAAATGAATAATTTCATTCAAAAGAACTTAGAAAGTTTAGACCGACTTGTTGTTATTAATAAGAATGACTTAGGGGTTCATGAATCCTATAGATCCTTGGGAGGTATTAATGTTTCATGTGAAAAAGAAACAGGTCTTGATGATTTGGCTAACGCTCTTGTAGATCATTGCATGACTGGAAGTGACACTTTTAGCAGTGATCTAGTGGCAGTGAATTCAAGACATAGGGCTTGCCTGGAAAATTCCAGAAAGGAATTAATTAAAGCCAAAGACGCTCTAACTGAGGGAGTCGATAGTGAGTTTGTTTCTGTAGACTTAAGGTGCGCGCTTGACTCTGTGGGCGAAATTGTAGGAAAAGCCGATGTCGAGGATTTGTTAGGAAAAATTTTTGGAACCTTCTGTATTGGTAAATGAATTATGTGGGAGTGACGCCTTTTTTTAAAATAATGTTAGCATACTTTTTGCAATCCCCTGTTGCGACAACTGCGAAAGCAGATCGGCTCCTATTGTAAAAATCAAAACGCTCCAATTTCTCGATTGAGATTTCTTTAGTTGAGTAATTTTTAATAATGCGGGAATAACCTTTTTCGATTTCTGGATTTGCTTTATCGCCTTCGACAGGAGTCATCATTGTAATAGGTTTCTCGACGAATTCATCCAGCGCAAATAACGGCATTATTCCGTTTAATAAGTCATTAATTATCAATCCGTCTGCCCTAAGACAAGGAGGGCCTAGGCTTTCAGAAGGGAAGTGTGCGTCAGCAATAACTATTTCATCACCGTGTCCCATAATGCATAGAGTTTTTAGTAAATCAGGACTTATTAATGGAGAGATGCCGATTAACATATATCTTTTAAATTTAGACCGCTACCCAATGAATTGCTTATCATTTTGGATTTGAAATCTTCCATAAATGCCCATCGCTTCTAATGAATATTGAGTTATTAGCAATGGCTGGAGTGCCGAGTATTGTTTCTCCTAATTCTATGCTTCCACGTAGAATTCCTTCTTTTCCATTTATGTCTATTGATTGGAATACACCTTTTCTTTCGGAGGCAACATAAATGTGGCCATTTGATGAAACAGGAGAACCGCTAAAGGGTCCTTCAAGACGAAGCCTCCACAATCTTTCACCTGTATCTTTTTTTGCAGCGTTGAGTACTCCTGCTCTGTTTATGATGTAAATATTATCACCTACAATGATTGGGCTTGATGTTCCGGGGCGTAATTGAGATTCCTGCCACACAATCTCTGGAGTGTTATTATCTTTCCTGGGCTTAATTGCGGTTATGCCATTTGAGGGTACATACAATATTGCACTATCGGCAGACGTCACACTGGATGGAATTGTTGAAGCTCCTTCGTTGTAACTCCACTGTACGGTTCCTGACTTTGCACTTACGCAAGTTATTCCTTCGCTTCCTTGAATTGCAACTTCTTTATCATTAAGTCTAATAGGTGAGGTCCAATTAGCTTTCTTCGTTCTTGCAAGTTTCCATATATTTGAACCATCTTTTAGATTAATGCCAGACACAAAGGAATCGCTATCGTTTTCGATTTGAACAATTAAAGTTCCGTCTACAATAATGGGAGAGCTTGCGAGTCCTAGGCTATTACTTGCATTTGGGTAGTCTTGCATTAATCCTCTTATCCACTTCAAGTTACCATCAAGGTCTAGGCAGATAAGGTCATTACTTGAGTATAATGCATAAATGTTTTTTCCATCGCTGACTGGAGTTGGAGCTGCCACGCAAGTCTTCTCATGGCAGATTGTTCTCCCTGTAGCCCAGAATTGTCGCTCCCACTCGATTTCACCATTAACCTTGTTAGCACAAATCACGTGGAGTCTACTTTGATCTGCAGTTGAGGAGGCTGTGAGAAAAACGCGGTTTTCTATAACAATTGGACTTGATAATCCCCTCCCTGGTAGGGGCGTTTTCCATGCAATATTATTCTTACTTAGATTTGTTGGGGTTTCTGATTTTAATGATATGCCTCGGTGATCATTTCCTCTAAATTGGAGCCAATCTTCACCGCTTGCGATTTGGCTAAGAGATAATACAGATACGAAAGCTAAAACTTTATTTGTAGTAATCATGATTTTTTAGGTCTTCTTGAGCGTCGCTCTGATTCTTCTTTGACTGGAGTGGCTTCTCTGTTTGAAGCAAGTATCGCGACTCCGCTTTCATCGCATATGCGTAATTGAAATTCCCACTGAACGGTCCATTCTTCGGTTTGTTCATTTTGACAGGCTTTAACTAATATAGTATTTTTACCTTTCTTTAACTGGATATTCATTTTGTATTGGTCAATTTTTTGTCCCCTGTGATATTCATCTCGACCAAAAATAAATTCTCCATTAACCCAAATTTTCCATGCGTTCTTACACCCGAGTCTAAGTTCAGCTGTTCTTGATGAAATTGACTCAAATTCTGTATATGCGTATGCTACGCTTTCTTTAAGTAGGCCTAGAGGCTTGTTGAAATCAATTTTACCGAAGGGGTCATAACTTTCTATTTGCTTCCATCGTGCTGCTTGGCCTTTTCCTTCATATTCAGATTCTAAATTTATTTCATTTTCAGGTGGGTAAACTTTTTCAAAGCCATTGCGATTAGTATTATCGAATGGTCCAATCGAATGCCAACGCATTAAAAAACCGAAATGTTTTGGAAGGTCTACTTTTGCTCCTAGCCTTTTAAGGGACTCAGATAGTGGCTTTACTTGATTAGCTTCAATTGCGGAGTTCAAAGCCTGACGGTAAATAAGAATAGCTGAGTTTTTTTTTCCTTCTTCTTCCAAGGATTTTCCTTTCTTCATTAATAGTGATATAGCATCTCGCCTAAGCTCGGGGCTTGGGTCGTTGAGGAGACCTGGAATTATTTCAGCAGCTACTTCAGGATCGTTTCTCTTGATTAATTCAAAGGCAAAGCGCCTCGCTCGTGATGGGTTTTTTTTATCTAGAAAATATTCACCTAGTGTATTGTTTGATATCTTCTGGTCTTCCTGCAGGTTTTTAAATACAACTTCTGCAGCAGATCGAAGCCAGTTCGATGCGACTGGTCCCGCTTCATTCATTGCACCAAAAATCGACATTAGCGTTTTTTGATCTGGTTGGTTTATTAATTCACCCCATGCCTCAGAAGCTCTTGAGTTACCCTTACCTTCGGGCCCAATGGCCAATATTGTCTCTATCGAAGTCGAAGTTTGATTTGCAAGTAACGGAAGGTAATTAATTGCTAAAGACATTAGCACAAATAAACTTTTCATAGGAATATATTAATGTGCGGTTACCAAAGAGATCAAGACTACATGAATTTAATATTTTAAGTGCATTTGGAATAAAATTTATCAGCTTATTTAGAACATCGATTCCATTGTACCGCCCTTTTTCTTATTACCCCAAGAATAATGTCGGTCTTGAAATGCTGGAGTTCTTAGTAAATATTAAAATATGTCTCTAACAAACTCTAATAGTAGTTCTCGCCGAAAATTTATAAAAAGCACAACAATATCGGCTATTTCTATGCCCTTTATAGCTTCAGGTCTTCGAGCTAATCCTCCTAGCGAACGTTTAAGGCATGCAAGTTTCGGAGCAAATGGGATGGCGGGCGCTGACGTAGGGTCCCTTGCACGCAGTAAACATTTTGATTTAGTGGCCGTTGCAGATATTGACCTAAAGAGAGCGGAAAGCATTAGGAAACGTTTTCCGAAAGCTAAATTTTATCAGGATTGGAGAGAGCTATTAGAAAAAGAGGACAAGAATATTGACTCTGTTAACGTTTCAACTCCTGATCATATGCATGGTCCTATAGGTTTGGCTGCTATGGACCTAGGAAAGCATTGTTATGGGCAGAAGCCTTTGGCGCATAATATTAAGGAATGTCGAGCAATGTCAGAGATGGCAAAGAATAAGAAACTAATGACGCAGATGGGAATTCAGATATCGTCTGCATTTACGGAAAGGTTAGTTGTTAGTTTGGTTCAGCAGGGAGCAATAGGTAAAGTAACAAGAGTTCATTCTTTCTCAGGTAAAAAGTGGGGAGATATGGGGCCAGTTCCTCAAAAAGAGGATGAAATTCCGGAGGGATTTGATTGGGACCTTTGGTTAGGTGTTGCCAAATCACGCCCCTATATATCTGGATATTATCACCCAGGAAATTGGCGTAAAAGACGAGATTTTGGTACAGGTACTTTTGGTGATATGGGGTGTCATATTTTTAGTGGTTGGTATCGATCATTAGGCCTTACTTCTCCTCTATCCGTTGTTTCACATGGTCCTGCTTCCAATGAGCATAATTGGGCGATTAATGCCAATATTGATTACGTTTTCCCTTCAACCCAATTCACTCAAGAAGGTAATGTATCTGTTACGTGGTATGACGGTGATGCAAGGCCACCAAAAGAAGTAGCTGACCTTGTTGGGGGTAAAGTACCTAGCCAGGGTAGTATTATAATAGGCACCGATGGAGTATTACTTGCGCCACATATGTCGACACCAACTTTGTATCCAAAGCAGAAATTTGAAGGGTTGAAATATCCAAAGCTTGAGCCTCGTGATCATTATATGGAATTCGTTGAATCTGCTCGAGGTGCTAGTGGTAAAAAACCTTCAGCTAACTTTGAAGACTACTCCGGCCCATTGACTGAGACCGTTTTACTTGGTTGCCTTGCTACACTTTTCCCAGGAGAAAAACTTGATTGGGATACTGAAAAGCTGAAGGTTACTAACAATGTGAAGGCAGATCTTCAGGTTGGCAGGGATTATCGGGAAGGTTGGAAGCCAAAGGCTATCATCTAAGTCTCGTGAAATAAGGGTTTTGGGAATCGCCCCCAACCAACGTCGAATCCTCAATTCTAAAAGTCTTCTTCGGTATTTTAACTTAGTGGCTGTTAGGTTTATTAACCAAATAACTTTCCAAAAGTTTTAAAAGCGAGGACGAGTGTCACTATTAAACCCATAGTGACTGACCACAGCATCCATTTAGATATTCGTCGCTTTTGTTGATCTCTTTGATTGATTTTAATTCCTAAAAATAAAAGAGCTAATGCTAGTGTAGGTCCTCCCAAAATGGTAGATGCTTGTGCGATTATAATGGGGTCTATACTATTTTTTGAATCTGGATCTATAATAGCAAAAAAGGCTCCGAGGAGACCTGCCAGCAAAGCCAATGCGGTGCAGTGTTTTGACCATTTGGAATCGATTCTATTTCCTTTCCCAAAACCGTCCGCAAGGAGACGTCCTCCAATCATTGCATTAATTAGAAACGAACTGAGGGCCCCAGCGAAAATCCCGAGAGTGAAAATTATGCCCGCCCAACTTCCAAATAGGTTCTCCATTTGAATGGCTACATCCGTTACAGTTTCGAGTTTGATGGATTTTCCTGACAATGTAGAGGCGGCGGTTAGCATTATGACGAGTGTTATCAGGCCCAGTGTTGCGATGCCAATTACTGTATCCACAAAAGTTTCTTTGACGTTATTAGACCTCCAGCCACGGTCCCTAACTAGGTATGCTTGATAAAAGGCGCCAGCAATTGAGAACGTAGTAGCAATAAGTGCAAATACAGACAATGGATCTTTATTTTCCGGTAGGCTTGGTTTGAGACCTTTTATTGACTCGATTAATGAAGGTTTGCTGATGATGCAGTTAAATATGAAAGCAATAACCATGAGTCCGACTAAGGCTTTCATC
>MDSV01026482.1_pt1 | contig 10240 bp, 11 predicted proteins | sample 810851 | NCBI WGS metagenome assembly MDSV01 (sample SAMN05326640, study PRJNA326480) | marine metagenome | isolation source: seawater | place: Atlantic Ocean: North East | collected 2012
GTATTTTTAAGTAGAGATTTAGTTTCTGAACCACCAAACGTATTAAATCCAAAAAAATATACAGAAGAAATAAAAAAACTTTCTAAATTAGGTTTAAAGATTGAAATTCTAAATGAGGCAAAATTAAAAAAATTGGGAATGAATTCTTTACTGGGAGTTGGTCAAGGAAGCGAAAATGAAACATTTTTAGTAGTTATTAAATGGAATGGTGGAAAAAATAATTTTGGAAAACCTCTTGCATTTGTAGGAAAGGGAGTTTGTTTTGATACTGGTGGAATTTCTTTAAAACCTGCCAGGTTTATGGAGGAAATGAAGTATGACATGGGAGGTTCAGCAGTAGTAGTAGGATTAATGAAAAGTCTTGCACTCAGAAAAGCAAAAGTTAATGCTGTGGGTGTTGTAGGTTTGGTAGAAAATATGCCTGATGGAAATGCACAAAGACCTGGTGATATTGTAAAATCATACTCAGGCAAAACTATTGAAGTTCTTAATACTGATGCAGAGGGTAGACTTGTTCTAGCAGATGCACTTACCTATACAGAAGAAAAATTTAAACCAAAATTCATTATTGACTTAGCAACATTAACAGGAGCTATTATAATGGCTTTAGGAGAAGAATATGCAGGTCTATTTTCTAATAATAACGAACTATCACAGAATATTTTTAAAGCTAGTGAAAATGTAAATGAAAAAGTTTGGAGATTACCTTTACATAAGAATTACGACAAACTAATGGATTCACCTATAGCAGATGTTCAAAATATAAACTATGCAGGGGGAGCAGGTTCAATTACAGCTGCACAATTTTTACAAAGATTTATAATAAATAAAACTCCATGGGCACATTTAGATATTGCAGGAATGGCTTTTTCAAAAAAAGCTGCCAATTTAAACCCAGGAGGTGCAACTGGTTTTGGAGTAAGATTGTTAAATAATTTAATAAAAGAATATTACGAATAAATTATGACAGAACAAACACTTTCTATAATTAAACCAGATGCTGTTGAGAGAAACTTAGAAGATGAGATAAAAAATTTTTTTGAAAAAAATAATTTGAACATTTTAAAAAGTAAGAAAGTTGAAATATCAAAAGAAGAAGCTTCAGAATTTTATAAAGTTCATCAAACAAAGCCATTTTATAATGATTTATGTGATTATTTATCGTCTGGGCCGATAGTAGTGATGATATTAGAAGGGGAAAATGCTATTTTAAAAAATAGGGATTTAATGGGAGCAACAGATCCAAAAAAAGCAGAAAAAGGAACTTTAAGAAAAATGTATGGACTTTCAATAGATAAAAATTCTGTTCATGGTTCTGATAGTATTGAAAATGCTAAGTTAGAAATAAATTTCTTCTTTAAATAAAAAATTATTTATATATTGATTTTATAGATTTTGAATAAAGCTTGTGTTCAAACTTTAAGATCTTCTTTTTAAGAGATAATTCAGTTTCATTTTTAGATATCATAACCTTTTTTTGTAATATAATTTTTCCACTATCTAATTTGTCAGAAACTAAATGTACTGTACATCCTGAATATTTTTCCTTATTTTTTAAAACTCTTTGGTGGGTATTAAGTCCTTTGTATTTTGGTAGTAAAGAAGGGTGAATATTTAAAATTTTGTATTTAAATGATTTTATAAAATTATTTGATAATATTTTCATAAAACCAGCTAAACAGATAAGTTTAATTTTTTTTTTTTTAATTTCTATTAAGCATTTTTTTTCAAAAACATTCATTTTTTTAGACGAGAAATATTTAAAGGCAATACCATATTTAATAGCAAATTTTATACCTCTGGCATTTTTTTTATTTGAAATAACTAAGCTTATTTCTGTTGGAAACCTGTAATTATTTGAGCTTTTAATTAAAGATTCTAAATTTGAACCGTTACCAGAAATAAATACACAGGTTCTTACTTTATGTTCCATTTTAAATTCCCAAATACTTTAGATTTTTGTTTTTCTTTTGATATATATCCTATTGGGTAAGGTTCATAATTCTTATCGAAAAATTTTTTTATTTCGTTAATATTTTTTTGATTTATTATTATACAAAATCCAACACCACAGTTAAATGTTTTAATCATTTCATTATCACTAACATTGTTTTTTTTAATCCATTTAAATATAGGTTTAACTTTAATTTTCGATAAATCAATATTTAAACATAAATTATCGGGAATAACTCTGACTATGTTATCTACAATACCTCCACCAGTAATATTTGCACAACCATTAATTAAATTTTTATTATTAATTTTATTTAACTCTTTAACGTAAATTTTTGTCGGTAAAATTAGTTCTCTTTTAATTTTTTTAGGCAATTTTCTTTTATTTTTTTTTAAAATATTTCTCACTAAAGAAAAACCATTAGAATGCAAACCGGAAGAGGGGATTGCCATTACGATATCTTTATTTTTAATTTTATTTTTAGTTAATAATTTTTTCCTTTCAACTATACCCACAGCAAACCCCGCCAAATCAAATTTATTTGTTGTATAAGTGCCAGGCATTTCTGCTGTTTCTCCACCTACCAAGGAACAACCTGCAATTTTACATCCATGAACAATACCATCTAAAATTTTCTTTACTTTATTTAAGTTTAATTTATCTACTGCAATATAATCTAGGAAAAAAATTGGTTTAGCTCCTTGTACTATTAAATCATTTACACACATTGCAACTAAATCAATTCCAACTGTGTCAAATTTTTTTATTTTGTTAGCGATTTCTAATTTAGTTCCTACACCATCTGTTGAGGAAACTATTAATGGATTTTTCATTTTATATTGAGAAATATCGAATATTGATCCAAAACTACCTATATTTTTAAAAGATTTGTTTTCTTTATAATTTTTGTGAGTTTTTCTTGATATTTTTGATATGTAATTAACCAACTTATTAGCAGTTGCCATATTAACACCGCTTTTTTTATAAGTATTATAGGTTTTTCTCATGGTAAAAATTGTAATGTTAAAATATTTAGTAAATAAGTGCAGACAATATATTTTTATTTTTTTAACAGCAACTATTTTATTAGTATTTTCATTTTCTAAAAGCTATTCCCAAGAAAATATTTTTATTGTTGATAAAGTAGAAATTGAAGGACAAGTAGACAAAAATTTTTCTAGAGAAAATTATATTAATGAAGGGTTCTCGAAATCCTTCAAAATGTTAATGTCTAAAATTCTAGTATCAAGTGATTTAGAAAAAGTAAAAAAAGTAAAGTTAAAGCAAATAAAATATTACATAAATAGTTTTCAAATATTAAATGAAAAATATGAAAAGGGTAATTATGAAATAAGTTTTAAAATATTTTATAATGAAAAAAAAATTAAGCAATTTTTAACAAATAATAATGTTTCTTATTCTCAGCCAAGTAAAATCACAGTTGTTTTTTTTCCTGCTTTATTTGTAGAAGAACGAATGAAAAGTTATAATGAAAACTATTTTTACAAAAATTGGTTAGAAACTGAAATTGAAAATAAATTAATTAATTTTATTTTACCCCTAGAAGACCTTGATGATCTTTTAAAATTAGAAAAAATGAAAAATAATATAAAAGATTTTGATACACAAAGTTTGGTCAATAAATATGATGTTAAAAACTATGTTTTTTTATTTATGTATTATGAAAATAAAAAATTAAACACTCATGTAAGAGCAAATTTTGATGGCAATGAAATTAATAAGAACATTTCGTATGAAATTGATAATATTAAAAATGAAGAAAAACTTAGTTTTATATTAAAAGACTTAAAAATAAAAATAACAGATTTATGGAAAGAAATGAACTTTATTAATTTATTAATGCCACTTTCTATTAATGTAAAGTATAAGCATAATAATATAAAAAATTTAGATAAGTTAAAAAATATATTTTACAATGTAAAGTTGATAGACAATTATATCCTTGAAGATTTTGACATCAATTACTCACATTTTAAAATTTTTTACTATGGAAATCCTAAAAAATTGAGATCTGAATTAAAAAAGTTTGGCTATGATCTTAAAGACACTCAAAATCATTGGGAATTAGTTTACAATGAATGATCAACTTATATTCAAGTTTCCTAAAAAAAAGATTTATTTAAAAGAAGATTTTTATGTTTCTTCTAGCAATAAGGATGCTTATGATTTTATTGATAGTTGGCCTAAATGGGTTAAAAGAATAGTTAATATTTATGGCCCATCTGGTTCAGGAAAAACACATATAGCTTCTTTACTAAAAAATAAAACTTCATGTCTAACAATAGCTGCAAATGAAATAACAAATAAAATTTTTTTTAAATTTAAGACTAAAGAAGCTTTAATAATTGAAAATATAAGTGAAAAAATTTCTGAAAACTTACTTTTTTCATTATGGAATTTAGCTATTCAAGATAATAAATATATTTTGATAACTTCTGCTAGGCCTATTAATATTTATAAATTTAAACTACCAGATTTAAGATCTAGAGTAGGAAGTTGTATTAGAATTGGTATAGATCTACCTAATGATGAATTGATAGGGGTTATTATTGCAAAAAATTTTTCAGACCAACAAATAAATATTGAAAAAAAACAAATTGAATACATAATAAAAAGAATTGACAGATCATATGAAAAAATATCTAAATTTATTTCAGTTTTAGACAAATATTCATTAAAAAAAGGCTCTCCGATTAGTTTAAAATTAATTAAAGAAGTTCTAAAAATGATATAAATTTTAAAAAGGAATCAAATTGCATAAATATAGAACACACAACTGTAACGAGTTAAGTTTAAAAAACAAAAACGAAAAAATTATTTTATCAGGTTGGATTAATAAAAAACGTGACCACGGAAACCTGCTGTTTATTGATTTACGAGATAATTTTGGTTTAACGCAATGTGTTATAGATAATAATAACAAACACTTTAAAGACTTAGAAAAATTGCAATTAGAAACTGTTATTAAAATTGAAGGAAAAGTAGTTGAGAGAATAAAAGAAACTATTAATCCTGATTTAAAGACAGGTGAAATAGAAATTAAAATTACATCTTTTGAAATCCTTGGTCGTTGCAAGGAACTGCCTTTGCCTATTTTTAGTGATCAAGAGTATGCTGAAGATATTAGATTAAAGTATAGATTTTTAGATTTAAGAAGAAAAAAAATTCATGAAAATATTATTTTAAGGTCTAAAGTAATTTCATATATAAGATCTCAAATGAATGAATTAGGTTTTTTAGAATTTCAAACTCCAATATTAACATCCTCTAGCCCAGAAGGTGCTAGAGATTTTTTAGTTCCAAGCAGATTAAATCCAGGAAAGTTTTATGCTCTACCGCAAGCTCCACAACAATTTAAACAATTAATTATGGTCTCAGGATTTGATAAATACTTTCAAATAGCCCCATGTTTTAGAGATGAAGATGCCCGAGCTGATAGAAGTCCTGGAGAATTTTATCAATTAGATTTGGAGATGTCTTTTGTTGAACAAGAAGATGTATTTAATATTGTTGAGAAATTATTAATTAATTTATTTAAAAAATTTTCAAACAAAAAATTAAAATCTGAGAAATTTCCAAAAATTTCATACAAGGATGCAATGATAAAATATGGTACAGATAAACCTGATTTAAGAAATCCTCTAATAATTTCAGATTTAACAGAAATATTTACTAGAGATGATGTAAAATTTGAAATATTTAAAAAATTAGTTAAATCTGGATCTATAGTGAGAGCTATTCTTACAAAAAATACTAAAGATAAACCTAGAAGTTTTTTTGATAGTATAGATAAATGGGCTAAAGACCAAGGTGCATCTGGCCTTGCTTATTTTACATTTGAAAAAAATAATAATATTTCAGCAAAAGGACCTGTTGGTAAACTTTTTTCAGAAGAATCTTTAAAAGAGATTATGAAAATAACCTCAGCAGAAATTGGAGATAGTGTATTTTTTGCGTGTGGAAAAGTTAATGAAATAGAAAAAATTACATCTATAGCAAGAGATAAAATAGGGCATGAACTTAAAATTATAAATAATAATGAATTTGCTTTTTGTTGGATAGTCGATTACCCCATGTTTGAAAAAGATAACATTACAAATAGTATTAAATTTAGTCATAATCCATTTTCTATGCCCCAAGGAGATTTAAAAAATATTAATTTAAAAAAACCACTAGAAATTAAAGCATATCAATACGACATTGTCTGTAATGGAGTAGAGTTGTCTTCAGGAGCTATAAGAAATCATATTCCTGAATTAATGTATAAGTTATTCTCAATTGCAGGATATAATAAAAAACATGTCGATGAAAAATTTGCTGGTATGATTAATGCTTTGAGCTATGGTGCACCTCCACATGGTGGAATAGCGCCTGGCATAGATAGAATTGTTATGTTGCTAGCGAATGAAAAAAATATAAGAGAAGTTACAATGTTTCCCATGAATCAAAATGCTCAGGATTTAATGATGCAAGCACCATCTAAAGTTGAGATAGATCAGTTAAAAGAATTAAACATTAAGATAATAGATAAAAAAAAATAAAACTATTTTTTACTTTTTAAATTAATTCTTACATTACTTAAATCAACAAGTTTATCCTTATAATTGCTTCTAACAAAACCCTTACTTGTTATATCTTTTACTAATTTTAAGAAATTATCTTCATCATCTGCACTTATATATTTATTTTCACTTGCTGAATTTATTGATGGTGTATGTGCTAAGTCCTCTCTACCTAAATAAGATATAGCTAATTCTCTAAAAATATAATCAAGAATTGAAGAAGCATTTAATATTCTATCGTTACCTTTTATTTCACCAGAAGGTTCAAATTTGGTTTCAATAAAAGCATCAACAAATTCATCTAAGGGAACTCCATACTGAAGTCCTAAAGATATGGCTATTGCGAAATTGTTCATTAAAGATCTAACTAATTCTCCTTCTTTATTCATATCAATAAATATTTCTCCAACTTTTCCATCATCATATTCACCAGTATGTAGATAAATTTTGTGGTCACTAATAGTAATTTTTTGAATATATCCTTTTCTTCTATCGGGCATTTTTGATCTATTATGATTTAATTTGTTATACTTTTGGTTATTTAAAGTATCAAGATTTTTTAATTTTTCAGAATTATTAATTTTTTCTGTAACAATAGAGGGAATATCTTTTATATTTTCTATTTCTTGTTTATTTGAAGTTGCTGATTTTGAACCCGAGTCACCATCTAATGTTTTAGTTTTTCGATTATTCAATTTTACATCGATTATCTCAATTTGGCCATCATTACGATTTTGAAGTTCAGAAAGTTTTTTTTCATTTAATTCATCAAGTTTATGCACTATTTTAAAAGAACATGTGTAATAGGTTTCAACCAAGTATTTAGTCATAAATTTTTTTCTCCAAAGTTTGAAAATTTTGCGTATTTAGAACATTTATATGATATATACTAAATTTGATTTAAGTATAATAAATTATTTACAATTTTTAATTGTGTGGATATATAAATAAAATTAAAAATAAACGAATCGGAATTATTTTGGTTAACTTTTTTAAACAAATATTTACTTGGTGGAACAGACAAACTTTTGGAACTTTTCTTTATACTTTAGTATACGGAAAATATGTAGGAACTGATCAATTCGGAAATAAATATTTTTCAAATAGTTTAGGAAAGAGATGGGTTATTTATAAAGACAGTGTGGAATCATCAAAAATTCCTCCAGAATGGCACTTATGGATTCATTTTTTAAAAGAAAAAAAACCAGCTGAAAATTTAAGTAAATTTGATTGGCAAAAGCAACATGAAGAGAATTTAACTGGAACAAATAAAGCTTATAAACCAGATGGATCATTATCTTTAAAATCTCAAAAAAATATGAAAAAATATGAAACTTGGGAAGCATAAAATTATTTTCTTAGTATTTTTTTTTATTTTAAATAATATAAATTTTACTTTTGCAGAAAACAAAATTGAGACTGTTCCACTTATTAACTTAGAGGATTTATCTCCAACATTTGAAGAAGACAAAGATGAATTAGAAAGTATTGAAAATAAAATATTGGACTCAAGTAGTGAAAAAAATATTTTAAAAAAACCATTATCAAAAAAAAGTGATAAAATTTATATTAATTTAAAAGCACTAGATAAGATAACAGCAAAAACATCTGATATAAGGTTAGCTGTAGGTGAAAAAAAGCTATTTGGAGCATTAGAAATTAAAGCTTTAAAATGTCAATCATCCGAAGGAGTTAATATTTCTGATACAGTTGCTTATATACAAGTCAAAGATTTGTCTAACAACGACAATAACCAAGTTTTTATTTTTAATGGATGGACATTTGCCTCTAGTCCTACTCTAAAATCTATTGATCATCCTGTATATGATTTATGGATACTTAATTGTGAAAATATTTAGTAAAAATTTTCTTTATTTATCCAGTTAACATCGAAGTCTGAACTAATAAATTTTTCGTGGCTTAATATTTTTTTGTGCAATCCAATTGTTGTAGTTATTCCTTCTATTACAAACTCATCTAGAGCTCTAAGCATTCTTTGTATTGCTTCAGTTCTATTACGCCCCTGGCATATTAGTTTACCAATTAAACTATCATAATACGGCGTAACTTTTGAACCTTGAAATATAGCTCCATCTACTCTCGTTCTGAAACCTGATGGCTGATGACATACTTTAATTATTCCTGGAGAAGGTTGAAAATTTTTACTTGGATCTTCAGCATTAATTCTACATTCAATGACATGTCCTCGTGTTTCTATATCTTTTTGTGTCAAAGCTGTTTCTCCTTTATTAGCTATCCAAATTTGTTCTTTAACTATATCTATTCCAGTTGCAACTTCAGTAACTGGATGTTCCACTTGTACTCTAGTATTCATTTCTAAAAAATAAAATTTTCCATCTTGATATATATATTCAACCGTACCGGCGCCCTCATACCCAATTTTTTCTACCATTTGTACTGTTTGCTTTAATAAATGTGATCTAATTTTTTCATCTATTATTGGGCTAGGAGTTTCTTCAATTAACTTTTGATGATTTCTTTGAACTGAACAGTCTCTTTCATTCAAATGAACTGTTCTATTTTTTCCTGACAGTATCTGTACTTCAATATGTCTTGGGTTTTGAAAGTATTTTTCTATATAAACATTATCATTATTAAAATATTTTTTAGCTTCTAGCTTAGCCATAGAAAATAATTTTTCTAAATCGTCTTGTTTATTAACAATTTTCATACCTTTGCCTCCACCTCCACCGGCAGCTTTAATTAAAACTGGGTAACCAATTTTTTTACAGATTTTTTTTGCCTCATCAACTGAAGCAATATTATTTGTAGACCCCTCTATAACAGGCAATCCATTTTCTTTTGCAATTTTTCTAGCTTCTATTTTATCTCCCATTTTTTTAATTAAATCAGAACTTGGTCCTATAAATTTAATTCCATGCTTAGTAACTATTTCTGCAAATTGAGCATTCTCAGATAAAAAACCATAACCTGGGTGTATTGCTTCAGCTCCAGTAATATCTACAGCTGACATTATTGATGATATATTCAAATAACTATTTTGTGGTTGATGTGATCCTATACAAATGCTTTCATCAGCTAATCTTACATGCATAGAGTCTGCGTCAACATCAGAATGAACAGCTACTGTAGAAATTCCCCATTCTTTACAGGCTCTAATTACACGGACCGCTATCTCTCCACGGTTAGCAACTAAGATTTTTTTAAACATTTTATTTAAGAGAAATGAGTGGTTGTCCAAATTCTACAGGTTCACCGTCTTTAACTAAAATTTTACTTATTGTACCATCATGAGTTGATGGAACATGATTCATAGTTTTCATAGCTTCTACAATCATAATAGTCTGACCTTTTTTTATTTTTTGTCCTTCTTCTACAAATTTCTTAGCTCCTGGTTCAGGTGCTAAATAGGCAGTACCAACAATTGGGGATGTAATTTTTAGGCTTGAGTCTTTATCTGAATCTTTATTAGATGGCTTTTTAATTACACTTTCTGTAGCAACAACAGAACTATTTATTGATCTTGAAACTTTTACTTTTGTAGTCCCTTCGGCATAATCAATTTCACTTAGATTAAATTCTTTTAGGTAACTCACTAACTCTTCTATAATTTTTTTATTTATTTTCATTTAGTTAAGAATTTCATTCATAGAATCTATTGCCATAATATATCCTTTTACACCAAATCCACAAATAATTCCTTTTGCAGCTTTACTTATTA
>MDSV01058950.1_pt1 | contig 10239 bp, 10 predicted proteins | sample 810851 | NCBI WGS metagenome assembly MDSV01 (sample SAMN05326640, study PRJNA326480) | marine metagenome | isolation source: seawater | place: Atlantic Ocean: North East | collected 2012
GCTATCAAGACTTTCTTGTTTGTGGCCAGGATCAGCGTTGAAGCTAAGTCATCAGCTAAACCATTTGCCATTTTACTAATTAAATTAGCAGTAGCTGGAGCTACTACAATTAAATCAGACACTCTAGACAGTTGTATGTGCCCCATTTCAGTCTCATCATTCAAATCAAATAAATGAGAATAAACTTTCTTTTTAGATATTGCAGCAAGGGACAAGGTCGTTACAAAATTTTCCGCACTTTTTGTTAGTATTGGGATAACTTCAATGTGTGCATTGTGTAGAAGTCTAATTAATTCCAGACTTTTGTAGGCAGCTATACCACCACCAATAATTAGTGTTATTTTTTTGTCTTTACCCAATTTCGTTTTCCAACAACATGAAATTATTAATTTTGTGCGTATAATTGATTCGATATCATTTCTAAAGAGATATGCTTTTAAGCATTAAACTATCAATTTTGATTATATTCATAAATTACTCTCATGCCGTGCATTGTAAGATCGAGATCAATATGATCAAAAATATCTGTTTCCCTCCCGAAAAGAGGAGCTAATCCTCCGGTGGCAACAGTTTCCATTTTTATGGCTCTTTCCTTTCGAATCTTACTTATAAGACCTTCTATCAGACCAATGTACCCCCAAAAAACCCCGGACTGTATGCAGTCTTTGGTATTCTTTCCTATTACGCTTTCTGGTGTACTAACATCTACGTAAGGTAAGGCTGCCGCTGTTTCATGTAATGCTTTAACAGAAGTTTTTACCCCAGGAGCAATAGCGCCGCCTAGGTAAGCTCCTTCCTTACCTACTACGTCAAAGGTAGTCGCGGTACCAAAATCTATAATTATAATATTGCCACCATATTTTTCAAAGGCTGCTACAGTATTGACTAATCTATCGGCACCAACATTAGTGCCTTCATCAACTCTGACCCTAATCGGTAAATTGCAGTCTGCCTTCCCCACTACTAGTGGTCTGGAGTTGAAATAGCGGTCTGAGAATATCCTAAGATTAAAACCGACTTGAGGTACAACTGAGCTCAAGATAACTGCCTTAATAAAAGAAGTTTTATGATTTTCCAGTTCCATGAGAGATTTGAGCCACACAAAGTATTCATCTGCTGTTCTCTCCTCTAAAGTAGAACATCGCCACTCCGCTAATTTCTTGTGTTTGTCAAAAATAGCAAATACCGTATTTGTATTTCCAACATCTATTGCTAATAGCATCAAGGACCTTCCCAATTCGCAATTAGTAGTAGCAAAAACTAGGCAAGGATGTCGACAAAATATATCTCCAAACTTCCTTTTTTATATGCATTACATGTTCTAACTAACTGACTTTATGCACAAAAAGCTTTCTGGGATATTCTTAGCCTAATTTTTAACAACTTCCCAACAAGAAAAATGAAATTACAGGAAACCTTAAAAAAATCTAATGAAAACAAATGGTTATATTTTTTTGATAAGTTGTGGTTTATTTCCCCGTAAATTAGTAAGAAAGCATCCAAATATTCTTCGCCAGGAATATCCCCAGATTTATCCACAGGTTGTTCTTTAAGATAAATGATTTTTTCTAATGTTTTCAAGGCTCTTATCAATTTCATATATAATTACATTTTCTGAGAAACAATTATTGCACAAAAATAAGCCTTCAAATTACAGCATAATAGCAATGGAGCTCTCTTTGTCAGCACACTTCAGATCCACAATGTAGCATTCCGATTGGTGATTACTGGCTGATTTTTTCGAAGTAAGCTAAAAATTGAACGTGTGAAAAGCTCGACTTCATGAATTTCAAATAACCTTTTATCGACTCAGCGTAATAAACGCTCGGTAATTATAGGCAGTTCTTAGGCTCTCAATTTTTCACATTGTTGAGATGAGTTTCTATTACTCTTTTTATCATGGGAGCAAAATACCAGAAATCTGGAATAGCCATATTGGGATCTTTTCCAGCATCATCCAAATATCTAACTTGGACAATTTGATCTAAATTAGGATTTTTTCTGAATTCCTTTATCTCTACTTTCATCATGGTAGAAACACTTTTTCTACTCCAATTGCTTTTTAAGAAAAATACAAACTAGTTTGATCTTTGTAAAGTTTTCAGAGGCGTCTTGATCAGAGAACATAATTTTCTCAAGAAGCATTAATAAGCATTAATAAAGTGATGAAATACTAATTTTAGAAAGATATTTTGGAAATTGCTATTTATCATTTTCTAGTTCGATATAATCTTTCAACTTTTTCTTTTAACATCAGCCATTTGGGTGATTTGAAAAGAATTATCATTGTTTAAGACTATAATATTGTGGGCACAATTATCCATGTAAGGGGGGTCCCATATTTGATGTATCTCTTTGCCATCTATTTTTGTCATAAAAGCCTTAATGAAAGCCCCATGACTCACAATTGCAACCGTTTTATTTATATTCTCAATGGCAATTTTCGTGATAGCATTTATTGCTCGGTTGGTCAGTTTTGCAAATGTTTCTGCACCTTTTAAATTAAATAAATGGGGCTTATGGAAGAAATGATCATGAGATGAGGGATCATTTTTTTCTACATCCTTATAAAGTTGTCCTTCTAAAGGTCCTAAATTTATCTCCACCAAAGAATCCAGATACTTTATGTCATTAGAAAAATTTGGCCACATATAAGATGCCGTTTGTCTGGTGCGCAAGCTAGGGCTACAGTAAATCCTATTAAATTTTATGCCTGCTATTTTTTTTCCTAGTTTCTGAGCTTGCAAAACTCCTTTTTCTGTCAGTCTAGATTCATCTTGACCCTGAAATCTACCAACTTCATTCCAATCTGTTTCACCGTGCCTAAAGAGATGCAATTCCATTTTATGCTCCTACCCGTCATCCATTAATTAAACTATTTTTCTACGTAGTAAAATAACTATAATAATGGGAGCTTCAAAAATATCTTTGATGCTTTACAATATCAAAAGGAAAGAGAATTAGATCTTTAATTTCCTAAATATTGCTTAGGTCTTCCAAATAAGGACTGAATTTAGATGAAAGAAATCAATATAGATCAAAAGGAATTTTGGAATCAAAAGAAAGGAAAACTTTGGGTATCTTTGGGACCGAGAATTGATGACATGTTTGGACCCTTGGGAGATGAAGCTTTAAAGGTTTTAGCTCCCCAAAAAGGAGAGAATGTAATTGATATTGGATGTGGAACGGCTACAACCAGCCTTAAACTGGCAGGTTTATTAGGTGGAAAAGGTTCAGTTATAGGTATGGATATTTCCAAACCAATTCTTGAATATGCAAAACAAAATGCAAAAGAGAATTCAATCAAGAATATTGAATTTGTACTTGCTGATGCTCAAAATTATTGTTTCATGGCGGATAGTTATGATGCAATTTTCAGTCGTTTTGGTGTGATGTTTTTTGATGATCCAGTGGCAGCATTTTCTAATATTCTTAAAGGCATAAAGTCCGGGGGAAGACTTACTTTCGTTTGCTGGGCTGATCGCTCAGCTAATGATTGGATAGAAGTCTCAACTAATATAGCCAGCAAGTTTTTAGAATTGCCTCCAAAATCTGCTCCGAGAGATCCTGGACCCTTTGCGTTTGAAGATCCCTTATATTTAAATGAAGTTCTTTCTGATTCTGGCTGGAGTGAGATCTCGATTGAGAATTATTCTGTAACTAATGTTGTTGGGAAAAGTACAAAAGAAGCAGCTGATTTTTTAAGCAGAATGGGGCCTATGTCAGTACCTTTTGAAGATTCAGAAGATTCGGTTAAAAGAAAAGTTATTGATTCATTAGAAAAATGTTTCGTTGATTATGTAACTACAAGAGGTGTTGAGATGCATTTTAGTGCGTGGATTGTGAAAGCCTATAAGCCTTAGATACCAAGGAAAAGATTCTAAGTATTAATTGGCTAATGCTAAAGATGATTTTTCTATAGCCATCTCAGTTTCGGCAAGATCATCTCGTGATAAAGTCAATGATACATACATTTTTCCTATCGGTATAAAGATACCGTTATTCTTTAAAACCTTATTAAACAATTCGCATTTTTTTATGTTATTTATTTTTGCGTTTGAACTGCCTTTCAGAAAAACATATTATGTTTTTCATAATTACACAAAAAAAACTCTACTTGTCATGTAAGAGATACATGAGTGATAAACCATATAAAATAAATGGAATATGAAATATTGGGGGACAGGATAAAAAATGTATCCAAAAGATCTTTTACAGGAAATTAGAAATAAGTTTTGTCACGTTGATACGTGTCCTTTCTCAGGTGAGAGAATATTTTTTGAAAATGCTGGCGGTTCATTAACTCTTAAATCAGTAGCTAAGCGTTCCGGTGATTTAGCAGCTATTCCAGATAATCAGGGAAGAGATAACAGGGGCTCCCAAGGGGTAATGGATCTCATAAAAAAATCTAAAGCAGATGCTTTGGAATTTTTTGACACGGAAAAAGGAAGCATATTAATTGGAGAAAGTGGAACGGAGTTGCTATTTAGGCTAATACGTTCTGCAATTTTGGCCTCTGACAAGGGGACAGTAGTTGGTAGTACTCTTGAGCATCCAGCCTCTCGATCAGCTTCAACAAAATGGGCAGCGCATGCTTCAAAGGAACTTAGACTTGTTCAACATTGTAAGGAATCTGGTTCGGTAAAAATAGATCAATATCTTTCAAAAATTACTCAGGATGTAGGTGTAGCAACAATCGTTCATACATCACCCGTCACAGGTATTGGTGTGGAAATTAAGGAGCTTACCCAAGGGATTAAGAGTATCAGTCCAGATTGTTTTATCATTGTTGATGGAATACAACATGCGCCGCATGGGGATATAAATATTCGCGATTACCCTATAGATGGTTATGTCATTTCTCCATATAAAGTTTTTTCTCGACACGGCTATGGGTTAGCATGGATTTCAGATAGATTGAGGAATTTACCTCATGAAAATCTAATGAAAGGCCCAAAAGAAAACTGGGATCTTGGAACCAGAGATGTTGGTTCATATGCTACTTTTTCTGATGTTGTTAATTATTTTGAGTGGCTGGGATCAAGGGTTTCTAATGCTTCAACCCGCCGTGAAAAATTTGCTCATGCATCAAAATTTATTAAGCTACAAGAACAGAAACTTGTTAAAACCATGTTATACGGGAAAGATAACGTAAAGGGGTTGTCGGATTATCCTAAAATTAAAATTATTGGTGGACTTGAAAATGAACTTCGAGAGGGTTTGGTCTCTTTTTCCTTTCCTGAGTTCACCTCAGATGTTTTAGTGAAGGAGTTAAATTCGCGAGGTATAAGAACGCATGTCAGAAAGTCTGATCATTACTCAGCAAATATTCTTGAGCCATTGGGTTTGGAATCCTGCGTTAGGGTTTCTATGTGTCATTATAATTCTGAGGATGAGGTCATTCATTTCTTAACTAGCATGAGTGAAATAATGCACCAATGAGATTTGAAATACTTAATGTCCCCAAAGATTAGATTTGGGAGGGAAAGCCAAATGATTATCATAGATTAATGGATTTGGCCTATCTTCATCAAGGAGCAGTGGTCCATCAAGATCAACGAAATCGCACATGCGGGCAAGTAACATGGCAGGAGCCATAGCCAGAGAAGACCCGACCATACAACCAAGCATAATTTTAAAGCCTTTCTCTCTAGCTGACTTTAAAACTTTAATTGCTTCTGTTAATCCACCAGTCTTATCTAATTTGATATTTACATAATCATAGAGACCTAATAAATGATTTAAACTTTCTACGTCATGACAGCTTTCGTCTGCACAAACCGGTAATATTCGATCTAAACTCCTAAGAATTGAATCTTTACCTGCAGGAAAAGGTTGTTCCACCAATTCTACCCCGAGATTCTTAAATACTGGTGCTAAGTAACTATATATTTCAGGTGTCCATCCCTCATTGGCGTCTACAATTATTCTTGCTTTTGGAGAACCCTTTCTAACAGCTCTTATACAGTTTTCATCATTTGAACCACCCAATTTTACCTTAAGAATGGGGTAATTCTTTTTTTGTCGGGCTTCCTTCTCCATGTTTTCTGGGGTATCCAATGAAATCGTATAAGCTGTTATCGACGGTTCAGGCTCTTCGATACCCAAAAGTTTCCATACTGGAATTCCTGTTATTTTTGCTTTTAGATCCCATAGAGCACAATCTACCGCATTTCTAGCGGCACCAGGTCCTAATGATTCTTGCAATTGACTTATACTGGTAGGTAATTTGATAGATTTGATTTGTTCGATAACAGTTTCCAAACTTTCATTATATCTTTTATAAGGAACGCACTCAGCCCAACCTTTCAAGCCTTTATCTCTAATGGTTACTGTAATGACGTCAGAAGAATTTCTAGAACCTCTAGAGATGGTAAACGTTTTTTTAAGTCTGAAAGAATTTTTTTCTACATTTAGACGCACAATTGGTCCTAAATTTAATTTTTTACAAGATTATCAACAATTTTTTTTGTGCCATCTTTAAAAGGATCTACAGTGGGTAATTGGAAAGTGCTTTCTATTTCTTTTATTAAGGCTTTTCCTTCAACTTCGTTAGTATTTTTAGTGTTTACACAAATACCAGATATTTGACAGTCAGGATTACCTATCCTTGCGAGAGGTAGTGCAGTTTCATAAAGGGCTTCAAGGGTCGGTATGCTGTAGTGCGGTAAGCCTCTCATATGTGTTCTTGTGGGTTCATGGCATAGTATAAGATGGTCAGGTTGACCGCCGTGAATTAGGGCCATCGTCACACCAGAATATGAAACATGAAAAAGCGATCCTTGACCTTCTATTAGATCCCAATGATCATGATCAGCATCCGGTGTCAGGGTTTCTACAGCTCCAGCCATAAAATCTGCTACTATTGCATCAAGAGGGATTCCACTTCCACTTATGAGAATGCCTGTTTGACCAGTGGCCCTAAATGTGGCTTTCATTCCTCTAGAGAGCATCTCTCGTTCTATTGCCAAAGAGGAGTACATTTTTCCTATGGAGCAATCTGTTCCTATAGTCAAACACCTCTTGCCGGATCTTTTTTTACCATTTGCTATGGGAAAGTTTTCCGAGGTTACACGGACGTCAAACAAACTGCACTGGTTTAAACCTGCTAACTCTTTAAACTCTTTTTCATCCGATAGTAAGTTGTGCAAACCTGAAGCGATATCAAATTTTAAATTTAGGGCCTGACAAATGGTTTCTTTCCAGGTTGAAGAAAATGTTCCCCCTCTGTTAGCAACTCCAACTATTAATGTTCTTGCTCCTGAATTTTTTGCTTCTTCAAGTGTATAATCACGCAGGCCCAAGTCTGCTTTACAGCCAGGCAACCTAATTTGTCCAAGACAAATATCTGGTCTCCAGTCCTTGATTCCTTGACCGACCTTAGCAGCCAGTTGATCAGGAGCGTCTCCTAAGAATAATAAATATGGTGTCTTTATCATAGTATGTCTCGCAGAAAAAAGGTGTTATTTGTGGTTTGTACTTTTTAGATATTATGAATGTATTTTTTTATCCATGAAGAGTGGGCTCATTTTCTTCTTCTTTCAAGTTATTATTTTTTTTGAATCTATAAAGAGAAAAAGGATCAATAGGTAATCTAGCGGGGGCCTTCATCGTAAGGTCTGCCAAAATACCTCCAATGGCTGGAGCTATACCAAATCCATGGCCAGAGAAACCTGAAGCTACAATTAAACCTTCATATTCTTTAATTTGATCTATTACAGGTAGTGCATCTGGAGTTAAATCTAACAAACCTCCCCAAAAAGACTTGATTGAGCACTGACTAAGGTTTGGAATGACCTCTATTGCGCGCTCTATAGTAAAATGTATTTTTTCTAAAGAGGTTGCGGCATAAGGCATTCTGTCTTTTTCTTCCAGTTTACCATTCCATTTCTGAGCTCCGCTAGTAATCCGAAAACAACCATTTAATTCTTGTCGCATTGCCAGATTTGCATTAGCAACCCCAATTACTGGCTTAAGTATTTCTGCAGTTTTTTCTGTTTGTATTACAGTAACTATTGGCACGTCTAACGGAATTCTCATACCTAGATTTTTTAGCAGTGCATTACAATGTATACCATTCGCCAAAATACATGTTTGGGTCTCAACATTCCTTTTAGAGGTTCTTACTGACCTGACACGGTTACTCTTTACATTTACTTCTAAGACTTCTTCATTGCTAGAAAAAATGACACCATTTCTTTCAGCAGCGCTTTTGTAAGCTTGAACGGTTTTTATGGGTTCGGCATGTCCATCCGTTGAACAAAAAGAAGCTGCTATAATTTTCTTTGATAAGGCGGGCGCAATTTCCTGAATATCTTTGTTTTCGCTTAAATATTTAATATCCAGTCCTGCCTTTTTTTGATTTCTCACAAGATTCTTTATTATTATTACTTCTTCGTCATTTCTTGCTAACCGCAAATTACCCATTTGGGTATATCCAGTGTCACTACCCAATATTTCTACTAAATTAGGCCATTCTTGGACTGAATATTTTGCTAGGGGTATTTCTGCAGAATGTCTACCAGATTGCCTTACTCCAGCAAGTGTCCAGCCAGATGCCATAGAAGCAGGTTTGTATTTTTCAATAACTTCAATTTTCAGATTGCTTTTAGATAGCTCAAATGCTGCTGCACAACCAGTTATTCCTGCACCTACTATGATTATATCAGGTGAATTCATGACAAAACCTATAGTATAAAAAGATGTACTTTGTTCTAGCTAAATTACAATATTAAATCAAAATAAATGATATATTTTAAAATACCTCATCAAAAGCTTTTTGGAGTTTTTCTAGGCTATGTTCTGTATTATATAGCTTATCTAAGCCAAAAAGACCTATTCTAAAGGTAGAAAAATCCTTTGGTTCATCGCACATTAGTGGAACTCCGGCAGCTATTTGTATTCCCAGATCTCGGAATTTGGCTCCGCTCTGTATCTTATCATCATTTGTATAGCTAACTATCACGCCAGGTGCTTGAAAACCTTCAGCAGCAACGGATTTAATTCCTTTCCCTTGCAGCATTCTTCTAACGCCATTTCCGAGCTCCCATTGATTTTGACACAACCTTTCAAAACCGTACTTTTTTGTTTCCAACATTGTATCTCTGAAATGGCACAAAGAATCAGTAGGCATGGTGGTATGATAGGCATGCCCTCCAGATTCATAAGTTTTCATGATGGAGTACCATTTCTTGAGATCAATAGCGAAGCTGTTTGAGTTTGAATTCTCAACTACTTCAACAGCACGATTGCTCATGATGACCACACCGGCTGATGGGGTGGATGACCAACCTTTTTGTGGTGCAGAAATTAAAATGTCTACGTCTGTAGCTTGCATGTTTACCCATGCACATCCTGATGCTATGCAATCTAGGATGAATAGAGCACCAACATCGTGGGAAGCTTTAGAAATTGCCTTAAGATATTCATCGGGCAATATTACACCTGCAGAAGTTTCAACATGTGGAGCAAAAACTACATCAGGAGAGGTTTCATAAATTTTCTTTGTGATTTCCTCAATAGGTGCTGGTGCAAACGGTGAGAAACCTTCATTTCCTTTCTGTCGGGCCTTAATTATTGTTGTTTTCTTAGTGAAATTACCACTTTCGAAAATTTGACTCCACCTATATGAAAACCAACCATTTCTTATTACCAAAGCGTGTTTGTCTATGGCTACTTGCCGTGCAACAGCTTCCATTCCATAAGTACCACCTCCAGGCACTAATGCTACAGCATCGCCATGATAGATCTCTTTTAACATAGCAGATATATCACACATCACCCCTTGGAACTTCTTTGACATATGGTTTAATGAACGGTCGGTGAATACTACTGAGTATTCTAATAGACCGTCAGGATCTACTGTATCTAAAAGTGCTGCCATATTACTACCTTTATCCAATCATGATTTTCTAACATGAAGATATGATAAGGCACTCCAATTATCAATATCATCTTCTAGTTTTATTGGATTAAGTATTTTAAGGGGAATAAATATGAAGGTTTTATTTGTTGATGGTCTTGGGCCTTGGTTTCAAGGATCCTTATGGAATATAAAGTTGAAGTCAGGCTCAATCATAAAGGAGAAATTTCAACAATTCCTGAATATTAACCCTACGATTTTAACCTTCTTTAGAATTAACCCACCAGTCCTGAAGTTTATAATATTCTATTGCTACAGGGAGAAACCAAGGATGGCCATTATAGAAAGGAATTTTTTTGAAAGGAATATTGTAAAAA
>MDSV01096508.1_pt1 | contig 10239 bp, 6 predicted proteins | sample 810851 | NCBI WGS metagenome assembly MDSV01 (sample SAMN05326640, study PRJNA326480) | marine metagenome | isolation source: seawater | place: Atlantic Ocean: North East | collected 2012
CTCGAACAGGTCGAACGGGTTGCTGAAGGGGTCGCCGCCCATGCCGCCCATGCCGCCCATGCCGCCCATGCCGCCTTTCAAACCGGCTTCGCCGTACTGATCGTAGATCTGCTTCTTCTGGTCATCCGAGAGCACCTCGTACGCGTTGGAGATCTCCTTGAACGTCTCCTCGGCGCCAGCCTCTTTGTTCACGTCGGGGTGGTACTTGCGCGCGAGCTGGCGGTACGCGCGCTTGAGCTCCTTACCATCCGCGGCGCGGCTCACGCCGAGAACCTCGTAGTAATCGCGCGCCGCGCGCGTCAAAACCGTCGCGCTGCGGCTTCGAACCGCCTTCTTGGCGCTCGGCGGCGCCGCTCGCAACGACGCGCCGTTGAACGCGCTGCGAAGAGAAGTGGTCGGTTCGGGTTCCGGTCAGTGACGCGCGCGTCGCGCCGAGCGGGTTCGCGGCGAGACGCGCTCGCGACGAATGAAAAAAAAAAACCGAAACGCGTCGTCTGCTCCCACCGCCGATGCGGAGACGAAGATCGCGGGGTCCGCGAGGCGCGCTCGCAGTCTCGAAAATCGGAAAAGGGGGCCTTCGCGCGTCGTGGCGGCGGCAGCCGAGCGGGTGAGGCGCTCGAGGCGTACCTGGAGCGCGCGCGCGTCGCCTGGGCGGCGGGGGCAGAGGCCGCGCGATGCATGGCCTGTTTCCGTCGCGGGTGCGGGAGACGGGCGGAGAGGGCTCGAGAGGTCAGGTCGAGCTCGAAGACGGGTGCCGAGGACGGGCGTCGTCCGCGCGCGACGAACGCGAATCTATCTTGTGGCGCACAGCGCTCTTCTGACGTCGCCTTCGCGAACGCCTTCTCGGTCCGCGATCGGCGCGCCGGGGGCGGTCGGGAAAGGGCACGCACCGACGAAGCGTGCATGCCTCTCGACTCGCGGAAGCGTACGGACGACCCTTCGGGTGGCGGGTGACTCGCTGCGCGCGAGGCGACTCGGAAGAATGGCCGCGAGCGCGGCAGAAGGCGCGCGAAGAAGAAAAGAAGAACTCCTTCGGAATAACCCTGAAACCTGAGCAGCCGCTCGCCGGTTCGGCTCGACTCGCCAGTGAGGGGATGAGTTCAACGCGAGACGCGAGATAAGCTTCGGCGACGTCGCGACGACCGATCCGCACCCGGCGCGTCCGCCAGTCCCATCCGCGCGTGAGAGCCGGAGTCACGCAGAGACACGGACTATGTTCGCGCTGTCGCTCTCCGCGTCCGCGACACCGCGAGCGTTCGCGCCCGGCGGCGGCGCGACGCGCGCGCCGAGAAGACCCGCCTCGCGAGGCGTCGCGTCGAGGGATGCGCTCGCGACGTCGACGTCGCGCGCTCCCGGGGGTGTGTCCCTGTCCAGACGCGCCGCCGCACCCAGACCCCCGTCCGCGCTGGCGACTCGCCTGCGCCCTCGCGGGGCCGTGCTGCGCCGCGCCGCCTCGGGCGACGCGGACAAGTACCAGCTCGCGGCCGCGGTGGTCCGCGCGCGGAGCGCGCAGGACGATTGCCTCGAGCTGCTTCTCGGCGAGATGTCGGAGCTGAGCCGCGAAGTGCGCGCGCTCCGCTCGGAGGTGGAGGCGCTGCGGGCGGGCGGGAGCGGCGACTCGCGCGGGAGCGAAGACAAGTCTTCTGAGGACACTTCGCACGGCGCGACGAACGGGAAAAAGAGCGACGCGGACGACGGCGCGCGGGTGGTGCGCCAGATGATGGACGCGCTCGGAGTGAAGAACGACGACGCGAAGGAGAAACATCCGACGGAGTCTGAGTCTCCGGCGCCTCCGCCTTTCCCTGAGGAGGATTTCTCGGACGTCCCCGTGGCGGTGGACGCCGCTTCTTGGCGCGGCGACGGCACGGACCGGTCCCACGAGTGGCCTCTGTGCAAGCAGGACGAGGACGACATCTACCTCATGGCCACCATGCAGAGTTGCTTGAACGAGGCGGGGTTCTGGGCGGGGGAAGAGGACGAGGCTGATTTTTACTTTGGCCCGAGCACCGTCGATGCGCTGTGTTACTTCCAGGCGAGCGCGGGTCTGCCGGAGACGGGCGTGTGCGACGCCGAGACGTGGGAAGCGTTGCTGGGCCGCGAGCGCTTCGAGTGGGGGCCGCCCCCGGGCGCGGTCGGGTTCGAGGAAACGCCGGAGAAGGCGTCCGGAGACGCCGTCGCGAACGTCTCTTCGGCGGCGTCTTCGGAACCCGCGTCGGAATCGCTCTCCGCCGCCGCCTCGTCCGCCAAGGCGTGGAGCGAGACCGCGGTGACCGCGCTGACGGAGGACGAGGACGCGAGCGCGACCGGACGGGAGGACCTGTGGGGCGACGAGAGGGCGCGGAACGAAGAGGCGTACGAGGCGAACCGCGAACGAGCGAGATCCGCCGAGGGCGTGAATGACGCCAAGAAGTGGCCGGTGCTTCGCCCCGAGGACGGCGGATGGGAGACGCACAAGCTGCAGGTGTTGCTCGATGAGCAGGGGTATTACTCCGGGGAGGAGGACATGGAGTACTGGTACTTCGGCACCACCACTTCGAACGCGCTCGGGACGTTCCAGGCGTCCAACGGCATCCCGGACACCGGCCTGACTTGCGCCGCCACCTGGCGCGCGCTTCTCGGCGACGCGCGATTCGCGATGGACGCCAAGGAGGCGCTCGAGACGGTGGGCGACGGCGAGTACCCGCTGGACCTCTCCAGGCAGGACCGCGTGTTTCTGCTGGGGGAGAACCGGTTCGAGGACAGGAAAGTAGCGTGAGAAGTGAGGCACATACGAACACTATTTTAAGAAAAGCACCGGGTATCACACGCTACGGGCGATGACGTCGTCTTCGCGCGCGTCACACGATAGATACGGTAGTACTCTTTCACGGTTTTTTCTTCCCCACGAAGTTGGGATGCTCCGGGTTGAGCACGGACACGGGCGTGTGTTTGGTCTCCGACCACCCTTTCTTCCGCAACGTGTCCACGAACATCTCCGGGAACGCGCGCTCGGCGTCCGTGCGGTCGTCCGGGAGGCGTTTGAAGCGCGACGTCAAGACGCCCCCGCCGGGGAGCGCGACGCGGAGCGACGCGGGGTCCGTCGCCGGGTCCGAGACGACGAGCGCCGCGCGCGTCGCCGAGCTCTTTTCTTCCGAAGCGTTTTCCGAAAGCCTCTTCGCCTCGGAGACCAAAGCCGGGTCTGAGAAATCGTCGTCCACCCAGCTCGGGTGCGGGTCGTCGACGTCGAGGCGCCCGTCGATCAGATCGAGCAGGAAACGCTCGTGTCTCCCCGCGCCGCGCGTCTCGCGCTCCGTCGCGGCGGCCAACGCGGAGACGCGCCTCGGCGGCGCGACCAAATCGGCGACGCCGCCCACGTCTCTCTTCTCCACGGCGCTTTCTTTTTTTTGTGACGTCTCGCTCGCGCGCCACTCGCCACTCTCCTCGTCTCGCGCCGAACCCTCAACCGAACCCTCGCGTTTGAACTCGCGCCGGAGCGCGGCTCGGAACGCGTCGACGCCGACCTTGGGGGGCGGTAACCCGTGATCCACGGTTTGGCGGACGCGCCGGAACAACTCGACGCGGCGGTGCCCCGCGACCGCGCTCAGGTCCAGCCATCGGCTCTCTTCGCGCCGCGCGCACACCTCGAGCCAGTGCCTGGCGTCTTTATCGCCCTCGCTCTTGCTCACGAGCTTCTCCACGGCCCTCCCGACGTGGAACACCGACGCCGCGGCGGTGCGCGGTCGGCCGACGGCGAGGCTCGGCGGGACGCGGTACGCCCGCGAAGACGACGATGAAGCGTAAAACGGATCGCTCCGCGCGAAGCGCAGCTGCGCGTGCGCGTGCGCGGCGGAGAGGCCGTGCTCGTGCCTCCAGTACGCCTCGGGGACGAACAGGCCGTCCCCCGGCTCGAGAATCGCGACCGCGCCTCGGACGCGCGCGGCGTTCGGGAACCGCGCGTAGTCCACGTCCGACCAGTCCACCATGCTCCGCCCGTCCAGCGGGTGCGCGGCGGGGAACGGGTACACGCCGCGGTAGGTCTGGTTCGGACTCACCAGCCAAACCCGTCGGCGGCCGCAGAGCTGCACCTGGACCGTCTCGAACCCGGAATCGTCCGAAGCCTCTTCCGCCGCATCTTCCGCCTCGCGATCGGCTTCTAAATCGAACGCCGAAACCTCCAGGCCGTACGTGTCCGGGACGATTTTAGAGGGGCGCGGGTCCAGCGCTCCGGCGTCGGCGGCGGGCGCGTGCGCGCAGACGTTTTGCGAAAACGTCTTCTCCTTCGGCGTCGACGCCGCGCCGCCGCGCGTGCCGCAAGTCAGCGGGACGTGCAGCGGCAGGACCGAGCCGCGCGTGCCGGCGCTCAGGAGCACCGCGCGCAGAGCGCCGAGCCGTTGGGGGACCTGGATCTCGTCTCGGATAGAATCCCAGTCGAGGGCGGCGAGGACCGTCGCGCCAAGCCCGTCGCCGCCGTCCACGGGCGCGGCGACGCCCGGAAACCGCGGGGCGGTGATCCGCGCGATTTCGTCCTCGAAGTACGCGCCTCGTTCGCGCCACGTCCCGGCGCACTGCGCGAACTCGCGGGCGGTGAGTCGCGTCAACGACGTCTCCGGCTTGCGCACGCGGTACGGCGCGCCGAGGGCGTTTTCCGCCGTTTTAGACGCGTCGTTCATGGCGAGCGGGTAAAACCGGTTGCGCTTCTTCGGAGCGGAGGAGGAGATCGCGACGCGCCACGCGCGTTCGTCCTTCGAGCCGGAAGCGGCGAAACCCGCGAACGGCGGTGCGTCATCGCCGTCCTCGTTCCAGCCCGGGATCGAACCCGGAACCAAAAGGCGCGCGTTCCGCAGCACCGCGGGCTCGCCGCGGCGCATCGCGGCGCGCGCCGCGTCGCGGCGTTTCGCGTCCGAGCAATCGAAGATCGGAACGCAGACGCATTCCGATTTTTCGTTCTCGGTGACGTAGTGCGGCACGAGCGGGGGCGGGTCGTCCAGGCGCTCGTCGGGGTGCGCGGCGCACGCGGGGGACGACGACGGGCGCGAGGAGGCGCGATCGGACGCGTCTGCGAGGCATTCGGGCGGCGGGGTTTTTTAGTAAAAACGCGAAAACAAAGTTTTGGGTCGAGGCGTCACCCCGCGGACGCCTCGGCCCACGCTGGAAAGGAGGTGAAACGTCGCGGGGTCGTCAGACGTCGCGCAACGCGTACCGTCGACTCGAGGGAGGTCGGCGAGGGTTTTAACATCCCCGCGCGTCTCCATCTGTGCCTTGCGGGGTTTCACGCGGCCTTTGCCTCGCGTCGCGGTCGCGACCCGGCGGATCACCAGCCGGGGGCGGGTCACCTCGTCGTTCGTCGATTCGGATTTCTCCGAGGCGTCGCCTTCGACGCGATCCGACGGCGGGGGATCCGTCGGGGCGTTCGAGGCGGTCATCGCGGGGGGAAGTAGCGAGCTCGCACGCACGTGCGCGTCGTGTCAGCGATGCGAAAGGCGGATGCGGCTCGGGTGTCGGCGCGCGCGCCTAGGCTTGTGGTGCGCTCCCATAGAGCGTTTCGCGACTTTTGGCGTGACGCCGAAGGTGCGTGATCGCGCGAAACGATTGAACGAGGAGTTTACTTTATGAAACTGACGCAACGACCGCGCGTCGACCAGACCCTCCCGCGCGATGCTGCGGCGCGCGGCGCGTGTTTGGGCCGAACGCGGGTGGGTTTCGGGACGATGGCTTGGCGTTCCCGCGGGTCGAATCGCGCTGACGTCGCGATCGGGCGCGAGGCTTCTGCACGCGCGCGCCGGGGACGATTCTCGCCCGGGCGTGTACGGCCTGCGCGGTCTACACGCGCCCGAAGATTTCGCGCGGCTGGCCTCGGCCGCGACCGCGACGAGCGAGTCCATCGCGCGCGACCTGCGCGCCGGGCTGAGGAAAGGCGTCGACGTCATCGATGACCTGGACGACATCTCCGACGCGGTGTGTTCCGTGGTGGACGTCGCGGAGCTGTGCCGGAACACGCACGCGGACGCGCGCTGGGTGCGCGCGGCGGAGCGCGCCTACGTCGATCTGCAGGCGTACGTGCACGCGCTCAACGCCGACCGAGGCCTGTACCTCGCGCTCGTGGAGACGCACGAGCGGCACTTGCGCGCGGTCGAGCGGGCGAGACGAGACGCGAACGGGCTCCCCGACTCGAGAGGATCGGGAGCGGAGGCGACGACGGGCGAGGAAAAGAAAAAAAACGATACGAGCGCCGATCGGCTCTCGGCGGAAGCCGCGCGCGTCGCCCTGACGCTTCGCCGCGACTTCGAGCGCGGCGGCATCCACCTGGACGACGCGCGACGCTCCGCGCTGGAGCGCGCCTCGAGCGCCGTCGTGCGGCACGGCATGTCGTTCCAGCGCAACCTGCTCGACCCGGATGCTCTGGGGACGGCGGAGCTCGACCGGAGCGAGCTCCGAGGCTTGCCGCCGTCGACGGCGGCGAGGCTGAGTCTCGGCGGCGCGAACGTACACCAACCACCCGGACGCGCGCGCGTCCCGCTGGACCAGCGGACGCTGGGACAGTGCATGCGCTGGGTGGAGAGCCGCGACGCGCGCGAGCGCGTGTACAGGGCGGCGTACGGCGGGCCTGAGGCGAACCGAGCCGAGCTGGCGCGTTTGTTACGCGCGCGCGCGGAGGTTGCTGAGATTTTGGGCTTCGACTCGCACGCGAGGTACGCCGTCGCGCCGCTCATGGCCGGGACCCCGGAAGCCGTGCGCGCGACGCTGGATGCGGCGCGCGACGCCACGAACGAACGCCTCGTCGCGGAGACGGAGCACATGAGACGGTTCTTCCCGAATGGGGAAAACGAAAAAAAAGAAAACGTTCGGTCGTGGGACCGGGCGTTTCTCGCCGGCCGCGCGCGCGCGGCTCTGGCGTCGGAACGCGCCGCGGCGGGCGGAGCCTCCTCCGCCGACGCCTACTTCGGGTTAGCTCGTGTAGTAGCGGGCGTCTCGAAACTCGCCGAGCGCGTGTTCGGCGTCGCTTTAGTTTTCGCCGAGTTTCTCCCGGGCGAGGCGTGGTGCGCCGACGCGCGGAAACTCGAAGCGCGCGACGCGGAAACCGGGGAACGTCTGGGGACGGTGTACCTGGACCTCGCGCCGAGGGCGGGGAAGTTCCCGCACGCCGCGCACTTCGTCGCGCGGTGCTCGCGCGACGTGAAAAACCGTCGAACATTGCCTTCCGTCGCGCTGGTGTGCAACTTCGGGCGAGTCGGGGGCGCTTTCGAGGAGACGTATCTCGCGCACGCCGAGCTCGAGACGTTCATGCACGAGCTCGGGCACGCCATGCACAGCGTGTTGTCGCGCACCAAGTACCAGCACCTCTCCGGCACGCGGTGCGCGGCGGACTTGGTGGAGGTCCCGTCGCACGTCTTCGAGTACTTCGCCTGGGACGAAGACGCCATCTCGCTGCTGAGCGCGCACAGAGTGACCGGCGACTCGATGCCCGCGGCGCTCCTGCGGAGGCTGAGACGGGGCAAAGACCTGTTCGCGGCGACGGATCTGCGGCAACAGATCGTCTTCGCCGGCGTCGACTTGGAGACGCACGCGATGCCGTCGGGAACGATCGACGCCGACGCGATTCGGGACGTCGCGTCTCGCGTTTCCGAGCGTGGGTTTCACCCGTGGAATTCCGACAGTGGCAGTCGCGACTCCGTCGAGCGCGACTGCGCGTGGGAGCTTCGGTTCGGGCACGTCGTGGGGTACGCGTCGACGTATTACTCGTACGTCTACGCTCGGCTCGTCGCGGCGGCGGGTTGGGAGACGCACTTCTCGGGGGGCGCGCTCGAGCCCGGGGCGGGGCGGCGCTTGACGGACGGCATCTTGCGGCGAGGCGGCGCGGTGGCGCCCGAGGCGCTGGTGCGAGACCTGCTGGGGCGCGACGCGCTGCTGGACGTCGCGGGAGGGATCGCGCCGGACAACCGAGCCGCGCTGCGCGAGCTGGAGAAAGGGGGGGGTTTTTTTTGACATCCGAAAAGAACAGCAGAACGCATCCCGCGTTTGTTCATCAGCTCCAAGATCGTCGCCACGTGGCTCCTGAGCGAGCGCTTGTAACCTGCGGAAACCAGGGGAGCGTATCTCTTCCACGCCACACCGGATAGCCAAGGCCCGTCACCGCCATGACGGTCCTCTCGGTCGCCCGCGCGGCATCGATGCCCACCGCGCGTCTCCACGCGGCCGCGCACGCGCGCGCGTCGCGTCGCGCCTCGCCTCAGGTCCCCCCGCGTCCCGCGGGCGCCGCGCGCGTCGCGATGCCTCGGCCGTCCGCGACGCGCGTCCGATCGTCCGCGTCTCGTCGCGCGTCGTCGCTGCGCGTCCGCGCCTCCGACGGAGGCGGCGCGCCCTCCCCGAACGTCGCGGACGACGCGCCCGGCGCGAAGAGAACACCCAAGCCCCTGGACCTGGCGGCCATCCCCCGACCGCCTCTGCGCCTCGCCGCGGGCCTCGCCGCGGCGGGGTGCGTCGAGTCGAGCTACCTCGCCTTCGAGAAGCTCACCGGCGGCGCCGTCACCTGCCCGCTGACCGGGTGCCAGACCGCGCTCAGCTCGGGGTACTCCGTGCTGTTCGGCGTGCCTCTTTCGGCGTACGGCGCCGCGGCGTACGGGCTCGTCGCGGCGCTCGCGTGGTGGGGCGCGGGCATGGCGGATGCCGTCTTCGACGAGCCGAATGATGATGGCGACGTATCGGAAAACAGTTTGGCGTCACCGGAGCGACGCGCCGACGCCGACGAGTACGCCAAGGCGCGCACGCTCCTGTGCTTCTCCGGCTTCGGCCTCGCGGGCGTCTCCTCGTACCTGCTGTACGTGCTCGCCGTGCCTCTCGGGGGCGCGGAGTGCGTCTACTGCCTCACCTCCGCCGCGCTGAGTTTCGCCATCTGCGCCGTGGGGTGGTCCGGGCTCGAGCCCAAAAAGGCGGCGTCGACGGGCCCGGCGTCCTTGGCGCTGTACGCGGTGACGGCGCTGTCGTGTTACGTGGTGATCGGCTCGAGCGCGGCGAAGGTTGAGAAAAGCGCGAGAAACGCCACGCTCGCGCTCCCGTACGCGGCTCCGGTCATCGACGCGCGGAGCACCGCGTACAGCCGCGATTTGGCGTCGTTTTTGAAAGCGAAAGGCGCAAAGATGTACGGCGCGTTTTGGTGTTCGCACTGCGAGGACCAGAAGGAGATCTTCGGCGCCGGCGCGGACCTGCCGTACGTGGAGTGCTTCCCGGACGGGTGGCAGAGGGGCGCGCCGCTGGCGAGCGCGTGCGCGAACGCGAACATCACGGGGTTCCCCACCTGGATCCTGGAAGACGGCACGAAGTTAGAGGGGGATAAGTCCCTGAAAGAGCTCGCCCAAGCCGCCGGGTTCCGCGCGCCGCCGGCGGGCCCGCCCGACGCCGACGCGCAACTCGACGACTTGCTCGGCTGAGACCATATATAGGACGCGTATATATGCGACGACATCGGATGATATCACTACTGTATGTATCACGCGTTTTTGGGTGTGTTTGGAAAAGAAAAAGAAACCCCCCTCTCGTATGTAAAGCGCTCCGCGCTATCTACTAGAGAGGTTTCGACTAAAAAAAAAACGGGTGGGTCCCGTTCCGTCACGCCTCGCTCCCGGACCAGGCGCGCATGAAGCTCGGCCACGGAGATTTTCGCGCGCGGCGCCGGCTCGCCGGCGCTTCGTCGCCCGCGGAGGGAGAGGGACCCGCGCTCGCCACCCCGAAGCCGGACGAGCTCGGCGGCGGCGCGCTGAGACGCCGCGCGCCGCGGAGGAATTCGCGCGTCGCGACGTCGGCGGGGTCCTCGTCCAGCGAGCTCCGGCGCCCCCGCGCGCGCGTCGAGGTGGCGTCGCAGCCGCGGTACTCGAAGCGCCCGCTCTTGCCGGGCGAGCCCGGACACGGGCGCGTCGAGGCGGCGTCGCCGCCGTCTTCTCGCTCGCCGAAAAAGCGCTCGCGCTGCTTGGTCTTCCCGGACGCCGTGCTGGTCGCGCCGGCGGAGCCGTCGGAGTGCCCGCCGGAGGAGCTGTCGGGCTCGGACGACGCGGGCGCGAGAGCGCTCGCGTTCGGAGACGCTTTTTTTTCGCGCGACGCCTCGTTCGACGCCGCGCCGGGTTTTTCGGCGGCGCCGCGGCGCCCGCCGTCGCGGCTCGCGCGCTTGCGCTGCTTGATCTTGTCCTGCGCGGCGGAGCAGAGCACCGCCGCGTCGAAGGCGCTCTCGTTGACGCCCTGCAGGGTCATCTGCGACCCGGTGTTGGGGTC
>MDSV01153203.1_pt1 | contig 10239 bp, 10 predicted proteins | sample 810851 | NCBI WGS metagenome assembly MDSV01 (sample SAMN05326640, study PRJNA326480) | marine metagenome | isolation source: seawater | place: Atlantic Ocean: North East | collected 2012
GTGGGAACAGTCATTGCACAATCTTTATATGTGTTGAGAGCTTTGTATAATTTATAAATGTTTTCTTCTTTAATGACACAGTCAGCTTCTAAATTAAGAATAAATTTTGTATCACTATTTTTTATTCCCTGATTAATTGCTTTAGAAAAACCTAAATTTTTTTCATTTAAAAAATATTTATAAATCTCAAATCCTTTTTGAATTGCTTTTTTAAGTTCATGATTATTTGCATTATCAATAATTATGATCCTAAATTTCTTTAATTCATTTAAACATTTTGATATTAAATCAAATTTTTCTTCATAAAGAACAATTACTATAGTCATAGAATCGTAAAGATCTTTCATAATTTCTTAGTTATTTTTTATCAAATTAACTTTTTAAGTTCTTTAATAACTATATCTTGTTCTTCATTGGTTAAAGTAGGATACATTGGTAAAGAAAAAATTTTTTTTGCAGCTATATCAGTCTTTGGTAGTAAGTTGCAATTATCAGTTTTTGAATTTTTTCTTGAACAATTACATGAACCACATTCAAAATGTTTGTATGCATCCATGATATGAATAGGCCAAGGATAACTTATATTTAAGTGAATATCTTTTTTTACTAATTCAGACATAATGTTATCTCTCTTTTCGTGTGATACCACATAAATATAGTAGGCATGTTTATTGTCTGGGTGTTCTAATGGTATTTCTAAAGATGAATTTTTAAATTCTTGATTATATTTATTTGCTATAATTCTTCTTCTATCAATCCATTCGTCAAGATATTTTATTTTTTTTAAGAGTATAGCTGCATGTACCTCATCTAATCTTGAATTAGCTCCATGCTCGACTGCATAATATTTTCCATTCCAATGACCAGACGACATCTTCTTTTTTTCCATTCCCAAGAATCTAATTCTTTTTATTTTGTCATGGATTTGCTCATCATTGGTAGTAATAAAGCCTCCATCTCCATAAGCACCAAAAATTTTGGTAGGATAAAAAGAAAAACATCCAACATCACCTATTGAACCAGCTTTTTTTCCTTTGTAAGTTGCTCCATGTGATTGGGCGCAGTCTTCTATAACTTTTAAGTTATATTTATTTGCTAATTCCATTATCTTATCCATCTCACACATTTGACCATATAAGTGGACTGGAATTATAGCCTTAGTCTTTTCATTAATTGCTTTTTCAATTTTATTTACATCTATTAATGAATATTCATTTATATCTACAAATCTCACCGAGGCACCTGCATTAACTATTCCAGTTACAGTAGGAACTGCTGTATTAGATGTAGTAATTACCTCACTATTATCTGAAACTCCTAATGCTTTTAATGAAATTGTTATAGCGTCTGTACAATTTCCAACACCAATTCCATACTTAGTATCATGATAAGATGAAAATTTTTGTTCAAACTCCTCTACATTTGGTCCAAAAATTAATATTCCACTTTTAAAAACACTATCAACTGCATCTAGGATGTCATCTCTAAGAAGTTCATATTCTTTTTTATAGTCCCAAACTTTAATCATAGAAATAAACTTATTGTTTTAGTGAATTTTATCAATATTACAACAGGCAAATAAGTTTCTCGCCTCTATTGTCATTTTATTTTGATTAATTAGTTCTATAATTTGATTATGAGAAGCCCAAATAAAATTTTCATATAATTTAATTTTTTTATAATCTTTTATTTCGCATATCATATTTCTAGTCTGATTTTTTAAAAATCTTCCACCTTCATCGGAGTTAATTATATCCATTCTACAATTTTTTTTTATAAAAAAAGATTTATATTTAATATCTTTATTTGATTTTAATAAAAAATTTTTTTCAAAAATAGTCGATGTATATTTTGGAGAGTTGAATCCAGGTTCAGAAATTATATTTAAAAGATAATGATACGTATTGTTTATTTCAGTTCTTAAAAAACCATTAAACGATGAAAGATGGTCACTTATTATAGGCTGTTCCCATTTTTTAACTTCTCTAAAGTTTGCAAAAACGTTAATAAAAAATATTGAAAAAAATTTTTTATCTTTATCATAAATAGAATTTTTACTTATCTTCCAATTCTTTAAATCAGAAAAATTAATTTGATTTGTTTTATATCTCAATCTTTTATTAAATTTATCTAATTTAATTTGTAGATGATCATTTTTATTAAGTTTTTTTTCAATAGAATTTTTTTTGATAACACTAGATAAAACAGAAATAGTATCCATATTTATCACATTTTTTTTATTAATTAGATATTTTATATTCTCTTTAGTTAACCAACAATAATTTTTTTGTTTAGGGATTAAAATTTTATCTGCATTTAATAGGATATTCCAATTTTTTTTGTTTAAAAATCTTGAGCCTTGTTCGGATAATCTTTTTTTTGAAATGATTTTTAAGCCAGTTTTTTGTTTTAAAAAATAATCTAAAAAAAGTGTTTTTTTACCTCCATGTTTTCTTAAATAATTACTTTTAGTAGCTTGCACAGTTGGAGAAATTTGAATCCCATTAATATTACCAGGTTCAATTTTAGATTGTAAAAGATAATAATCTTTCCCGTTTTTTTTTTGCTTAATTATTCCTAGTATACCTTCTTCTTTTTGAACTATAAGAGGTTGAAATATTTTTTTATTCTTTTGTTCAAATAAAAAAGGTTTGATTGAAAAAAAAATATTTGTTTTGTGAAAAATTGATTTTTTTTTAAGTATCCAATCTTGTAAATTATTAATATTTTTTTTTTGTATTTTTAATTTATTTAATTTTTTTTGATTTTTTAACCAAATAATTAATTTATTGGTTTGCATCTTATTTTATAATTCTAATTTTAGGAACATGAGTGATAAATTTACCCCCATTTTTAATAAATTTTTTTTCTTTATCAATTATTTCTTTAGAAAAATTCCATGCACCTAAAAACGCATAATCTATTTTTTCTTTAACTAAATCGCAAGGTGGCTTAATCAAAATATGTTTACCCGGAGTATATTTTCCTTGTTTATTTTTAGTAGTGTCTACAACGTAATTAATTAACTTTGAGTCTATGTTACAATAATTAAAAATTGTTGCAGATTTATATGTAGCCCCATAACTAATTACTTTTTTATTCTTATTTTTTAAATGTTTTAAAAGTTTGATAAGTTTTATTTTAGAATCTTTAACTCTATTACTAAATTTTTTATATGTAGAAAATTTATTTAATTTTTCATTAAATTCTTTAGTATAAATTTTTTTAACAGTTTTAGATATTTTGTGTTTAGACTCATTTCTCGCAACATAAAATCTGATTGAACCTCCATGGGTAGTAAGGATTTCTGTATCTATAATTCTTAATTTATGAATTTTTAATAAATTTGAAATTGCTATTAAAGAGAACACATGAACATGTTCATCATAAAATTGATCATATGAATTATTTTTTAAAACAGAACCTATATAAGGATCTTCAAATACAAATACACCATTATGATTTAGACAAATCGAAATAGCCTTAAAAACTTCTTTTAAATTAGGTATATGAGAAATAGTGTTAGCAGAGTATATAAGATCTATATTACCTTTATCTCCTTTAATTCTTTTGGCTAAATTTACGTTCCAAAACTTATCATAGGTAAAATATCCTTTTTTATTAGTAATCTTTGCAAGATTTTTACATGGCTCAACAGCAACGATTTCTTTTTTATTGAAGTTTTTTAAAAAAACTCCATCGTTGCTCCCAATTTCCATACTTAATTTTGGTTTAAATTTTTTTTTTAATTTACTAGCAATTTTTTTAAAAGATAAATTCATTGTTTTTGATTGTGATGCCCTATGAGCATAGGTATCAGTGTATTGGTTTTTAGGATTTACAGGTTTTTTAATTGAAACAAGATAATTATTTAAATTAAAGATAATTGATAGATTATAAAAAAATTCTTTCTTTAAATTTGAAGAATTCACATTAGACAAATATGAGTTTGTTATTGGTTGTTTTAATAAATTTAAAAATACTTTTTTCATATAAGTTTTATAATTAAAGATTAATTTAATTTATTTTAAAGATCATCTAAGTATTCTTTAAAGCTGATATTTTGTTTATCTTTTTTTGATATAATTGGTTTTTTTATTGGCCATTTAATATTTAATTTAGGATCATTCCATATTATCCCCAACTCAGACTTTGCGTGTCTATAGTTTGTACATTTATAATGTACAATTGTATTATTTTCTAGTGTACAAAATCCATGTGCAAAACCAGCTGGAATATAAAATGAAACATTTTGTTTTCCTGATAAAATGATTGAAACATGTTGTCCAAAAGTTTTTGAATTTTTTCTTAAATCAACAGCAACATCAAAAGCTTTTCCGTTTAAAACAGTAACATATTTACCTTGTGAATTTCTTTCTTGTAAATGAAGCCCTCTAATTACATTTTTCTTTGACTTAGATAAAATTTCAAATATGAATTTTTTTGAGAGTAAATTTTCTCTATAAAGTTCTCTCAGAAAACCTCTATTATCTTTAAATGTTTGTTTTTTAATAATTAGTAAATCTTTAATTTTGGTTTTAATTATTTTCATTAATATTATAATAAGATTATTGTTTAAAATTTCAATTAGTTACAAGATTATAGTTTGTAAGTAAAATTATTTCTTTTAATTTAAATATTATATAATAAGTTATGGATAATATAATGATTGTGATATGGCGGGGTAGCTCAGTCGGTTAGAGCGCGGGACTCATAAGCCCGAGGTCAGTGGTTCGATCCCACTTCCCGCTACCAACTTAATTCTTGTTTGATGAATAAATTAAAAAAATCTTTTAGATCTTCACCTAAATACTCAATAAAATGGAGCAATTATTTTGAAATTTATGAAAATTTATTTAAGAGATTTAAAAATAAAAAAATTACATTAGTTGAGGTTGGTATTGGTAATGGCGGATCATTATTTATGTGGAGAAATTATTTCGGAAAAAAAGCAAAAATTATTGGAGTAGAATTAAACCCAGAAGCAAAAAAACTTGAAAAAAATGGTTTTAAAATATCTATTGGTGATCAATCTAATCCAGTTTTCTGGAAAAATTTTTATAAAAAATTTGGAAAAATTGATATCTTGATTGATGACGGAGGTCACACAAACCTTCAACAAATTACTACATTAATGGAGTCTATTAGTTATATAAATTATGGTGGGATGATTGTGGTAGAAGATACGCATACTAGCTATATGAGAGGTAAAGGTTTTAAAAATCCATCAAAATATTCATTTATAAATTTTACTTCCTCTCTAATTGAAATTCTTCATAGAAGGAATCCAATGATTAAAAAAAGACTTAATCATTTTTCAAAAATGATTAATTCAATTGAATATTTTGACTCGATCACTGTAATTAACATTGCAAAAAAAAAGTTAATTAATTCTAAAAATCTTGAGAATAATAAAAAGTTGAGAGTTTTTTTTGATGATTTTAGATTTTATAAAGAAAATCTTAATACCGGTAAAAAAAAAACAGGGTTTTTTTTAAATATAATTGAAAAAAGAATATCAAAAAGGAGTTATTTATACAGAATTTATGAGAATATTTTAATTAAGAGTTATCTAAAGGTTATAAAAAAATAATATTATTTTTTTATTAATTTAAGATATTTTTTAATATTCATTGATTGTCTTAAAGGAAATTTTTTACCCAACATTTTTTTTGCTGATACAGGTTTAACATTTGGATTAGTTTTTTTTGCAAAATTAAACACTATTTGTTTTGGCCCACCAACATTTATAATACCTTTTTTATCAATGAGTTTTAACAAATGTCCTACAAAATCCTCATGAAACATAAAATTTGTCTCAACGTCATTAAATGCTTTGTTATGAACAAATGGTTTTTCCATCATACAAAGTCTTAAAATCAAAGAATTTTTATACATTTGAACAGCACACTCACCCCCAAATTTAGAGAGTGCATAATTATTAATTGGCAAAACAGGATCATTCTCTGAGTAATTTCCCTTAGTTCCCTCATAAACATAATTAGTAGAAAAATAAATCAATTTAATTTTTTGTTGAATACAAACTTTTACTATATTGCAGGTTCCAATGATATTTTTTGAAATACTTTCATCTATTTTTTTTTCATGAATATCCATCGGTCTAGATAATGCAGCACAATGGATTAAATAATCTGGTTTAATTTTTTTAACATATTTTTGAATTGAATTAACATTTTCTATATTTAAAGTTTTTTTAGAGGGAAAAAAAATATTTGCTTTATTTTTAATTTTTTTGAATACTTGAGCAAATCTACCACTACCACCTGTCATTATTATTTTTTTTAGTTTCATATTAAATTTTCATCTCTTAAATCATTAAAAACAATTGGCCACTCGAGACATTTAGCATATTTATTAAACCAGAACGGTAAAAATCTTTCTGCAAGAAAACCATAAATTCTTACCTGACCATAACCTTTTAGTTCAAAACCAAAAATTTTCTCACACTCTTTGAACCATTCAAAAATAGTTTGATAATATTCCTCAATTAAACTTTTTGATCTACAAATGAATAAATTAGCTGGGCTAAAAGAATTATTAATATTCACATATTTTCTAAAATCTTCTCTGTCTTTACTATCTAAAAGATCAATTGCTTTATCTAAAACTCCAATTCCGTGAAACATATCAAAGTGAAATCTTATATTTCTGCCTTTTTTAAAAAAAGATCTAGGATTATTTAATAATGCTAGTTTACCGTACTTAATTATTTTTATAAGTTTTATATTGTCCATAGAAATTTCATTTGCGAGTATAACGTCGTAATTATTCCAAGTTTCTGGCACTTCTCTCAAAATTTTTCTTTTGAATGGTAAATCTGTATTAGATGATTCTTTTTCATTTAACCAAAATCTTCTATAAGCACAAAATCCAACCCAGTCTTTGTCATTAAAAATATTCATTTTATTTTGCCAAAGCCAATAATGAAAAGAATATTCACCATAATATTTGTTTTTATGAGAAATATTATTACCAATATTATCTCTTAACCAGCCTTCCTGGTAATCGTTTTTACCTAAAGCAACAGGTATATAATTAAGTTTTTTTACTTTTTCTAATAGTTCATTATGAATGCATAAACAGAAAATCTTTAGATTATTCATTTAGAAATTTTTTTAGTTTTCATTTCTGTAAATTAGCTAGATAATTTGAATAATCACAATTACCATAAAATTTTATTGATTGTTTAATATGTTTTTTATTTATCCAACCATTATTTAGAGCTATCTCCTCTATACAAGCGATTTTTAATCCTTGCCTATTCTCTATCGCAGAGACAAATGTACTCGTCTTATAAAAATCATCCATAGATCCTGTATCTAGCCAAGCACCACCTCTACCAATTAAATTTGCAGAAAGTTGATTTTTTGACTTATAAAAATTTAGCAAATCTATTATTTCTACTTCTCCTCTTTTTGAGGGCTTAAGTTTTTTTGAATATTCTACAACTTTGTTATCAAAAAAATATAAACCTGTAATAGCCAGATCTGAAAAAAATTTTTTTGGTTTTTCTTTTATTATGGTAATTTTTTGGTTTTTATTAATTTTTGCAACTCCAAATAATTCAGGATTTTGAACTTTATGTAGCACAATTCTAGCTCCTTCTTTAAGCTTTGTATTATTCTGAAGTAATGTAGATAAATTTTGTCCATAAAAGAAATTATCACCTAAAATCATAGCAACATTTTCTTTTCCTATGAATTTCTTTCCAATTACAAATGCATCTGGAAGACCTCTTGGTTTAGATTGTTCTAAATAAGTAATTTTGATACCAAGATTTTTACCATTTGGTAAAATTTTCTTGTATTGATTTAATTGGCCTTTGTTTACAATAATTAATATGTCTTTTATTTTTGATAACATTAAAATTGACAATGGATAAAAAATCAATGGCTTATCATAAATAGGTAATAGCTGTTTATTAACTGCTTTAGTTAAAGGACTCATTCTTGTTCCTTTACCGCCTGCTAATATAATTCCTTTTTTAATCATGACTTACCTAATCTTTTTACAATATCTTTTTTTGAAATTGATTTATAATAAGACTTATTTTCAAAATACCAATCAAGAGTCAATTTTATTCCTTTCGAAAAATTGGTTTTTGGATACCATCCGAGGTCTGATTTAATTTTGTTACTATTTAAAGCATATCGCAAATCATGACCTGGTCGATCTTTCACAAATTTTATTTTAACTTTATTTCCTAAAATGATTAATCTCCTTGCTTCATTTAAAAGTTTTCTTGTAACTTCAAGATTATTCAAATTTTTATTTGAACCTATATTATAAAAATGTCCCTTTTTTCCTTTGAGAAACACTTTTATTAATGCTTCACAATGATCTCTTACAAATATCCATTCTCTAGAATTTGTCCCTTTGCCATATATTGGCAGAGGTTTATTATTTAAAATATTATATATTAATTTTGGTATTAATTTTTCTGGATGTTGTTTAGGACCATAATTGTTTGAACAATTTGTTACAATAGCGTTTAAGTTATAAGTTCTTACATAAGAGCTTACTAAATGATCAGAGGCAGCTTTACTTGCTGCGTAGGGTGAGCTAGGTTGATAGGGGTATTTTTCACTCGATCTACCTGTTAATACATCTCCATATACTTCATCAGTAGAAATATGAATTAATTTAGATTTATTTTTTTTTGAGAAATTTTTAAAACTTTCTAAAAGATTATAAACTCCAACTATATTACTTTGAATAAAACTATTAGGATTATCTATTGATCTATCGACATGAGTTTCAGCAGCCAAATTAAATATTCCAATAGGTTTATATTTAAATAATATATTTTTTAATTTTTTATTACCGATATCGAGTTTAATAAATTTATATTTTCTAGATTTCTTAAATTCTTTTACGTTGTAATGATTAGATGAATAGGTCTCTTTATCTATATTAATAACAAAAAATTTTTTTTTTAATAATATATCTATAAGGTTACTACCAATAAAACCCAATCCACCAGTAACTATGATTTTTTTCATTATTTGATTTTTACATTACAAAAAAGTGTTAGTATAGTTGAATATACACACATCATGTTAATAAGTAGGCAAAATTTATCAGTGATAATTGTAAGCTTTAGAAGCGATCATGTTATTCATCGTTGTATAAGTTCAATAGATAAAGAAATTGAAATTATTGTAATAGATAATTCAAATAATGCTACATTCAAAAATAATATTGAAGAAAAATATAAAAATGTAAAATGTATTCTTTCATCTGAAAATATTGGAATGGGAGCAGGTAACAATTTAGGGATTAAGAATACAGAAAAAGATTTTGCTTTGATACTGAATCCCGATGTAATTTTAGACAAAAGTACAATAGATGAATTAATAAATGCATCTAAAGTATTAGATACTTTTGCAGTTATTGCACCTATTTCTAATAAGCCTAAGTATCCAAATTATAAATTTGATATAAGTGAAAATCAGGAATTTAATCAAGTAGATCCTTTTAAAGTAAAAACTGTAGATGGATTTTCTATGCTTTTAAATTTAAAACGATTGAGAAATTTAAAAAATTTTAATTTTTTTGATGAAAACTTTTTTTTATATCTTGAAAATGATGACTTTTGTAAAAGATTAAGATCAAATAATGAAAATGTATATATTGTACCGAAATCAAAAATACATCACTTAGGGGGTGAGGCAGTTGACCCTAAATATGAATATGAAATCGAACTTTCAAGAAATTGGCATTGGATGTGGTCCAAGTTTTATTTTAACAAGAAACATTATGGTTATTTAAATGCCATTCTACGAATAATAAATAACTTGATGTCAGCTAAAATAAAGTTTTTTTATTATTTAATTACTTTTAATAAGTATAAGAAAAAAATTTATCAAATGAGATTATCTGGTTTGTTAAACTCAATGATAGGCAATAAATCATTTTATAGACCAAAATTAGATAATTAATGGCCTGGAAATTCCATTAAATTTTCAACCATATAATTTTTATTTTTAAGTAAATCACATCCACCTAAATCAAATAGATTAATCACAAATATAAAAGCGGCAACTTTTGCTTTTGATATTTCAATTAGTTTTGCAGCAGCTTCAGCTGTTCCTCCTGTAGCAATTAAATCATCTACAATTAAAACAGAGTCATTTTTTTCAAAAGAATCTTTATGAACTTCGATTGTGGCTGTTCCATATTCTAATTCAAAATCTACAGAATAAAGTTCAGCTGGTA
>MDSV01168527.1_pt1 | contig 10239 bp, 23 predicted proteins | sample 810851 | NCBI WGS metagenome assembly MDSV01 (sample SAMN05326640, study PRJNA326480) | marine metagenome | isolation source: seawater | place: Atlantic Ocean: North East | collected 2012
ACGTCTTTACTTTGATCATTAAAAGTTGCAGAACCTGTTACAACTATAGACCCAGATATTGTAGCATTGTCAGCATATCTACTCATGGCTTACCTTATAGTGTCGAATTTTCGGTAGTAAACTGCGACATCTGCTATAGCGTTGGTCGTTGCATTCGCCGCCGAAAACGTAAGTTTGATATCTTGAGCAGCAGTAGGTATTTGTCCGTATCCACCAACAGGATAATATGGTTGAATATTGTTTAGATAGTACATAGTACCAGACTGAGCTTGGAAAGCAGAGATTAGCCCCAAGTTCGATAAACTAGCACTAAACATAGTCTGCGCGACCAATGGTGCCGCTCCTGAGAGTTGTACATTAGAAAGGGTAAAATCCGTTCCCGAACTTACAACCCCGACTTGAGTAAGCTTGATAACCACCGTATCGATAATAGAATGAGCTGGTAAATTTAACCCCGTATCAACAGGGCTCGCTCCAGAGCCTCCAACTCCACCCATAGAAACACCCGTCGCCACAAGCTGTCCGTAAGTTACACCATAGGCTGTGGTATTTTCAAGTTTAAAAATATCTCCCGCCGCTTCTTTAACATGTAGTCTCGCACCTGCCGATTGAACAGCATCACCTATAATGACTTTTCCACCACTACCAACAGATAAACGAGAGGAGATATCTCCCCCATCATCGGTTGCAATTTGAAAAGTTCGCAAAGACTGAGCTTGAGATTCATCTTTTCTAGAAAGTATAAAAGGTTGATTTGGAAAAGAACCTGTATAAGTTTGATTTGCCGCACCTTCAAGACCTATATGAAACTGATAGGCATCATCCGTGGCTGTCTCTTGAGACATATAAAAGCTAGGGTTTTGTGCTTCGCCACCAGTGTCATCAGTATCAGCAACAATCCATAACGATGAATCCCCTAGACTTTCAATAATAACAGAAGTATCGCTTGTGTTAGGTCCGCTGACATGTAAAGTGCCTGAAGGAGCGCCAATGCCTATTCCGACGCGGTTATTTCCCGCATCAACTTTTAACATATTTACTTCGCCATCTGACTCTACTGTAAAATCAACATCTGCGCTATCTTGATTAAAAGTAGACGAACCAGTGACTGTTAAGTTTCCGCCAACTTCTGCATTTGTTCCATAATCACTCATTTGTCTTGTTTCCTTATCTGTTTTGTGTCCATGCCATCTTTTCTTGGTTTAATAAATTCCATAATCTTTTTTTTGCTTTTTCTATATCTTTTTCGTCTAGCGGATATCTTACATAATCAAAAAGTGTATTCATAAGTTCTTCATTTTTTTCTGCAACAACTCTAAGTTCTTTAAAATACTCAGATGACATTAATTTATCAAAATATTTAGCTAAAATTTTAGCTCTTTTGGCTCTGGAGCGTACAATCTTTTTTCGAAGAGCGGTTGGATCTTCTCCGCCTTGCAGTGCCGAAGTGCTTAATTCTATAGTATCCAGAGCAGGCATTGCCGCCGCTTTTGCTTGAGCTACTGGTGCTAGTATACTACTAGCACCAATAACAGTCGCCAAAAGCCAGTCTTTCCACCCTTCCTCAATAAGTTGTTTTTCTTTTTCTTCTTTGAGGTAGTTTCTCCAATTTTCAAGTATTAATTCCACTAGTTTTCCTCTTCTAGTTGTCCACTAGCTTTCATTTTAGCCTTAAGAGCTGCCAGTGCGTCGTCTGTTTTGTCTTCTTTTTCTTTTGTTTCTAAATCATCAAGCTCATCTTCTACCCACCCTTTATATTTTGATTTTTTATCCATCTTGTTTATTTGGGCGAGACTTTTATTAATTTTTTTGGTTGATAAAGCAATAGGATCTTTTTTTCTACTAAACCATCCTTCTTCCAATTCTTCATCTAAAATCTTCTTCATTACTGCCTGAGACATTAGATTCTGCGCCGTTTTTAACATATGCCTTCGACTTGAAGGGGTTGAGTCTGGATTGTTCTCTTCTGTACCTACTAAATCTGCCAATCTTTGCATTAAGTCCTCGATATTTTGAGCCTGTTCTTTATCAATAGGCTTTCTACTTCGAGCAGTTTCGGGATAGTCAGCATATCTGGGAGGCTCTTTTTCTTTAAACCCGAACCAACCTTCTTCTAATTCTTCTTCTTTAAGAGGTGCATGGCACATTTCTTCTGCTTCTGCTTTAGATAATCCATCAGGTCGCTCATCTGCTTCTTTATCTTTCATAGCGCACATGTAGCGCCTTTGCTTCTCCGAAGTTACTTCTTTTATAACTTCTTCTTTAATAATTTCCATTAAGCGGGTTTTGGTTAATTTCATTATAAATCCTCGGGACTACAATAAGTAGTCATTATTATAGCATAAGTTAATCTAATTTTTTAGTTCCGCCCTTACCCTGAACAACTTCAATATTATCGGAATCACAGAAATCAATAAAATCTTCTATAGGTCTTTCATATAAACCATTTGGTTTCAATTTATAAGAAGGATGCGGCGGCATATCTACTTTGCGAACAGCAGGCTTGCTTCTTAAATCCGTTTCCAAACGAAACCCAAGTTCAACGTTTTCCGATTCAATGCGCTCCAATGCAATCTCGTCACCATCTTCAAGCAATCCCATCGTATCTTCGATAAATGCTACATCTTGTTCAGTCTCAGGGATGAGCTTGATTGTGTACCTATCGAATTCGATTTTCATTTTTTCTTCTTTCCTTTGGTTTTCGTTTTTGGCGTTAAGGTAATCTCCCAATCAATTTTGGTTTCCTCTTTACCTGTTGCTTTGCTTTTGATAGTAATCTTAACAAAACGCACCATAAGCCTTTTACCAACATCTACCCACTTCTTCGCACCTTTGATTCTTTCTTTATCGGTTATTTTGGGATTAGAAAAGAAAGCATTAATATCTCCTACCACAGCACGAAACAAACGAGATAGATCGTCTGGCGATGTAGAAAGATCATGCGTCTTTTTATCAACCAGCTTCTTCGTAGCCCAGACAATCATTTCAGCGCATTTGGCTTTCATACCATCAGAAAAATTACCTTTGACGACAGCCTCATAAATAAAACCTTTCATAAGGTCAAAGTGGTGTTGTTGCATTTCGGCACCACCGAGAACAATTTTGGCTTGAGCGGATTTCTCAAATCCAAAAATTTTTTCTCCTCCCCCCAGAGCGAACATCCCGACCAACATGGCAATAATTAACTTTTTCATTTTACTTTACCTCTCTAATGATTTAGAATGAAATGGTTCGCGTTTTTCGCGAATCCAAAAATTTTTACACTATCCTCATATACCCTCGTATTAGGCTCTCTAGCGGATCTTTTATTATAATTCATACCTTCCTATGATTTTACTTGAAAAGCGCCTTAAACGGGCTTATAATGATAGTAGATTATAAAATAACTAGTAATAAAGGAGCAAACATGCTACAATGTGTTTTATATATCTTTTTAGGCGGAATTCTATTTTTAAGTAATGGTTGTATCCCCTACCATGGAGCAGTAACAGTTGACAGAGTAGAGTATATAGACTCTCCTCCGCCCACTACTTATTCTTATAAAGAAGCAAGAAGATACCCCGTAGGATATACTTTGCATAGATCAAAAATGCCAATGAGATACCATGCCGACGAATATGATTGGCATTATGTTAACGGTTTATGGTATAAACGACTAAAACGGCATGGAGTATACACTTATCCAGGTGTTTATCCTTATCGAAAGAAAAATCCTTATTGGAAACCTCGTATTAAAGTGTACCGTCCCGTCTTGCCTAAAAAGACATTTATCAAGCCAAAACGAAAGAAAAAGAAGAAAAAAGGTCCAAAATGGAAAAAATAAAATTTCACCAAGCTACACGCTTCTCTAAAGAAGGTGATCAAAAAACCGCTTTAGTTGATATCGACGAGACAATATGTTTTTATTCGGGAGAGCGTCGATATGATCTCTCAGAGCCCAATCATGAAAATATCGCTAAAATCAATAAATTATTTGATGAAGGATGGAAAATTGTTTATTGGACCGCTCGCGGATCTATTTCTAAGAAAAACTATAAAGACCACACCGCGACTCAACTAAAAGCGTGGGGGTGCAAGTACCATGACCTTGTGACAGGTACTTGCCCTAACCCTAAGCCTCATTTTGACTTAGTTATTGACGATAAAGCCAAACGCATAGAGGAGCTATAATGAAGACTCTTGTTTTTCTTTTTGCCGCTTGCCTAATGTTAGCTTGCAATAAGCCAGTCAAAAAATATGAATGCGAACCAGGCGACTCTCGTCGATGCAAATGTCTTAACGGGGAACTAGGCGCTCAAGAATGCTCTAAGGGACCAATATTCACCAATTGGACACCGAGGGAGTGGATTCCTTGTTCTTGTTGTTGGACAGTATACAAAAACGATATGGGTCCTTACAAGATAGAAAAAAATGATGCATCTGGTTGTTGGACCGACACATATGATCCAGCCACCCCTACTTATGATATAGGGGACACTACGGATGCAAATAGGGGATCTAGTAATAGTGAAACAGGACCGTCTCGGGATAATAGTAAAGATAATTGACGACGCTCGCTATAAAGAAGGAGTTTTGCATTTAAAAGTGTACATGTTTGAATACAATAATTCAGCTTGGTTCAATGCCCCTTCCTTAACCGTCCTCTCCCCTTCACCATGAAAATAGGCGACCTTGTACAAATAGATATTACTCCGACTGATAGTTACGAAGATCCCGTGTCCCCCTTTCAACGAGGAATAATAGTAGCTATTAATGCTTGCGAATATATGCCCTCATATAGGGTTTACCGTTTAATTAACGGTTCTACTGTCTGGATGTATGAAATAAACGTAAGGCTTCTTAATCCAGCTTAACCTACTTACCATATGGGAATAGGTGATTTAGTTTGTTGGCGAAGGATCGCTGACAAAAACGACTATTATGACGTTGGTATAGTAATAGGTATGGAAAACAACGAATCGCCTTATGCCTTATACAATATTATGATTGAAGTTTATTTTATGCGTATAGGGCATCTATGGTGTGCTCCTGATTACCTAGAGGTAGTTAGCCCCTACAAAGGCTAGGAGACGATCCATAAGTCCACAAGCGCATGTCCTGAGTCGTGAAAGCTGGTATACTCATTATCTACTATTGCTTTCTTGGAGTAGGTATCTTTCCATGTGAAGCTGGGATATATCTTCCACTTGCCTCTTATTGTAGATCTTACACGCCCTAAGCTATCTCCTCCCACTATAACCTCGTACTCATCGCCTTTGCTTATGGTTTTCCAACTAATTCTTTTTGCTTCTTGAGTCCTGCGAGTTATTCTTTCTTGCTTGAGCTTTTCAAGTTCCTCTCGCATTTTCTTTGCTTTATCGTTTGGCTTGTAATCCCACTCCAACGGTATTTGCCATTTGTGTGTTTTTTTGGTCGTTGGCAATTTAGCTGGGAGATTGCTGGATGAGCTTTTAGGGGGAACCCACGGATCGCTCGCTGCTTGATAATCCTGGAAAGCCTCTTCCACCCAAGCATCCCAGTCTTCTATTTCATCGTACTCATCGTAGCCATTTCCACCGTTCATCTTCAAACTCCTGTAAATTTTTTTGGGCGATTTTTTCACCCCGTCATTATAGCACAAAGCCCTAACCACTGTAAATAGCAGAAAGGGCTTAAATCTCCAAATTTGGCTTTTCCGTTGAGAGTGCGAGTGTATCAGCCCCGCTAACCCCCCGTAATCACTAGGCTTATCTTCCGGGAATCCCCGAGGGGGAGGGGGGGGGTGTGCCCCTAGCGTAGTGTGCAGCGTGCCGCGCTTTGTAGCTTGTTAAAGATAGCTTTCTCGATTTGACGCACACGCTCCATGGAAACCCCAATAATTTCGGATAGTTCCTTGAGTCCTTTGGGTTCCTCGGCTAACATACGCTCATGATAGATGAGTTGCTCACGCTCGTTAAGACGCTCGGGGAAGGAGGTAAAGAAAGCCGCTTGTGCTTGCTCTTCTTCGCGTGCGATAAGGGCTTGCTCTTGAGTCATGCGCCCGTCGCTCTTAACGTCTGCAAGTGGACGACCATCGGCACCGATAGGAGCGTTAAGGCTGCGCCCTTGTCGGTTCATGTATTGAAGAGCCTCGGTAACCTCGTCAACGTCAAGCCCCAACTCGTTAGCGATAAGCTCGGCGTCTACATGCTCACCATGCTTACGCATAACACGGGCAAGCGATTGGAAAAGGGTGCGAACGGTACGACCGCCAACCTTAAACGCGCTGCTGTTCTTCTGCACGTACTCTTGAACCCGTGCCCGAATCCATTGCTGGGCGTAGGTGGTGAAGTTTGCACCGTGGTTCGGCTCGTACTTATTAGCGGCGTCGATGATGCCAATGGTTCCCTCGCTAACAAGGTCTTCCATGCTGCAACCCTGGCGAACGTAGGACTTGGCAATTTTCATGACAAGGCGCACGTTAGACTCAACGAGCGTAGCAAGAAGGGCTTTGTTGCCCGTGCGCTGATACTCAAGAACGGTTTCAATTTGAGTCTTAGGGCTTGCGATGGTTGCGGTCTGTGCGAGAGTCAAAAGCATGTTTTTGTCCTTTTCGGTTGTTTTCTCTTACCCCTATAATATAAGAACCGTTTCGGACTAATCAAGGGGTCAATGTCGTTTTTTTTACTTTTTTTTAACTTTTATTTTAAGTCGTCACGCCAACTATTCGGGACGCTCTCATGATATTCTGGAAGCGGTTCGGATGGCTTTGATCGCGTAGCTTTGAAGCGTTCAACCGCTTTAGTTCCGCGCTGGATGGCTTCGTCTTCGTTTCGGTCGGCGAGTTTGATACCGCCCGCCAATCCAAGCATAAAGCCGAACATGAAACCGACAATTGCATAACCTACAACCATTCTATTAGCTCCTAGAGCAAGTTAAATTAAGTGCGCGTAATCATTACGCTTTTGAAAAGTGGGTATTTGGGCTTTAAGGGCTTAGAATACCGACATATACATTATAAACACGAGATAATTGGATTCAAGGGTTGAATGCAGGTCATGCGGTGATTAGATACACCCACTCCCTACCACTTCTTACCACTTTCTCACTATATTCTACCACCTCTCGTATCATATTGAATATACAAGGCTTTTTACAAGCTCTCATACATACACACCCTAAAAGCCCTATGTAGCCTTATCTCTAAGGGTCATTTAGGGCTGTTTGGGTAGAAGTTTTTTCTATAGGGTTTCTTCTCCTATAAAGACGATAGCCATAAGGGTTACAGGTAAAGCAAAAGAAAGCAAATAAATCACTAGGGTTTCCATTTCTATATTACTCCTTCATCCCATGCAAGGTAAGCAACCGCTGCGATAATGGGTGAGATTGAACCAAAGACAATTAAGAACGTTTCAAAGTATTGCATCTTTTTTTTATTCCTCTTCTTTAAAAGATTTCTTCCGCGCTTAGAATATCCCATAACTCTTTGTTGAGTTCTCGGGCTTTCTCTTGATCACCTTTTTTTTTGGCGTCTTCAATACGCTTTACAAAATCTTTATATTGCTTATCGGTCATCATTTTTTTACTCCTGCTCGTCAAACTCTTTTGCATGTTCTTCGAGGATAGGGCGAAAGTCTTTTTTTAGAGACTCTAGGGTATCGGCTAATTTCTTTGCACGTTCGTCGTGCTTTGCTAGTTCCTGTGCCGCTTCTTCTGCAACCATTAGGAACCCGCCGAGCTTTAAGATTGAATCGGTCTTTGTCATTCTAGCATCCTTCCGTTTCAAAGGTATCAATGGCTGCGTCTCTTAGGAGGCTTGTGCTTTCGTCATCATAACAAGCAACACCCCATCCTTCTAGGTACTGAATAATCTCTTCTCTTCCTGCTCTCTGAATGTCTTCTACTGAACTAAACATTTTTTCTTTTCCTTTTGTCGTTTCTCTTATGTCTTAAATATAAGAACCGTTTACGAGTTTTCAAGGGTTAAAGTTATTTTTTTTTGTTACTTGCCCAGTTCATTCACAAGGCAAGCCTTAACAAACATTTCAACATTGAAACGGGGGTTAGTTGTTTGAAGAGCGTTAGCAAAGTCAAGCGCAAGGCATTGACGGGCTTCGGGCTTTACCGTGGCGAGAGTGTTAGCAACAACGTCAGCGATTAGTTGGAAGTCTTTGCGAGTCATGAGATTGTCCTTTTGTTTGTTTATCTCTTACCCCTTAAATATAAGAACCGTTTTAGGCTTTTCAAGGGTTCAAGGTGTTTTTTTCTTCTTTTTCTTTAGTTCATCGCTGTGAACGATTGACAGGTCTGCAATTCCTATGCCTTCCATCCCTCGCTTTGACCTCTTGGCTTGGCTTAGATGCGATGGAACCGTTAAAGGCGTTTTTTTCTTCGTCGTCGGATCTGTTTTGACCACTTGCCAGCCTTTGCTTAGTTTGGATCTGGACGTTGAAGGGATATATTCACGACTTTTCGCCTGTAAGGCTTCTTTTGTCGCTTCTAAATCGTCTTTTATTTCAAAGCGGCGGGCCATTTTTTCATCACTCCTTTGAGGTCATACGCTTCCGCGTCCCCTTGAAAGTATGCGTCAGGGCTTTCTTCGTAATCCACCTCTAACGCCGCTTGAGCGTAGTCTATGAGAGATTGCATGTCCATGCTTGCAACAACTAGTTCGGCAAGCCTACGGCGGTGTTTCTTAGTGTTCTCGGTCATTTTATTGCTCGTTTATCGCTTCCGCGACCTCATTCCAATTAACATTATCTAAAAGGCAGTTGTCAGGGGTTTTATCCCCAAAGACAGCGCGACAAAAAGATTCGGCGGTTGCTGGTCCTGCGTTCTTTTTAGGGAAAAGCCACAGAATCGCCTCGTAACGCATTTGGTCATTGAACAACCAAAGGTTCACGTTCCAGGTTTCTCGGTTGGTCCATCCGTTGTAAGTCGTGTCAGGCATGTTTTTTCCTTTTGTTTGTCTCTTATGTCTTAAATATAAGAACGGATTTTGAGCTTTCAAGGGTTTATTTACTTTTTTTCGTGTTTAATCAATTCTAGGTCGGCTCGGTCCCATGTATCAATGCCCGGTGTACCATCCCAACCTTGGACGCCTAGATGCTCGCCACCTTGCACAGTGATTTTATAACCAGCAATCTCGGTGATAACGCCGAGATAGCTCGGTCGGTCGGTGATGCACTCGGGGACTCTTACCAAGTCTCCGACCTTAAATCCTCCCGTCAGGCACTTCTCAACGAATGCATCGACATCGAACTTGTAATTGCGCTTGTGTATCTCATAGGCAAACTCTTCTGCGAGTGTGCGCCGCTTGTCTTCGTCTTCAACGGCTAGGCTGTGGGCAATCATTTCACTCATGAAGTCAATCGCGTTTGCGGTCATGGCTTTTACTGGGTAAGACATTTTTTTTCTCTCCTGTTCGTTGCTACATCTTAAATATAAGAACGGATTTTAGGTTTTCAAGGGTTGAATGTCTTTTTTTTCGTTTTATCTTTCAGGCACCCTTTTACAACTTCTCGCAGGTATCCCAAGGTGTCAGTATCAAAACCGCACTTAAAGCCCCATTCCTTAAGGAAATGTACAAGCTCTTCACGGGTTGCCTTGTCTATCTTATCGGCTTTCATCTATCACCTCGACTGAAAAGTTTTTATCTTCTCTTAAAGCTACCCAGCGCCAAAATTCGCCGGGGTTGTCTTCTTTTCTCAATAGGGCGAACTCTTTTTCTTTATCGTCGGAGAATAGGACGCCAGACTTGACCTTGACGACAATCCACTCGGCTCCCTGCTCACGAACACGGTTTTTGCCGTGCTTTGTCTTTCCTGTGAGCTTTACTTTATCGCCGCGTTTCATCTTTTTTCCTTATGAGAGTTCGTCAACGAAGCACTCCATCTCTACACCATCTTTTTCAATTATCGCTACAAATCTGGTAGGCTCTGCCATACGTTTGAAAATAGCGGGACCGCTACAGATTCCATCATCGGGGTCGTTCCACATGACGCGCTCGCCTGCTTTTGGCGGGGTTGGCACCTCTTCGATACCTTCCTCATCAACTTCCCAGCTATCACCGACGTATTCCCAGGAGTCAGCCGAATCGATGCTAAGATCAACACCGGCAGCTTCGTGAATCGCCTCTTCGATGTCATCCGCTTCTACTTCAACGTAAGTGCTCATCATAAAGGTGACTGGTACAATAAACTTTTTCATTTTGAACTCCTGTTCTCTGTTACATCTTAAATATAAGAACGGATTTTGCGCTTTCAAGGGTTTCAATGAAAA
>MDSV01079771.1_pt1 | contig 10238 bp, 12 predicted proteins | sample 810851 | NCBI WGS metagenome assembly MDSV01 (sample SAMN05326640, study PRJNA326480) | marine metagenome | isolation source: seawater | place: Atlantic Ocean: North East | collected 2012
AGGTAAAATGTCTGGTTCATGGGGTCATATAGGTTGTTTTTCAGCTCATCCATTAAAAAATTTAAATGCAATCGGGGATGGAGGATATTTAACAACAGATAATAAAAAAATTTACAACAAAATAAAAAATTTAAGATCTCATGGAATGGAGGAAAGCAGAGACAATGTAAAAAGTTTTGGTTATGTGTCTAGGATGGATAGCTTACAAGCTGCAGTTTTAAACTTTAGATTAAATAATTTAAAAAAAATAATTAATCTTAGGAGGAAAAATTCTAAAATATATCTAGAAAACTTAAATTTAAATTATGTATTTTTTCCCAAGGAAAAAAAAGATGAATTTAATACTTATCATACGTTTGTAGTTCAAGTTGACAAAAGAGATGAATTAAAAAACTTTTTGAAAAAATATGGTGTAGATACTGCAATCCATTATCCAATTCCAATTCATTTACAATCAGCATCAAAAACTCTAGGATTTCGTAAAGGATCTTTTCCAGAAACCGAAAAACAATCAGGTAGAATTCTGACTTTACCGATAAATCAGTATTTGAAAAAAAATGAAATACTCTATATTTGTAAATTGATTAATAATTTTTATTCCTGAAATGACAAAAAAACCAGAATTAAAAACTAAATTAGATAAACGATCTTTATATTTAAGATCATTAGTAGTTGATTGTTTATTTGGAGGTGGAAGAGGGCATATGGGTTCAGCAATGTCTTTAATAGAAGTTTTAAGAGTTTTATATGATAGTTTTTTAAAATTTAACCCAAAAAAACCCAGACAAAAAAATAGAGATAGGATGATACTCAGCAAAGGGCACGGATGTTTAGCTTTGTATGCTATTTTAGCTGATAAAAAATTTTTTTCTAAAAAAATTTTAAAGACTGCAAGTAAGTTTAATTCTATTCTAGGAGGTCATCCAGAATATGGAAAAGTACCTGGGGTAGAGGCATCAACAGGTGCTCTAGGTCATGGCCCAGCTATTGGTCTTGGAATGGCAATGGCAGCTAAATTGAATAAATTGAAATATAAAACTTATGTAGTTGTTGGAGATGGAGAGATTAATGAAGGATCATTTTGGGAAACTTCAATGATTGCATCAAAGTATAGATTGGATAATTTTCATATAATAATTGATTACAATAAGATCCAGTCTTATGGGAAAACTAGGGAAGTTTTAGATTTAGAGCCACTTAGGAAAAAATTAGAAAATTTTGGCTACATAGTATCAGAATTAAATGGACATAGCATAAAGGAATTAAGTAATTATTTTAAAAAATTAAAAAATTTAAATAAAAAACCAACAGCATTAATTTGCCACACAATAAAGGGAAAAGGTTTTCATTTTGCTGAGAATAATCCTTATTGGCACCACAAAAATTTTTTTACAGAAGAAGAGGTTATAAAAATAAATAAATGTTTAGAAAGATAATATTTTAATGAGACAAACTTGTTTAAAAACTGTTTTTGAATTAGCAAAAAAAAATAATAAAGTTTTATTTATTGGTTCTGATCTTGGACCTGGTGTATTAGATAATTTTAAAAAAAAATTTCCTGATAGATTTTTTATGGAAGGAGTGGCAGAACAATCTATAATTGGTTTAGCTGCAGGCTTTGCATTTGAAAATTTTAGACCTTATGTAAATACTATTGCAACATTTATTACTAGACGTTGTTTCGAGCAGGTTTTAGTTGATTTGTGTGTTCATAATTTACCAGTTACTTTAATAGGTAATGGTGGAGGATTAGTTTATGCACCTCTCGGACCAACACATCAAGCAATAGAGGATATATCTATTATGAGAACTTTGCCTAATTTAAAAATTATTAGCCCTTGTGATGCTCATGAGATGAAATCTTTAATGATGGAGTCAATTAAGATAAAAAGTCCATTGTATGTTCGTATAGCAAGAGGAGGTGAAGATATAATTACTCAAAAATTTAAACCTAAAATAGGAAAAGCTATAACACTAAAAAAAGCTAAGGATTATTATTTTTTAACTACAGGTATATCTGCACACAATGCTCTAAAAGCATGTGATTTTCTAAAAAAAACTGAAAATATTAACTGTGGTGTTGTTCATTTCTCTACCATAAAGCCTCTAGATAAAAATAAATTAAGACAATTAATAATAAATTCTAAAAAAATTATTACAGTTGAGGAAAACGTTAAATCTGGAGGTTTTGGTTCGTCTGTTCTTGAGTTTTCATCCGAATTAAGTAGCAGAATAAATCCATCACGAATAAAGGTTATTGGACTGAAAGATAGTTTTGTTGAAAAATATGGTACCCAGCAAGAATTATTGGAGTATAGTGGTTTAGGTTTTAAAAATTTATCAAAACAAATGAAAAATTTTATTAAAAATATATAAAAACTTTATGTTCCAAACAAAAGAGGAAAATATCATTGCAAATGAATATATAAAAAAAGGTTTTTTAATATTTGATGTTAAAAATAAGTCAAAATTAAATTCTTTAAGAAGCGAAGTAGTAAAAATACTTAAAAAAGATATTAAAAATAAAAATATCTCTAGAACTGACTCAGATTACTTAAATTATTTTCATAAAAAAATATCAAATAAAAACTTAAATCAAGTAAGATTAAATTTAATTAATAAATTAAATTCTAATAAAAATTTTAGACCCAATTATTATAGTTTTGCAAAGGACTACTTAGATAAAATAGCTGGAAATGAAATAGCTATGCAGCAAAAAATTAACTTAAGCATTCAACTTCCTAATGACAATAGCTCTTTATTGCCAATTCATTCAGATACTTGGTCTGGAGACTCTCCTTTTGAAACTGTAGTATGGTTACCGTTAGTTGATTGTTACAAATCTAAAACAATGTATATTTTACCACCAAGCAAGATGAAGTTTGTAAATGACTTGATTAAAAAAAAATTGACAACCGACCAATTATTTAAAAAAGTAAAAAAACATTTAGTTTGGATTAAAATAAAATTTGGTCAGATATTAGTATTTAATCAAAATTTACCCCACGGGAATATTGTAAACAAAGAGAAAGAAACAAGGTTTTCATTTAATTGTAGGTTTAAAAGTATTTTTGCTCCTTATGGGGATAAAAAAATTGGAGAATTTTTTGAGCCAATTACTCTAAAACCAGCATCTAAAATTGGAATGATCTATAATTATCCTAAAATTTAATTTATGAAAAAAGGTGTAAAAGGATATATTTTCAGTAGATCTTTTATGGGCGAACGAGTCCCACAAAGTGTTCAAAATCTTTTTTTGAGAGAATATTGTAAAAGAAAGAAATTAAAATTCTTATTAAGCTCAGTAGAATATTGTATGGAGAGCTCCTTTATTCATTTAAATAATATTATAAATAATTTGAATACTTATGATGGAATATTAGTCTATAGTTTGTTTCAATTTCCTCGAGACTCTAACAATAGAACTGAATTATTAAAAAAAATTATTAAAAGAAAAAAAAAAGTCTTTTTTGCAATTGAGGATATTGTTGTAGAGAATTATAAATCTATAGATAAAGTAAATGATATTTGGGCAATTAAGCTAACTCTTGAAAATAGATATTTTTCATGAAAGTTTGTCTTATTGGAGCTTCAGGATCCATTGGTTGGCCACTGTATAATTTTTTAAAAAAAAAAGTTAATATAATTGGAACTTTTAATAGTAATAAAAAAAAAAAATTAATAGAATTTTCTTTAGGTAGAAAGAACTCTGAAATCAATTTACTAAATAAACTTGATAAAAAAGACGTTGTTATTTTTCTTGCTGCAAAAACAAACGTATCATGGGTATACAAAAACCCTAATAAAGCTTACGAAATTAACTGCAAATATACAATTAATTTTTTAAAAAAATTAATCAAAAAAAGAATAAGAATAATTTATTTATCATCAGCAGAAGTTTTTAATGGTAAAAAAGGTTTTTACAAAGAAAACAGTTTGCCAAATCCTGTTAACGTCTATGGAAAATCAAAATTTGAAATTGAAAAATTTTTAAAAAAAACAAAATACAAAAATTATCAAATAATAAGAACTGGAAGAACTATAAATATGTCAAATGATTATAACTGTATGATAGAAGATACTTATCAAAGAATTTTAAATGAAGATGCAAAAATGGCAAAAGATAACCTATTCACAATTACTGATGTTAGAGATTTTAATGGAGGTATTTTAAAATTAATATATTTAAAATCAAATAGAAAATATTTCCATATTTGCTCAGACCAAGTTCTAACAAGAGTAAAATTTGCGAATATTATTAAAAACAAAAGTAAATTTAAAAAAAAAATGAAGTTTAAAATAGTAAAATTTAAAAACATAAGTTATAGCGAACCAAGAGCAGGAAAAAATAATCTATCTTGTAAAATAACAAAAAAAATCTTAAAACTAAAATTTAAAAAAGCTGATAAATTAATTCAAGAAAAGGTAAAATTATTAGATAATAATTATATAATTTGATAATTTATCATCTAATAGAATAGGTATTAAAATAATTTTAATTTAAAACAAAATAAAATGAAAAATATTATTTGGAATAAAAAAAAAAATTTTATTATAGATTTCAAAAATTTAAAAAAAGATTTGGAATTAAGGGCTAAAAATTCAAAAGATAAGAGATCTCGAATTTGTATACATTCATCTACAACTGACAGAGTCCAAGAAATGATAATTTTTGCTTTCAAAAATAGTTTTATGCCACCTCATAAACACAATAATTATAAATCAGAGTCTTATCACATTATTGAAGGTAAGATGGATCTTTATATTTTTAATGATAAAGGAGCAATTGTTGACATACTTAAATTAAAAAAAAATAGTTCTAAAAAAGACACAATATTTTATTATAGGTCTAATAATCCTAATTTTTGGCATATGCCAGTGGTTAAATCAAAATATTGTATATTTCATGAAATCTTTTCTGGACCATTTGTTAAAAAAAAAAATATAATTTTCCCAAAATGGATTGAAAAAATTAAAAACAACCATAAAAAATTTTAAATGATTGAAAAGAAATATATTTCAAATCTTCACAACTCAACAAAAAGAAACTACGTTGAAAGAATGATTAATCAAAAAGTAAGTTGCATGATTGAGGCAAAAAAATATGATTTTAATTATTGGGATGGTGACAGGAAATATGGGTATGGAGGATACAAATATATCCCTGATAGATGGAAGCCTGTAGCTGAAAATTTTATTAAAGATTATAATTTAGATAACTCATCTAAAATATTAGATGTAGGGTGTGGAAAAGGTTTTTTATTATTTGAAATAAAAAAATTATTACCTGAAATTGAAATATGTGGAATAGATTCATCAAAATATGCTTTAAAAAATTCAAAAGAAGAAATTTCAAATTTCTTAAAATATGGCAAAGCTCAGGATAAATTAAATTTTGATGATAAATATTTTGATCTTGTTTTTTCTTTAGGTACTTTGCATAACTTAAAGTTGAGCGAATTGAAGTTTTCTATTAATGAACTTACTAGAGTTGGAAAAAAACAATATATAATGGTTGAAAGTTACACAACAGATGAGGAATTATTTAATTTACAATGTTGGGCGCTGACTTGTGAGACATTCTTATCAAAAGATCAATGGGTTTGGTTCTTAAAGGAATTTGGTTATTCCGGAGATTATGAGTTCATTTTTTTTAATTAAAAAAATGAAACTATTGATCAAAATATTTCTTTTTTCTATAGGTTTTTTTATTGGATTAATTATTTTTTTATTAATAAAAATTTTATATCCATTTATATTAATAAGATTTTACAATATCATTTCAACTAGACTGGGTCATTTTCTAGATGATATGGATATTTACTTATCTTGTAAGAAAAAAAATTTAACTAATACAGATTTAAATAGATATAGAAAATCTTTAGATATTTTTTACTTTAGATCAAAAATTAGCAATAAATATGTTGCTAAAATTTTGAAAAAAAAAATTAATAATCCTGCCTTTAGAAATTATGTATTGGGTTGATAAGTTTGATACTTTTACAATAAAATTTTTTAAATTTGAAAGAATACATATAAATGGAGATTCTCTTGTTGGAGACTCTAATCACGCACCTCTATTAAATAGAGATATTTATGGAACGTATAATTGGCCTAGAAATTTTTCATTTAATAAAAATGAGCAAACAAAAGGTAATTTAATCTTAAAAAAACTAGGAATTAAATCTAAGTATGTCTGTATTTATACACGTGATAGTAAATATTTAAAAAAAAATTATCCTTATAACGATTGGAGCAAACATAACTATAGAGATACGGATATAAATATTATGACAGATACATGTAAGTTTTTAATTGAAAAGGGTTTCTTTGTAGTGAGGGTAGGAAAAGATATGGAAAAAAAAATGAGTTTTAAACATGAAAAATTTATTGATTACTCTTTTTCCAATTTTCAATCTGATTTTATGGATGTTTTCATGATTGCAAATTGTGATTTTTTTATTTCTACAAGTAGTGGTATTGATGCAATTGCTACTGCTTTTAGAAAAGAAATTGTATTCCCTTTTTTATTTCCTGTAATGGATACAAAGTCTACAACTGATAGACATTTTCTTGCTTATAGAAACTTATATTCAAAAAAATTTAAAAGAAATCTTACATTTTCAGAAATAATTAATCACGGTTATGGCTACATAGTTAACCAAGATGATTTAAGTAAAAATGAACTAGAACTAGTAGATCCATCACCAGCAGAAATTACAGAGGTAGTCAAAGATTTTTTAAAAACACGATCTAATTATAACTTTAGTGATTCAGATTATATTAAATTTTTGGAAATATTTAAAACATCAGATTTTTATACAAAAGCAGGAAACCAATATCATACAAAAAATCATCTTAATTTTAAAGTTTCTCAATATTTTTTAAAGCAAAATCAAGAATTGTGGACACGATAATTGTTTAAAATATATAAAATTTATACCTAAAAGTTTTGTTTTTTTCATGAAATTGATATAGGAAAATTATTGGAACCAAGATTATGAACAAAATTTTTAAATTAAAAAAAAATTTTATTGATCACCTTAATTTTTATTTATCAAATTCTGTATCACCGGTGAGGCAAGACATTAAAAATATTAAAAATCATTTGCAAAGAAGAGAAAGTCTTTACAGTAAATTAAATTTATCTCCTTTATTAATATCTAAAGCTAGAATATTAGAGGTAGCACCAGGCTCAGGCTATAACTCCATTTATACAAATAACCAAAATCCTAAATACTATGAACTTGTTGAGCCAAATAAAGTTGCATGCAAAGATTTAAATAAAATCTTAATTAAAAATAAGAATAAAAATTTAAAATTAAATCCAATCAAAATACAAAATTTTAAGCCAGTAATTAATTATGATGTAATATTATGTGAATGTTGGATAGGAGCCATAGAAGAGGAGGTTCAAGTTTTAAAAAATTTTCAGAATTATTTAATTAAAGATGGAATACTGGTTATTACATTTCAACCTGCAATCGGAATGTTAACAAATACTTTAAGAAAAATAATAAGTTTTAAACTTATAAAAAAAAATGACGATATCAATACCAAGGTAAAGAAATTAAGTTATGCTTTTTCCGGTCATTTAAAAAATTTAAAATATATGAGCAGATTAAATAAAGATTGGATTATTGATGTTTTAATAAATCCAGCAATAATAGGAAGTTATTTGGCACCCGAAACAATATTTAGAATTCTTGATAAATGTGAACCTTTGAGTACGTATCCATCTTTTGAAAATGGCTGGAGATGGTACAAAAGTTTGATCTCAAAAAATAAAAAAAAATTATTTTTAAAAGATTATTATTCTAATTATTTAAATTTTATTGATACCAAAAGTATAAATAAAACAATCAATCATAAAATTGGGATGAGTTTGGATTACGAGTTATATAAATTTTATAATAAACTCCTAAATTATGAAAATTCGTTAAATTCTTTTAAAGAAATAAATCATAAAATTCTTAAGGATTTAAAACAATTGGGTTTAAATTTAAATAAATTTAAAATCGAAGTTATAGATAACTTAATTAAAGAAACTATAAATCTATTAGAAGATAAAAAAATGAATTCAAAAAAAGTCTCTAAATTAAAATATTTATCAAAAACATTTGGAAGAGAGCTTTGCTACTTATCTTTGAAAAAAAATTAAAATGAAAAAACTTCAAATTTTTTCAATTTATAAAAAAAAAAAATTAGACAAAAATATTTTTGATAATACAGTTTATTTATCGAATATTAAAAACAAGCTACTCAAAAAAAAAAAAATCAGCAAAAATAGTATTTTTTTGTATTACCTGGAAAATAATTCCCACAAAAGACAAACCGTTTTAGACTATGGTGGTGGAGCTGGCGAATATTATGTAGGTTGCAAAATACCAAAAAATATCAAGATTGATATATATGACTCAAAAAATTTAATTGAACTTGGCAAAAGGTATTCAAAAAAAAAAATATTTTTCACTCACAAAAAAAAAAATTTAAAAAAAAAATATGATATTATTTTCATAAACAGTGTCTTTCAGTATGTTAAAAATATAAACAAATTGATCTCATATCTTTTAAAATTTAATCCAAAAACACTTATTTTTTCAGATTTTTATGGAACAGAAAAAAAAAAATTTAGTATTTTTCAAAACTATTATAATTATTCTATGGAAGTTCATTTTCATAATATTAAAAATTTAGAAAATAAATTTAAGAAAAATGGATATAAATTATCATTTAAGTCACCTTATATTCCAGATATATTTGGTAAGTTTCAATTTTATGATACTTCTAATTTACCTAAAAAATATCAGATCAATTTTTCTTATAATGTAATTTTTGAAAAAAATTAAAGTTAATTTATTTTAGTCGAAATAAGACATAATTTGTTAATGATAATTAATTAAACCAATTTAAATCATTAATAATTACTTGTTCATCTTAATATTATTGCAATTTAAAAATATTTATAATATGTAGCGATAATGAAATTTTATTCCATAACAAATTGTAGACTCTGTAAATCAAAAAATCTTTTAAAAAGATTAAGTTTAACTCCAACCCCATGGGCTGATGATTATTTTAAAGAAAAAAAATTACAAAAGAGTCCAAAAGAGATTCCTCTTGATTTGTATGAGTGTCAAGAATGTAAACATGTACAACTAAAAGACATAATTGAAGCCGAAGAAATTTATTTAAATTATAGTTATGAAACTGAGAGTACTCTTGGACTTGGTGAACATTTTATTGAAACAGCAGAATCTACTTCAAAATTAATAGAAGGAAATAGTGGTCTTGTTATAGATATAGGTAGTAACGATGGTATTTTATTAAAATATTATAAAGAAAAAGGTTTTAAAATACTGGGGATTGATCCAATGCCTGGAATTGCAAAAAAAGCAACTGAAAATGGTGTAGAAACACTGCCAATATTTTTTAATTCTAAAAGTGCTGAAGAGGTATTAGCTAAATTTGGAAAAGCTAAAATTGTATCAAGTAATAATTTAGTTGCAGATACTGATGATTTAGATGATTTTGTTGATGGTGTTAATAAAATTTTAGATGATGATGGTATATTTTTTTTCGAGACATTTTATTTTTATTTACAAGTTAAAAACTTTGTGTGGGATTTTACTTATCATGAACATTATTCATATTTTTTAATTAGACCGTTAAGAGATTACTTTAAAAAGAAAGGTTTAGAAATAATTGAAGTTAAAACAAACCTTACAAAGGGTGGTTCAGTTAGAATAATACTACAGAAAAAAGGTGCAAAAAGAAGAATTAGCGAACAAGTGAATCAGTATATTGGTAAAGAGGAAAACGAGGGTTTTTATAATGGAAAAGCAATTTATGAATATGGTGAAAAAATAAAAGAAAGTAAAAACGAATTTGTAAAAAGATTTGATGAAATATTCTCAAAAACAAAAAATATCGCTGGATTTGGTGCTTCTGCTACATCAACAACTTTAATTTATCATTATAGTTTAGGGGATAAATTAAAATATTTGGTGGATGATTTTTATATGAAGCACAATACATTTAGTCCAGGTTACGAAATACCTGTATATGAAACAAAAAAATTATATGAAGATATGCCAGAATATGTTGTAATCTTAGCATGGAGGTATAAAGATAAAATTATATCAAAAAACAAAGAGTATTTAGATAAAGGAGGAAAGTTTATTATTCCTTTGCCCCATTTTAAGATAATAGACTCTACTAGTTTTGAATAAAAAAAA